>Ga0209487_1000658_pt1 | contig 30788 bp, 26 predicted proteins | sample Poulit2012_FD_187524 | JGI IMG/M metagenome (GOLD analysis project Ga0209487, IMG submission 187524) | Agricultural soil microbial communities from Georgia to study Nitrogen management - Poultry litter 2012 (SPAdes) (version 2) | ecosystem: Environmental > Terrestrial > Soil > Agricultural land...
ATAAGGCGTATAGAATGCAGATCTTTGCGCACCACATTAACTGTGTGCCTCGTTTACCGCATTTTTAAAATCTTTCGAGATTTTGAGAGTAGGCACATACTGCTCGGGCACAATGACCTCTTCATTAGTTTTCGGATTTCTTGCCACTCTTTGTGCGCGTTTAACGACTTTAAAGCTTCCGAATCCTCTTAACTCGATGGTCTCTCCTCGCTTCATGGCATCGATAACAGTATCCATAAACCCTTTTACGACGGCTTCTGTTTCTACTTTCGTAAGTCCTGTTGATGATGAAATAATATCAACAATGTCTGCTTTCGTCATAACGTTTACTCTTTCCTCTAATTGAATTTTATGATTTTAATAACGAATGGTAATTGAATTCCGTATTCTTTTTTTAAACCTTAGAACGGCTGATCAATTTAATAGACTTTAGAATTTTTCGGGCACCTTCATTGTTACACTCCAGCAAGAATTTTCGTTCCCTGCCAGCTATTTCTAAACAAATAGAGGTTATTTAATATTTAAATACGGACACATCTGGGTTCTGACTACTCCCGGGTAACCCGGGGTGTCCTGTTGCGGGAATCATTTATAATGAATATCTATCGGGGCAAGCTGCGCATTCAGCCAGGGGGTACATTTCTCACCCAGTTATCACAAGAAATTAATTCAAAGTCTCTTAATAACAGGCCAATCCAGTTAACCCAAATTGATTTAATTTTTTTTCTAAATCTTTTATACATTCGAACCTGAATATACACTTAACACCGAAACATCTTTATGGAATTATTCGAAGCGACTATTGATTGGCTGTTAAATTTGATCTGGAATACTCCCGAGGCTTTGCCAGCCATGGTCATCATTCTTCTGGCTTACGGTATTTTTATCACATTTCGTCTCGGATTTATTCAGTTCAGGCAATTTAAACATGGTGTAAAGGTCATTCTGGGAACCTATGATGATCCTGACGATGAAGGGGATTTGAATCACTTTCAGGCATTAAGTACAGCCCTGTCCGCCACTGTCGGAATCGGTAACATTGCTGGTGTAGCCCTGGCCATCCATTTTGGAGGGCCGGGAGCTCTTTTCTGGATGTGGATCACCGCGATTCTCGGAATGGCCATAAAATATTCGGAAGTGACCCTTGCGCAAAAATACCGGGTTACAAATGAGGATGGTTCTGTTTCGGGTGGCCCGATGTATTACATTGAAAAAGGTCTCGGCTCCAATTGGAAGTGGCTGGCCATCGCATTCGCAGTATCTGCTGCCATCTGCGCATTTTTAACAGGAAATGCAGTGCAAGCCAACACTCTTGCAGATATCATCCATAGCGATTTTGAAATACCCAGAGCGCTGACCGGGTTTATTAGTGCATCTTTAGTTGGTGCGGTCATCTTGGGAGGGATTAAACGTATCGGATATATTACGGCACGTCTTGTACCCTTTATGGGACTACTGTACGTTGCCGCAGGACTCATCATTCTGATGATCCATTATGATCAGGTTCTGCCCTCTCTATGGGTGATATTTCAAAATGCATTTAATCCGGAAGCGGGCATTCTTGGTGCAGGATCAGGCGCCTTTATTTTTACTTTGAGCTATGGCGTTCAGCGCGGTCTCTTCTCCAACGAAGCGGGACAGGGTTCCTCTCCCATTGCACATTCTACGGCTAAAACTGACCAGCCTGTAAGGGAAGGAGTCGTTGCCCTGCTGGAGCCTTTTATCGACACCCTCATCGTTTGCTCCATTACCGGACTTGTGATTGTGACAACTGGTGCCTGGGACATGTACCACTCTACTCCCATCAACCCAGCCTCTGCAGGGTACACTTATCAGGTGGAGACAGGCGATAATCTCACCTTTGTAGACGGAGCGCCTGTGAATGGTGAGATGCTTCGAAACAGCCTTCCTGTCGATATCCTCTATACAAATGAGGAAAAAACAGAAACGTTTACAGGAACAGTCGTCGAGACCAGCACGGGGCCGGTATTTATCTCTGAGGCGGGGACGGAGTATGAGAGACTTCACGGTGGTATTGTAGAAAACGGGGCTCCATTAACCGCCCGCGCATTTGAAATCGGCCTCTCTCCTCTTTTTCCCTGGGGAGGGTTTGTCGTAACCCTGGCGGTTGTATTATTTGCCATATCCACAGCAATCAGCTGGAGCTATTACGGAGACAGGTCTGCACAGTACCTGTTGGGAGACAGATCGATAGTATGGTACCGGATTGCATTTGTAGGTATGCATTTTGCAGGTGCAATTCTCTCTTTGACCACTGTCTGGGCCTTTGGAGATGTAATGTTAGGGTTGATGGCATTTTTCAATATCATTGGCTTGATAGCACTTTCGGGCGTGGTGGTCAAGATCACTAAAAGATATTTTGAAAATACGGAAGTATAACTATGAAATCGGTAATAGCATCTTGACTCAAGATCCAAACCTTCATATTGCCCAACATCCACTAGTAAAAAGGGATCTGTCGATTCTGCGCAACCGGCAAACGGATGCCGTTATGTTCAGATCTGCCATGAGGAGAATGGCTACACTCCTCGCCTGCATAGCCCTGAAGGATCTACCCTTGCGAAAGACACAGATAGAGACGCCGATAGATACATCTATAGGGTACGAAATCGATTCCAATCTGGTCATTGTACCGATCCTCCGGGCAGGCCTCGGTATGTCCGATGCATTTTTAAACCTGCTACCGGAGGCTCAGGTCAGACATCTGGGCATCTACAGAGACGAAACTACGCATACTCCCGTTGAATACTATTCAAATCTTCCAGCTGATCTGAGCAGGTCGATGATTCTTTTGACTGATCCGATGCTGGCTACCGGCGGTAGTGCAGATGATGCGATCAGATTTCTCAAAAATCAGGGAGCTGGTAAGATCCGTTTCATTTCTGTAATTTCAGCAAGGGAAGGAGTAAAAAGAATCACGGATCATCATCCCGATGTACCTATCATAACTGCTGCAGTCGATGAAAAACTTAATTCCGATGCTTTTATCGTACCGGGACTCGGAGATGCCGGAGACCGCTACTTCGGAACAACCTGAGGTTTTCGGTACTTCTCTGCTGCCAGCATGGCTCCTGGCTCCTATTCTGATGTCATTTATGGCCTGCACTGAATTGTCGGAGTACGATAATCAGCAGATACAATCTACCATCAACGACAGTTTGCTAACGACTACAGAGAGCTGGGATGTAGAGATGATGCTGACCCAGGGAGGCAGAAAAAGAATATTTATCGAAGGTACGTATGCCATCAATTATCAAACAGAGGAGAATAAGAAGACGCAAATTTCTGGTCCTGTCTATGTGCAGATTTACGATTCTACCGGAGGTGTCGAATCTGAAGCGTGGAGTAAGCGGGCAGTCTATCTGGAAACGGAAGCTGAATTTGAACTCTACGACTCCGTGCGTGTTGAAACCCACGACAATAACCGGCTCTATTCGGAATACCTCAAATGGTCACAGGAAACAGATCGGATTACATCGCCAGATTTCGTGACCATCATCACTTCTCAGGACAGCATCTCAGGTACAGGATTCGACGGCCAGACAGATCTGTCGGATTACAATATTATAGAGCCCAGGGGGCGGTTAACCATAGACTGATGCTGAAAGACTCTTCCCATCTCCTGCTCTCTTTTTTTATTACTACTGTTATCCTTTTCTCTCTGCCCTTTTTATCAAAAGCCCAAAGCAGCGTCACCATCCTGGAGGGGGACAGAATTGAGGGTGGTGTCTTTGAAGAAGAGACGATCCGAAAAATTCTGGAGAATGTACGATTGCAAACCGAAGAAATGACACTGGCTGCAGACAGTGTCTACCAGTTTCTGGACCGCAACCTTCTGATTGCCTACAATACTCAGATCGAAACAGAGACCGATGTGATCTGGGCCGATACCCTCTATTACAACACCCATACGGATTTCAGCCGGTTGAGGGGGCGAGTGATCATTCAAAGTGAAAGTAATATCATGTTCAGTGATTCCCTCGATGTGGATCAGCAAAAAAATCAGGCAATATTTGACGTTCCGGTGCGCTTTGAAGATCCGGATGGCACTCTGATTGCGGGGAGCGGCATCTACTATCAGGAGGCAGACAGTGCTGTGTTCCGGGGAAATGTCCAGCTCTCAGACAGTACCCAATATCTGGAAGCAGACTCACTTTTTATGAACCGGTCCGCCGAGCTCTATGAACTATTTGGAAACGTATATGCGGACGATTTCCAGGATGATGTGAAGTTTTCAGGTGAATATCTCTACGCAGACTCTACAGGTTACCGCCTGCTGGAAGAGAATGCATGGATGATGGAAGTGAGTGACTCCAAGGCAGATACCACCCATCTGACCGCACGTAGGATAGTCGTCACAGAAACAGACACTACTTCCTATATGGAAGCCTATACAGGGGTAGTGGTCTGGTCCACACGGTTTGCAGCCCTTGCTGATACAGCCCACTATCGAGACGATCTCGATCAGTTTATTCTTCGCCATTCACCCAGGCTCTGGCAAAAGAATATTCAGCTAACCGGCCCTTATGTAGAAATCTACCTGGAGGAGGAGGATATCCGGTTTCTGGTCTCCCACACAAGGCCCATCATCGTCCAGGAGGACTCCGTCACCAGCCGCCTGCACCAGATGGCAGGGGATACACTTTATGCTCACTTTGATGAAGGAGATATTGTGGAGATGCAGGTATTTGACAATGCAGAAATCATCTTTCATCAGCATGACGATGCGGACCAGCCGGACGGGTTAATTGAACTGAGTTCGGCAGGCCCTGCCACTATGTATTTCATTGACGGTGAAATTGATGAATTTAAGGCGGAACAGAGTATCAGCGGGTCCTACCTGCCTGAAGATCCCTCGATAGCAGACCGCCAGCTAAGTAATTTCAGCTGGGATCCCGAACTTAAACCGGAGCGTCCCGGGATACGCCAACCGCGACTTCCTTCTATACCTATAGACAGGCCTTTTGAGCTCCCTCCCAGATTTATTCAGTATCTCCTAGAAAACGAAACTGAGAGCCAGTCCGATCCGCAGCCATAAAAACGAATCTCACATCATCATTTGGGCTGCGATTCCCTGGAGCACCAGAAGAACCACTCAGCCGGGAGATCACGTAGCCTGCGTACATTAGTTTATTTTTAGTAAATTTAAGACAAAGCTTATAGAATATGAGAACAATAGATACAGTAATTTTCGATATGGATGGTGTGATCGTCGACAGTGAACCCATTCATTCAGAGGTAGAACAGCAGATGTTTAAAAACGAAGGAGTGACCCTTTCTCCTGAAGAGCATCAGAAGTTTACCGGGACTGCATCTCTGGAGATGTGGACAGAAATCGTAGAAAGGTTCAGTCTCACCACTTCGCCCGATGAGCTTACCCGGCAAAACAACGAGAGTTACCTGAAAGCTTTACAATCGATTTCCACTCTCCCCGCAGTTAAAGGGGTTCAGCAACTTATCCGCAACCTGCATGAAAAAAAATACAACCTCGCCCTGGCTTCATCTTCCTCGAGAGACCAGATTGATCTGATTGTGAACAGACTGCAGCTTGGAAGTTACTTCAAAGTCCTTGTCAGTGGTGCCGAATTACCACGATCCAAACCTGATCCCATGATCTTTCTTGAAACGGCCAGACAGCTTGGGAAAGCACCCTCTCAATGTTGTGTAATTGAGGATTCATTTCACGGAGTGACAGCTGCCAAAGCGGCCGGTATGAAGTGCATAGGTTACAGGAATCCTAACTCCGGCAATCAGGATCTGAGCGGAGCAGATGTAATCGTGGATAGTTATTTGACCCGGCCCGTGGAGAAGATTCTTCTGGAGTTGTCAGGCGATTAATTATCAGACAGGTGTTCAGGCTGTGGGTTCCGGGGAGCTCCCGGGAACCAGTTCCCTGAACACATCCTTCAGTTTATCTTCTCTTATGGCGTGATGAGAAGCATGCCAGAAGACCTCTCCCTCCTTCAGAATCAGAATTTGAGGTGATTCGTGCTGTACCCCGGTTATTTCAGCCACTTTCTGTGAAACCGGACGGTCTTTTTTTACATCGATGTAATAAAACTCTACATCCTCTTTTAATTGGTGCATTACCCGTTCAACCTGTCGTATAGCCATCAGGCAAATCCCACACGTTGTACTGTGCTTATATATGCACTTTATCCCTCCGCCGGGCTGAAAGATCTTCTCCAGATCTGCTTCATTTTCTGTGTAGTTCCAGATGGTGTCATTTTTTTCTTTGCCGGCAGATTTGTCTCTGCGAATCCATTTTAAGCTCATTTTTTCTCCTTTAATCTTCCTGTAAAACAGCACCTTGCCAGGCTATCGCCTCTTTCAGCTTCGCCAGTCCTAGTCCTTCACGTACTAATAGAGGCTCCGGTTCCGTCAGATCGACCACCGTGGTTCCTTCCGCCTCCAGATTTTCCTGATTGTCAACAATGACATCCACAATATTGTCAAAGCGGCTCAGAAATAGTTCTCTGTCGCCTGATTCAGGCTGGGCCCCTTCCACATCGGGTAATTTTGCAGTAATCGCAATTACGGGACGGCCCAGTTCCCGGATCAGCTCCAGACATATCGGATAATCCGGTACCCGAATTCCTACCGTTCGCTTCTTAGGGTGGGTCAATAGTCGGGGGACTTCCCGTGTTGCTGGTAAGATAAAGGTATAAGGGCCCGGAATAAGTCTTTTGATCAGTTTAAAATTATCATCCGACAGTGTTGCAAACGTTGAGACATGCTCCAGGCTGTGACACATCACTGTCAGGTGTCTTTTCTTGTCGATCTGCCGAATTTGCCGAATCCGGTCAATTCCCTTTTTGTTTCGGTAATCACACAGCAGTGCATATTGACTATCTGTAGGTACAAGTGCCACTGCATCGTTCAGCAGCGCATCGGTGATTTCGAAAATCTTTTTTTTGTGAGGGGAATCCGGGTGAAGCTTTATTCTGTTAGCCATATCCTAATGTTAGGTTGTGAGTTCATCTGATATCACTACTTTCCTATATTATAACAGGAACGTGTCATTAGCAATTTTTAGCGATAATTCAGGGGAATGTTTCAGCTGCACCTAAAGCCACTGCATAAATAGGATGATTCGGCTGATGCCTGATGAGCTGTCAACCGCTGCGCTCTCTGATGTTGAACCCTCTGTTTCTCAACATCTACAGGCCGTTCAGGGTCTCCCTTCCTTCTATTCAGATTTCACCCGGTTCAGCCTTTTGTCCCGAGGGGAGTTCCTGATGGAGACTGAATAGTAAATCTGGCAACGATATTTAAAAAATACCTGTTATAAAAAGGTGATCCGGAAGTTCATCTTCTGGCAGGAAAAGAAACTTTATTTCTGATCCTGACTAGCTTTATATTTTATAAGACCATGATAGATATCGTAATTACAGCTAACTGATTAAAACTAATATTATGAATACAGACGTAAAAGGATGGTGGCTGGGCCACTCCGCTTTCAGGCTTGAGTCCCCATCAGGTAACATTATTTATATAGATCCTTTTTTATCTCAGAACCCCAAAACACCGGATGATTTCAAAAACCCTGAAGAAGTGGATTATATTCTGCTTACTCACGGCCATGAAGATCATGTCGGTGATACCATTGCTCTGGCTACAGAGACAGGATGCAAAGTGGTAGCACAGGTAGAGCTTTGTGGATTGCTGAAAAAGCACGGTGTTCCCGAAGATCAGTTGCTGGAGTTTAACAAAGGGGGCACCCTTAACTTCAATGATTTTTCAGTCACCCTGGTCCATGCAAATCACAGCTCATCCTTTAAAGGGGAGTATGCAGGAGAAGCAGGCGGACTGGTGGTATCATTCGAAGATGACATCTGCTTCTACCACCTGGGCGATACCAATATATTCGGTGACTTGCAGCTTTATGGTGAGTTGTACGAGCCCCATATTATTGCCGTACCGATCGGGGATCACTATACCATGGGCCCGGAAGAAGCAGCCCTCGCGTGTGAGATGATCGCCGCCAACTACGCCGTTCCAATACATTATGGAACATTTCCTCCTTTGACAGGTGATCCGGAAGATTTTAAATCTTTTACAGGCAAATACTCTGAAACAGAAGTGTTGTTGCCGAAACCGGGAGAAAAGTTCATCGGCTGATCAGGCCGTACCGCACTCATCTGAATTGAGCCCCCCTCTCGAATCCCGGCTCTGCCCCCTGTGGCCTGGAATTAAAGATAGGCGTTCAAAATAAAAAAGATCATAACGCCAGTAACCGAAATGTAGAGCCAGATCGGCAGAGTCCATTTCGAGACTTTCCGGTGAGTTTTAAATTTGCCCGAGAAGGCGAAGTAATAACTGGTCAGAACCATCGGAACAAGGGTGGCAGACAAAATAATATGTGAGATGAGGATCGTAAAGTAGACCGGCCGGATCCACCCTTCCCCGGGGAAGGGTGTGTGACCGGAAAAGTTATGGTAGAGAAGGTAACTAATAAGGAAAAGGCCTGATGTAATAAAAGCAGTCAGCATCAGCTTCATGTGCCGGATATACTTTTTTTGACGGACGGCAACATATCCCGATACAACCAGAATGGCACTAATACTATTCAACATGGCGTTGAGTGCCGGCAGCTGATCCACCCACTCTCCGGATGCATCGGCTGCTTCCCTGAAATAGATCAGATAAATTAAAAAGATAAAAGCACCGGCACTGATCGTAAGGATCCAGGCCAGGGCTTTAGGCACACTTAGCTCCTTCAAAAAGCGCACGGTCATTTGTTCATCCAGTGATCTTTTCGTCATATACTCACTTATTCTGTCGGTTCATTTTGATGCTTCTTGTAAAGATACCCTATCCCATGAAAGGGTTCCAATGCGATTAAAGGGTGTAGATTACTTCAGCTATATAATTTCTTTATGAAGTTGAAATTGAATATTTCCATCTGGTCTGCCAGTAGTAATTCACCCACCATAGGATCATACTTTTCAATAATGAAGTTATCGGGGACGATGAACGAATCTTCTTTTATAAGAGTTACAGCTACGAATTATAAACGATAGAAAAACTGTATGAATCGATTTCTCTAATAGACCAACCCGCACCGACAAGACCACGGCCGGGGTACTGTGCCAACGGGCCTGGAATAGGGGCGGCCAGCCGGAAAACAGGCCGGAACTACCTGAGCGGGATGCCACCCCCTTTGTAATCTATAGATGGGAAAGTATTTTAGCGGAATAAGACGATCCCGTTAACCGCCCGGCGGGTCATAACAGAAGGGTATTCATACAATTTCTTAAAACAGATTGACCAGGATGAATGTGAATTCAGAAGTATTTGATTGCCGAGTGCCTTATCTTGGCGCTATTCTATGATATAGCCCCGATAAAGGAAGAAATACGCCGCTATTTAGAATCATTTTAAATATGGCCGAACTACTCTGCCGGGTAGGCAGATCTTCGATTATTTCAGTACCTTTTCGGGTTAGATACCGGGTAGATTTGCCCACACAAAAATTGGAAAAATTTTACAGAATTTATGGCTCAGATTTTCCCTAAGTGGACGAACGAAGCTCCACGCAGAATTCTCGTCGGTTTAATAGTTGTTTTAAATGCTGTGGTTTTTGGTTTCTGGTATTTCGGTTCCCCGGAATATCTGGATGTAGGTTACGCACCGGAGCAACCGGTCCCGTTCAGCCACAAAACCCACGCTGGCCAGCTCGGAATGGATTGCCAATATTGTCACACTCAGGTTTTCGACTCCAGACATGCCAATATCCCCGCCACTCAAACCTGTATGAACTGCCACAATCAGATTGAAACAGATAATGAAAATCTGGAACTCGTCCGGCAGAGCTGGGAGACAGGAGAACCCATCGAGTGGATCCGTGTTCATATGCTCCCAGATTATGCCTATTTCAATCACTCTGCTCACGTAAATGTGGGTGTCGGTTGTGAATCCTGCCATGGCAGAATAGACAGAATGGATGTTGTAAGACAGGAAGAGCCGCTCAGTATGAGCTGGTGCCTCGACTGTCACCGGGAACCTGAGAAACACGTGAGGCCTGTCTCGGAAGTGACCACCATGGGTTATCAGGCAGAAAACCAGCTTGAGCTAGGTCTCGAACTCGTTGCCAAACACAATATCAACGCACCTACATATTGTCAGAGTTGCCATTTCTAATGCCGGCTCCCGCGTATTTTATTAAATACATTGTTTTTAAATAAAATAATTCTCTTAAAATGAGTGATCAGACAAATCAAACAACTTACTGGAAAAGTTTAAATGAACTCGCTCAAAACGAAGAATACCAGAAGTTTGAACAACGTGAATTCACCGAAAACGCTTCAGAATTAACCGATCAGGTCTCCCGCAGAAGTTTCCTTCGTGTAATGGGAGCGTCTGTCGCTCTGGCGGGATTGGCATCGTGCCGTAAACCTGTTCAAAAAATAATTCCCTACTCCCGGCAGCCAGAAGACCTTGTTCTGGGAGAGCCAAATTTCTATGCTACCGGAATGCCTTTCCAGGACACCCTGACAGGATTGCTGGTCACCAATAATGAAGGCCGGCCTACCAAGATAGAAGGGAATCCTGATCATCCATCCAGCCAGGGCCGTACCAGTATTTACAACCAGGCGAGTATTCTGGAACTCTACGACCCCGACCGTTCCCGCTCTGCAAGGCACAACGGGGATTCTGTTTCGATTTATGAATTCTATGACTTTTTAGTTAACCATTTTGAAAACAGAGACAGATCCGTCCTTTTTGTGGATGAGCAGTCTTCTTCTCCCACCTATCACAGACTCAAGGGTGAGATAGTCAACACGTTTGCAAATGCAGAGTGGGTCTCCTACGAACCCTTCTCAGATTTTAATGTGATTGAGGGAATCAACATGGCCTTCGGCAGAAGGCTTCGTCCGCTCAACCATTACGGAGAAGCCAATTTGGTGGTCGCCCTTGATCACGACTTCATGAGTCCTCAGGGCGATAAGAACAGTGTTGAAAACTCTATCGAGCTTACCAACAGAAGACGTGTCACTTCGACGAATGACGACATGTCCCGAATTTACAGTATAGAAAATACCTTTACGAACACCGGATCCTACGCGGATCACAGGCTCCGCCTGAAATCCTCCGAAATTGCGCCTTTCACTTTTGCACTGGCAGCCCGTCTCTCTGACAGAGTCAGTGGCCTTGAAGCATTTTCCGGGGTAAGCAACGCTTTTACATCCCATGAGTGGGTGGAAAATCTGGCTAATGAGCTGATAGCTCAGAGTGGAAACGCCATTATTACGGCTGGCTATCAACACTCTAAAGAGGTACATGCAGCAGTAGCTGCGATGAATGCCGCCCTTCAGAATGCAGGAAATACCGTCACATATCTGGAAGTTCCTTTTCTGAATGACAGGGATGAGCGAGCTGCCTTTGTTGAAGCTATGAATGGAGCAGCTGCCGGAAATTATGATACCATCGTGATACTGGGCGCTAATCTTAAATACAACGCACCAGCGGATCTCGATATCGAATCGATATTGGGAAATATCGAGACTAAAATCCATCTGGGCAGTTACTATGATGAAACAGCCAAGCTCTGCAACTGGCATGCAAATCAGGCGCACTTCCTTGAAGCCTGGGGAGACGGCAGGGCTTATACCGGCGAACAATCCATTATCCAACCTCAGATTCTGCCTCTTCATCAAGGTACAAGTGCTATAGAAGTTCTGGCCTCCATTAATGATGGCGAGCGAAGAGAAGGATACGAGGTTGTACGGGAGACCTGGAATAGTGATAATTCGGACAATTTTGAGCGGATCTGGCAGCAGATCCTCCACGACGGAATTTCTGCGAATGCTGGCTATTCCGCTGCACAGGTTACAATTGCCGCATCTTTGGGTACAGAGATTTCCGGGGCCCTTCAGCAGCAACCCCTTGAAGGCATTGAAATTGCCGTTAAACCTGATCCAAAACTATTTGACGGCCGCTTTTCCAATATCAGCTGGCTGCAGGAGCTGCCAGACCCGATGACCAAGGTGACGTGGGACAACGTCGCCCTGATGAGCCCTGCGACAGCAGAAGCTATCGGAATTGATACAAAGAGAAGTTTCAGGCACAACGACGTTCCTGTCGTCCGTATCGATACAGGATCAGAGGTTATTGAGATCGCCGCCTGGGTTGAACCAGGACATGCGGACAATTCTATTACGCTGACAGCTGGTTATGGCCGCGAGTCTCTCGGAAGAGTGGCTGATGGTGTGGGTGTCGATGTCTACCCACTTCTAAACAGCAATGCACCTTTCTATCAGGTGGCTGAAGTAAGCCCCACGGGGAACACCTTTGAGATTGCCTGTACACAGGACCATCACAGCCTGGAAGGCCGGGATATGGTACGAGCAGCTTCACTGGACGAGTACCGTGAGAATCCCCGATTTGCACATTTTTCCAGTGTACACGGTTTTGAAGTACCCGGTATTGCAGAAGCACTGGAGGAAGGCGATGAGCGGGGGCCGGTTTCACTATTTAATGAAACCTACGGGCCTTCAGACCAGCCGCAGTGGGGGATGACGATCGATCTCAACTCCTGTTTTGGTTGCGGTGTATGTACCATTGCCTGCCAGGCTGAAAACAACATTCCTGTTGTAGGAAAGCGGGAAGTCAGCAGGCGGCGTATTATGCATTGGATTCGGGTAGACCGTTACTTCGAAGGTGACCAGAACAATCCACGAGCCTATCATCAGCCCGTTCCCTGTATGCAGTGTGAACTTGCACCGTGTGAGGAGGTCTGCCCTGTAGTTGCCACCACACACAGTGAAGATGGTTTGAACCAGATGACCTACAACCGATGCATCGGAACAAGATACTGCTCAAACAACTGTCCTTTTAAAGTACGTCGCTTCAACTTCTTCAATTACGCAAAAGAGTATTTGACGACTGGTGACGATCCCGAAATCATCCAGATGGCAATGAACCCGGATGTAACCATCCGATTCCGTGGAGTGATGGAAAAGTGCACCTACTGTGTACAGCGAATCAACCGCGGTAAGATCGCTGCCAAAAAGGAAACAGGATCCAGAAAACCTGCAGATGGCACTGTTCAAACAGCATGTCAGCAGGCATGCCCGGCCAATGCTATCTCCTTTGGTGATTTGACAGATCAAAACAGCAACGTTTCGGTAAACAAACGAAACGACAGAAACTATGTCATGCTGGAAGAACTTAATGTTCGGCCCCGGACCTCTTATCTTGCCAGACTGACAAACAACAACCCGGAATTGTTGGCGTAAATCCAATAAATAGAAATCAACTGTAACAAAGAAACATGAGTAAAACGTACGAATACGTTCCTGAGCCCGCTCTTGTGAAAGGGAATCACAATTTCGCAGATATCACGGCGATGGTAACTGATATCAGCCTTCGTCCTACACCCAAGCCCTGGTACATTGCCTTTGGGATAGCTAATCTACTACTGCTTGTACTGCTTGTTTCCGTAGGGTATCTCTTTTGGGAAGGAACCGGTATCTGGGGTCTGAATCAGCCAGTCGGATGGGGCTGGGCCATTATTAACTTTGTGTGGTGGGTCGGTATTGGCCATGCGGGTACGCTTATTTCCGCTATTCTTTTCCTGTTCCGGCAGGGATGGAGAACAGCCATTAACCGCTTTGCCGAGGCCATGACCATCTTCGCGGTCATGTGTGCCGGACTTTTCCCGGCCATCCACGTAGGTCGGATCTGGGTTGTTTACTGGATGTTTCCGCTCCCGAATTCCATGGCCCTCTGGCCTAACTTCAACAGCCCGCTTCTCTGGGATGTGTTTGCTGTAGCGACCTATTTTACAGTCTCTCTGCTCTTCTGGTATGTAGGTCTTGTACCTGACTTTGCCACCCTCCGGGACAAGGTTAAAAGCAAAGCGGGCAAATTGATCTACGGAACGTTTGCTCTGGGCTGGAGGGGCAGTAACCGTCACTGGTGGAACTATGAAAAGTCATACATGACACTTGCAGGACTGGCCACACCTCTGGTCCTCTCCGTTCATACTATTGTTTCTTTTGACTTTGCAGTATCCGTCATTCCAGGATGGCACACCACCATCTTTCCCCCCTATTTCGTTGCCGGTGCTGTCTTTTCTGGATTTGCAATGGTGCTTACCCTCATGATCATTACCCGGAAAATTTACGGGCTTGAAGATATCATGACGGATGACCATATCGAGAAGATGAATATCATCATCCTCGTTACCGGAACAATGGTAGGATTTGCTTATCTGATGGAGTTCTTCATCGCCTGGTATAGTGGCGTGGAGTACGAAAAAGCGATCTTCATCCTCCGGGCAACCGGACCCTACGCATGGGCCTACTGGATTATGATTGCGTGTAACGTATTGTCGCCCCAATTCTTCTGGTCCAAAAAACTGCGCCGCAATGTGGCCTTTACCTTTGTAATCTCTATTGTAGTTAATATAGGAATGTGGTTTGAGCGGTTTGTTATTGTGATTTCATCACTTTCAACAGATTATCTCCCCTCCTCCTGGGGCTATTACTCTCCAACCATCTGGGACGTTTCAACCTATATCGGAACCTTCGGACTCTTTTTCACTCTATTCCTTCTGTTCTTGCGATTCATGCCTGTCATTGCCATAGCCGAAGTGAAAGGAGTGATGCCTCAGGCTGATCCACATAATTATGATGAAGAAACCGGCGAGTACGTACCTCCCCGTGTTACTGTTCCTGAACCAATCTATAATAAAACAACACATCGGGAAAATTCATGAATAAAGAACTCACAGAACATAAACTCTATGGAATTCTTGCAGAATTCAAGAACCCGAAAGCACTGATCGATGCTGCCTCTGCGGTTACAGAGCAGGGTTACAGAAAGTATGATACCTTCAGCCCCTTCCCTATTCACGGTATTGACAAAGCGATGAAGCTGCCTAAATCCAAATTGGGCTGGATTGTGGGCACAATGGGTACAATCGGGCTTGTAGGTGGGTTCTCCATGATCTATTTTATGATGAATGTCGATTATCCTCTTATCATCGGCGGGAAGCCTTTTGCCAACTTTCCGGCCTGGGTTCCGGTCATCTTTGAACTGACCATACTTCTCTCTGCATTTGGAGCGGTATTCGGGATGTTCTTTTTAAACGGATTACCCAGACTCAACCATCCGTTGTTTTCGTCCGAAAGTTTTGCACAAAAGGCAACAGACGACGGTTTCTTCGTGTGTATCGAAGCAGATGACCCGCAGTTTGACGAAGCTAAAATTGAACAACTTTTCAAAGAGGTTGGAGCAACAGCCATTGAAACCATTTACGACGAATCGTAACTGTTTGTTATTACTAAATGATTTTTAATTGAAAAATGAATCACATGACACTTAAACCCGTCACATTCATCCTCCTCGCCTCTGCTTTTCTACTCTCGTGCAGAGGCCAGTCTACGGAGAAGCCGCCGATTCGTCACCATTTCAACATGGTTTTCCAGGATCGGTTCAATGCGCAGGAGGAAAATCCATTCTTTGATGACAACATGGCCATGAGACTCCCTGTGGAAGGGACCGTAGCCAGAGGAAACCTTCGGCTGGAATCTGATATTTATGAAGGTGTAGACGAGAATGGAGAGTTTGTAACAGAAATTCCATTTGAGCTCACAAGAGATTTTCTCTACCGTGGCCAGGATCGTTACGATGTCTACTGCCAGGTATGTCACGGCGGGATCGGCAACGGACAGGGCGTAATCATGACGGGGGGTTATGGTTACGTACCAGCACCGACATTTCACCGACCGGAAAGTTACAATATGCCTGATGGTGAATTTTATTCAGCAATCACACATGGAATCCGAACCATGCCCTCCTATGCATCTCAGATCAATGTAGAAGACAGATGGGCGATTGTAGCATATATCCGGGCTCTGCAACAGAGCCAGAATGTACCTGAGTCGGACATGCATCTGTATGACGTAGATCTTGCAGAACTGCAACAGCAGCACCAGGCAGAACAAGAGAAGCTTGAAGAGCTTGCAGAAGCCAGGGAAAGTGCATCAGGTGGTGAAGTCTCTGCAGAACGAGGTGAGGCTCTTTTTACACAGAACGCATGCGGAACCTGTCACTCGGTAGAGGGCGCCTCTCTTGTGGGCCCGCCACTTAACGGATTATACGGTTCAGAGCAGACTTTCACTGATGGAACTTCCGCAATTGCTGATGAAGAGTATTTACACGAATCAATTGTAAATCCTTCTGCAAAAGTTGTTGAAGGTTACCAGAATGCTATGGTTCCCTATGATTTTCTCTCAGAGGATGATATTCAATCCATCATTGAATATATAAAATCACTTTCCGACGAATAACAAAGAGCTAAATACTAAATTCATGGCTTCCAGCAGTCCAAAATTAACAGATTCCTTGCAGTTACCCGCTAATTTGAACATGTCAAAGACCTTCTATGCTGTAGGCATTGCAGGTCTGATTGCCAGTTTTGTCGGCTACTTCTTAAACAGCGATCAGTTTCTGCACTCCTACCTGACCAGCTTTACTTTCTACACAAGTATCGCTTTGGCTTGTCTGATCTTTGTGATGATTCATCACATAACCAAATCATCCTGGGGTACAGTGATCCGGAGAATACCGGAGGCTTTCATCTCCAATATCTGGATCTGGGCCATCTTTCTTATCCCGGTGCTTCTGGGAGTGACATCTCTGTATAACTGGGCTAATCCCGAGTATGTATCAGGTGATCCAATCATGGAAGGGAAGGTGCCTTTCCTCAACATCCCCTTCTTTGTAGTTCGTCAGTTTATCTACTTTGCGATTTGGGGTTTTCTGGGATACAGACTACATAAAGTATCTACTGAAATGGATCATACCCGGGACTGGGGTGCTACCTCCTTGCTTCGAAAATTAAGTGCTCCCGGAATCCTTCTCTTCGCCCTTTCTGTCGCTTTTGCCAGCTTTGACTGGCTGATGTCCCTCGATGCCCATTGGTTTTCCACCATGTTCGGTGTCTATTTCTTTTCAATGAGCTTTCAGGCACTCTTTCCGGTACTTATTCTGATGACCTTCTGGTTACACAGAAACGGACTTCTTGAAAATACAATCCGCAAACCGCATATTCATGACCTGGCCTCATGGTTCTTCGGCTTTACTGTATTTTATGCCTATATTGCATTCAGCCAGTTTATACTGATTTACTATGCAAACATGCCGGAAGAGACCCTATGGTACTACCACAGGCTTGAAGGCAGCTGGTCAGTCATCACCTATATGATTCTCATAGGCCGATTTGTGATCCCTTTTCTGCTACTCCTGAACAGGGACAGTAAACATAATACCACCCTTCTGACAATCTCATCTGTACTTGTGATAGCCATGCACATTATCGAACTGCACTGGATTGTCATGCCTGCAATACATACAGAAGGTTTTTCAATCAGCTGGCTGGATATAACCACCCTCCTCGGGCTTGGCGGTATCTTCATGGGACTCTTTTTCAACAGTTTTAACAAACATCAGATTGTTCCGGTAAATGACCCGACACTCAATGAATCCCTTAGCAAACAGTATCATCAATAATTTTTCGTAATACGTAATTTTATGAGTGACAATAAAAGACAATTTACAGATTCCGAGAAGCTGAGCATTATTCAGGAAGCTTCTGGCAGTGATCGGGAAGAAGTGGATGCGATCGCCAAAAAATATGGAGTCACCAGGGATGAGATCCTCAAATGGAGGAAGGAAAGCAAGGCCTTTGTAGCCGAAAGAAAAGCGGAAACGGAAATTCTGGGATATGGTCATGAAAATGAAAAGGTATATCTGGAAGCCAATGACGCTTTTATTGATTCAGTCTATTACGGAGCTGTAAAAGATAAAATCAACTACAAAAGACTTACATTTTGGACGGTTGTGGGAGTTGTTATGGTGGTCGTCCTGGTGTTAAGTGTAATCGGTATCTATAATTATACAAAGGGATCTGCCTGGCAACAAAGTTATGAAGCGAGCGAGTATTACGAACTCGAACGCAGCAGAGTACTGGATCAGACTACACTCGATTCTTATGGTGTAGTAGACCCGGAAGCCGGGATTTACAGAATACCCATCGATGAAGCTATCAACATCATCGTAAACGAATAATATTCCTGATGAGGATAAGAAGTAAAACTCACAATGATGAAAAATACACTGCAAATCCTGCTAATGGTTTCAGTGTTTCTCTGTTTCAACAATGCTTTTGGCCAGCTAAATCAGCATCCGCCTGAAGTTCTGAATCAGATTGGTGTCGATGAAAAGCTTGGAGACACCGTACCACTGGACCTTGAATTTGTTACGTCCGATGGAAAGACAGTACTTCTCAGGGAACTTTTTGAAGAAGATAAACCCGTTCTTTTAAATCCTTTATACTACGAATGCCCTATTTTATGCAACCTGGTTGTAGAAAGTGTATTTAACGTAGTTAACGAACTGATCTGGACCCCTGGTGAAGATTATATCATTATCTCCTTCTCGATTGATCCTGAAGAAGATCATACCATCGCAAAGACCAACAAAGAACAGTACGTAAGCCGTTTGGATAAACCCGGAGCAGAAGATGGATGGTACTTTCTGACTTCAGATCAGAAGTCCATTGAAGCTCTGACCGACGCGGTTGGTTTTCGTTATACATACGATGAAAATACCGGGGAATATCTCCACCTCGCCAGCATCATGATGCTGAGTCCGGAAGGGGTGGTAACCAGATACCTTTACGGGGCCTCTTTTCGGGAATTTGACCTCCGGAATGCCTTGTACGAAGCAGCCGATGGGACGATCGGATCAACCCTTGACCAAATACTTCTTTATTGTTTCACGTACGACCCGTCATCCCAAAGTTATGTTCCCGTAGCCATGAATATAATGAAGCTGGGAGGTTTGGCTACACTTATATTTCTAGGTATATTTCTCACGATCTTCTGGAAGCGTGAAAAAAATAAGGACTCTACACAAACCACAAAATTTGAAATTGATAAATGAACAATTTAAGTGATTTCATGCTCCCTCCTGCCAAAAGTACTCTTGCGGCTGAAACGGATGCATTATTCAATTTTATTAACGTTGCCAGCCTGATCTTTCTTGTTGGCATCACTATTGCCATCATCTATTTTTCCTGGAAGTACAGGCGTCGTTCCGATCAGGATGTAACACCCGTTATCGCCCACAACAGTAAACTGGAAATAACCTGGTCTGTTATTCCACTGGTATTGGTTCTTATTGTATTTGGACGAGGATTCACTGGTTATATTGATAATATCACCCCGCCGGATGATGCTTATGAAATCAGGGCGGTAGGGAAAACTTGGCTCTGGGAATTTCATTACCCGAACGGTCATGTCAGCATCAATGAACTGCATGTTCCGGCTGGAAGACCTGTAAAACTTGTCATGAGTTCAGATGATGTAATTCACTCTCTCTATATTCCCGACTTCCGTGTTAAAATGGATGTTCTGCCAAACCGTTACACCCAACTCTGGTTTGAAGCAATTGAACCTGGAGAATCCACTATTTTCTGTGCAGAGTATTGCGGTACCGCCCACTCCAATATGATCGCTACCACGTATGTCTACGAAGAAGAAGAGTTTGTAACATGGCTCGCCAGCGCCGGTTCGGCTGACGACAGCATGGATCCGGTTGAGCTGGGCCAGGAACTCATTACACGCAATGCCTGTGCAACCTGTCATTCATCTGATGGAACTGACCTGATTGGCCCCACATTCCAGGGACTCTGGCAATCTGAAGTGGTCATGCAGGATGGAGAAACTGTCATTGCTGATGAGAACTATCTGCGTGAAAGTATCCTCGAGCCAAATGCCAGAATCGTGGATGGGTACGATCCTGTTATGCCTACATTTGCAGGTACATTAAACGACAGGCAAATCGAAGCAATTATTGAGTACATCAAAACCTTAGAGTAATTCAATGGCAACTGAAGAATTAAAAACCAACGTCGAATTAGATACCAACGTGAAGAAAGTTCAGATTCAGAGGTATGAACCGGAAGATTTTCCCGAGACACATTATCTGAATGAAGAGAAAGGACTTCGCGCCTGGTTAACAACCGTCGACCACAAGAAAATCGGACTCATGTATTTGGGTTCCACTACGTTCTTTTTCTTTGTCGGCGGTATTCTTGCAATCATTCTTAGAACGGAACTGTTTACACCTACCCGTAGCTTTATCGATGCTGATGTTTATAATCAGCTCTTTACTCTGCACGGGGCGATCATGGTCTTTTTATTCCTGGTTCCTGTGGTCCCTGCTGCCCTTGGAAACTTCATTTTACCACTGCAGCTGGGGGCAAAAGATGTTGCCTTCCCCAAGTTAAACCTGGTCAGTTATTACATCTATGTCATTGGAGCTGTCATCACACTTTCTGCAATCCTGGGAGGTGGTATTGATACAGGATGGACTTTCTATACCCCCTACAGTACTTCTACCAGTGGAGGGAATATATTTCTAATGACATTCGGGGTCTTTGTCCTCGGTTTCTCTTCTATTTTGACGGGGCTCAACTTTATTGTTTCGATACATAAACTCCGGGCTCCGGGGATGACGTGGGATAAGCTTCCCCTCTTCCTCTGGTCTCTCTACGCTACAAGTATCATCCAAATTTTGGCTACTCCAGTATTGGCCATTACTCTGCTTCTGCTTGGAATGGAAAGATTGCTTGGCATCGGTATTTTTGATCCTTCAATGGGTGGTGACCCTGTACTCTATCAGCACTTTTTCTGGTTCTACTCACACCCTGCAGTGTATATTATGATTGTACCCGGTTTTGGTATTATCTCTGAAATCGTATCTGCATTCTCCAGAAAGATTATCTTCGGTTACTGGGCCATTGCTCTCTCATCGCTTGCCATTGCCTTTATCGGATTCTTTGTCTGGGGCCACCATATGTTCACCTCAGGACAATCCTCCCTGGCTAATATGATCTTCTCTTTCCTGACCTTTCTGGTAGGAATTCCAACCGGAATCAAGGTCTTCAACTGGGTGGCAACGCTCTATAAAGGATCGATTCAGCTGAAGACTCCTATGCTCTACGCATTGACTTTCCTGTTTTTATTTATGATCGGTGGATTTACCGGAATCATGGTCGGGACACTGTCGGTGAACATCCATGTGCATGATACCTACTACGTAGTTGCCCACTTCCACTATGTCATGATGGGTGGAATGGTATTCGCCCTTCTGGGAGGCCTTCACTACTGGTGGCCAAAATTCTTTGGTACCCTTTATAGCGAAATTCTGGCAAAGATTGCATGCGGACTTATGTTTATAGGCTTTAACATGACGTTCCTTCCGCAGTTTATCATGGGGTCACAGGGAATGCCACGACGATACTTCAACTATATCGAACAGTTCCAGCCCTTTCACCAGCTCTCGACGATTGGTGCCTACATTATGCTGATTGCCTTCCTGATGATGGCAGGCTATTTCCTGCACTCTATTCTGAGAGGTAAGAAGAGTGTTACCAACCCGTGGAAAAGCCGTGCAATGGAATGGCAAACAACCACACCTCCACCTATGCATAACTTCCATCATACCCCGGTTATTATCAACGGTCCCTACGACTACCATAAACCCATGTCTGAATTTCAGCTTGGAATTGCAACCCCCGGTGACGGACACCCGATCGGTGCATCGGTGGACGAAACAGGAAAAGAAAAAGCATAAACATATTATTCTGAACTATGTCTCAAACCGCTGTCACACCTAAAAGAACCGATCACATCCATCACCATTTTGTGGACGGAGAGCAACAGTTTGATGCCTCCAAAATGGGAATGTGGATATTTCTTGCCACTGAAACACTCATGTTCGGTGGCTTGTTTGCAGCCTATATTATCTACCGGGCCTGGTATCCTGAACTTTATCTGGAAGCTTCACAAGAATTGGATGCCTTCTGGGGAACTGTTAACACCGTAGTTCTGATTGGAAGTTCATTAACCGTTGCCATGGCCATCCGGTCGGCTCAACTGAACCAGCTTAAAGGCATTGTATACAATCTCTATATTACGATTGGACTTGCATTAACCTTTATGGTGATCAAATATTTTGAGTATGCTCATAAAATTGAGAAAGGCATTCGGCCCGGGCAATATTACACTTACCAGGGCCTGGAACATGAAAAGGCCAATGTTTTCTTCAGCATATATTATATGATGACCGGTCTTCACGGAATCCACATTATTATCGGTATCGGGCTGATGATCTGGCTTCTGGTTAAAGCAAAACGGAAAGTGTTTCACAGTGATTACTATACACCTATCGAGGTTGTAGGGTTGTATTGGCACCTGGTAGACATTATCTGGATTTTCCTCTTCCCACTCTTATATCTGATCGACTAAACCCAATTATACAATGAGTACACACCGCATTTCATCCGCCAAATTCTTATGGGGAATCGCCGGCGCCCTGTTATTCTTAACATTCCTGACAGTCGCTGTTACCTGGTTTTATATTCCAGAACCCTGGAACGTGATCGTTGCCATTCTCATTGCTACCGTCAAGGCTACACTTGTTGGTGCTTTTTTTATGAACCTCTACTGGGATTCTAAATTCAATCTCCTGGTTCTGTTGACAGCGTTTGCCTTCCTGGCATTGCTGATCCTGATCACGATGACGGATACCCTCTATCGAGTGGACCCTGTCCCCTCATTTTAGCAGGTCACATCCGTCCGGCTATCTTCCTAAGGTGAAGGTTCAAGCCAATGGACAGTCAGTATGTTGAAGCAGAAAAAGCTTATTAGCTATCTTTCTGATTTTTGCCATCTGCTTTTTTAATCATTTAAACAACCTGAAGCCGGTTTCTGAAGAGACCGGCTTTTTTTGTTTACCGGAACCTGCTACATTGCACAGAAACAGTAATTAACTCAGCCTCTTATGGTAACATCCGATGCTACGCGATTTGCAAATTTCATCCTTCACCCTGTCGAAACGGGACGCTTTCTTCTAGACGGGGGCGCAATGTTCGGAGTGGTTCCGAAAACCCTCTGGAGCAGGCATCTTCAACCGGATGAGAGCAACAGGATACCCATGGCGATGAGAAGCCTGCTAATCAAATCGGAAACAACGGGACGAATCTATCTGGTGGATAACGGTAGTGGAGATAAGTTCAGTGAAAAAATGAAATCCATTCTGGGGCTGGATTATCAACACAGCAACCTGCCTGATTCCCTTGACAGACTGGGTGTACAAGCAGATGAGATTACAGATCTCATCTTTACTCACCTCCATTTCGACCACTGCGGTGGAACCACCTCCTACAATGCTTCCAATGAGTTGACAGAGAACTTTCCCAATGCCACCTATCACGTTCATGAGAAGCACTGGGAAACAGCACTGCACCCGAATGCACGGGAGAAGGCGAGTTTCTACAAGGAGAATATCGATCCGATCATGTTGAGCGGTCGTCTGAATCTGACATATGACTCCTACCAGTTTGAAGAAAACCTGACAATACGGGTTGTTAACGGACATACGTCAGGACAGCAGCTTCCCGTGTTAACCTCAGGAGACAAAACACTTATTTTTATAGCAGACCTCATCCCCACTTTTGCACACATCCCATTGCCGTGGATCATGGGGTATGATATGCAGCCTCTTGTCACACTGGAAGAGAAAGAGAGTCTGTTGTCCGAGGCGGTTGAAAACCAATATTATCTTTTTATGCAGCACGATGCAGATCATGAAGTTGTAACAGTAAAAAATATAAATGGAAAATATCAGGCTGATCAGTTTCTACTGCTGAATGATATCTCAGATTAATACCTTGAAGCCATAACAGGTTCGCAATCAGATGTCTGAATAATGAAGCGTGAAGTAAAGGGAATACCAGAACTGGAATCATTTGTCTCGCTGATACACCGATTCCACAAACAGGTCATTCGCAAGGAGGCCCTGAAACCGCTGTTTCGCGGATTGATCATCCTTTTTTTCTCATTCTCCGTACTCCTGATTCTGGAACTGTTTTTCTACCTGCCGGCGGCTTTTCGCTCCCTTTTCTGGCTGGCAGCGACCATTGGGGCGATGGTTGCCGGGATCGGTTCTGCCAGACGCGCCTCCCCTCCCCTGTTTCGTCCATTCTACGAGGATATTCTCAGTGCAACAAGTCAGGAGAAGCTTCTGAATGCCTTGGATCTTCATTTAAGTACCAGAGAGAAAACTGCATTTACCGGAATTGCCATCCGGGAAAATATCGCCGCTATCGATTTAAATAAGGCGGAATCACAGGTGGAGGATTACCTGAAGAATCATGAGCGAAACCGTCTGTTTAATCGATTGGCAGGAGCAGTTGCAGTCACACTTATATTCGCGGGACTGTTATCACTACTCTTTCCCGGAACAGCAGGCCGCGTCGTCACTTTTTGGAAAGAATATGTTCAGCCTAATCCGTATCACTATCTTGTGACGCCCGGGGATACGACTGCCGTTCACGGGTCTGTACTTCAGGCAGAGATCACCTTTCCCTCCCCCCCCTACCCGGATCAGTTGGCCATTCACTTCAAGACAGATGTGGAAAATAATTTCCGTATGAGAAACCTGGTGAATAGAGGAAGCCGGACATATACCACCCGGGAACTGGAACTGAGCAACAATCTGCAATACTATTTTGAGATGGACGGTTTTGCAAGTGATACATTTTATGTAGATGTACAGCAACAACCGGGATTTGAACGTCTCATAACTTCCGTTATCCCCCCCAGGTATACAGGTTTGCCTGAAACCCGTCTTATCTACCCCTCCACAGAGTTGTCATTTTACCCCGGATCTACGATCAGATCAGAAGCCGTTCCAACCAAGAGTGTAGACTTTATACGGGCAGAGTTTGTATCAGGAAACGATCCCATCACTCTCACACAAGATGAAGAGCAGGAAGCAGTTTATCAGATGGAATTCATCCCGCTTCAGTCGGATACCCTCCGATACGTTATTTCGGACAGAGAAGGACTTTTTAGCAGCAATCCCTACCGCACGACCTTGAACATGAGGGAGGACATGCCGCCCGTCGTGGTCATTACTGAACCCTCATCACATCTTCAAACAAACACACCCTCATGGGTGAACCTGCAGTACGAAGTCACAGATGACTTCGGAGTTACACGTGCCGAAATACAGTGGGAGCTCCGCAGGGCCTTTACCGAAGGAGCAGAGACAGGATCTGTACCACTGGATACTCCTGTCAGCGGTTCATCACAACAGTTTTCGTGGAATGTCGAAGAGTTCGATCTCCGTCCCAGAGATGTTTTGACCTTCCAGATCCGGGCCTGGGACAATGATGAAATCAGCGGATATAAGCCGGGTGAATCGAGGGAGATCATGATTCAGATCCCCTCTCTGACGGAGTTTCTGGATGAACTTGACCACCAGGAAGAGCAGGTAAGTGACCATCTAAACTCGATATCGCAGCAGTTCGAAGCGATGGAACAGGATTATCAGCGATTTCTGGATCGCTTGAGACAAAATCCGGAAGGAGGTTTTGAAGAGTCTCAGATGCTTGAAAACATCAGAGAATATCAGGAAGATATCGAAGAGACTGTACGGGAGTTGCAGGAGCAGTTTGAGACACTTCGTTCGCAGATGGAGAGCAGTGATCAGATTTCTGAGGAGACGCGGAACTCCTACCGGGAACTTCAGCAACTTATGGATGAATTGGACGATCCAGAGTTGCGAAGAGCGATGGAAGAGCTGCGTCGTGCAATGGAATCCCTCTCTGCCGACCAGATTGAACAGGCGCTTCAGAATGTCAGTTTCAATGAACAGCTCTACAAGGAGAGGATTGAAAGAACGATTGAACTTTTCAAACAGCTCCAGGTTAACAGCCGTCTGGAAAATCTGGCACAGCGTTACGAGGAGATGGCTGAGAGGGTAAATCCGGAAAGCCTTCCCGAAATATCCAGATTCCGGGATGAATTGGAATCCGTTGCCGAGGATCTGAACTCGGCGGAAGAACAGCTGCGGGAACTGGATAAGAATCCACCCCAACGATCGGCCTCTCAGATCGAAAATATCAGAGAGCGGGCTGAAGAGAACCTTTCATCTATCCGGGATGAACTTCAGAATCTGCAAGAAGAGCTGGAGACGCCAGCGGATGGGGACCCCCCTCCCTCTCAAAGTACTTCGCAGAAAAGGAAGAGTCTGAGTGAGAAACTCCAACAGGATGCGCAAAATTTCCGCAGTGCAATCAGTGAAATGGGGAGCCAGCAGCTCCAGGTCAATTTGACCGCACTTCAGCGGGTTCTCTACACACTGCTGGAAATCTCAGAATTGCAGGAGCTTCTGGCAGGTAACACCCAGTTCATAAGAAGTCAAAGCCAGGGTTTTGTAGAGCTGGCACGACTCCAGGACAACCTGCGGAGACAGTTCTCTTCCGTCTCCGATACCCTCTTTCAAATATCCGCTGAACTACCCGGCGTGCCGAATCAGATCAATAAAAAGAAATTAGATGTTGAGCGGACATTGCAGGGTGCAGTGAATCAGATGTCTGACAGAAATCAGCGCGGTGCTTTGATCGCATCAAGAGAATCGTTGGGAGGAGTGAATGATCTGGCATCCATGGTGGCATCACTCATCGACCAGCTGATGAATCAGCAGAATAATGGGGGTGGCGGGGGAATGAGTCTCCAGCAGATGGTAGATCAGCTGCAGGATATGTCGGGAGATCAGCAGCAGCTGAATCAGCAATTACAGAATATGGTGAATGATATACAGGGCGACAGGCTCACTCAGGAGCAATCGGAACGCCTGGACCAGATGGCGCGTCAGCAAAATGAAATCCGCAGACAGCTTCAGGAGCTTCGGAATGAAAGCGCACTGAGTCAGAGAGACCGGGTGTTCAGCGACCTTCAGCGGATGCTCGATGAAATGGAGGAGTCTATCATGGATTTGCGGGGTGGGGTGACCGACCCTCTGATGGTGGAGCGACAGCAGAACATACTCTCCCGCATGCTTTCTGCCAGCGAATCACTGCAGCAGCGAGGTGAGCAGGACGAAAGAGAAGGCACACCGAGCCTGGATTTCGAGCGGATTCCACCCCCTGAAATTACACTCGAAGAACTGGAACAGCAGATTCGGGCCCGCCTTCAAGATCCGGACTACACATCCTTCTCCGAGGAGTACAGAAGGATCATTGAACGATATTTTGAGGAATTAAAAAAAAGAGATATAAATTTTTAATACTTTGTCTCACCATAAACATCTATCCGATCAACAGATCGTTCTCTGCCCCGGTTGAACAACTACGAAAAAGTAAGGAGTTCAGAAAAAAGTGATACGCAACAGAGTGACTCTTTTTGATCTCCGGGCCCGATTGATTAACATTCTTACATTCAATTTTTAACCAAACATCTATGATTTCCTATCGTTTCTATAAATTAGCAGGTCTTCTCACCTTCCTGCTCTTGTGCAGGCCGGCACTTTCCACCTCCATAAATCCCGGCTCCAGTCCCGGGATACCGGATATTTCATCCAATACTACCTCTGTGATGGACTCTACCTCCAATGTCACCTTTTCCATAGACGGATTTGAAGTACAGCACCTCTATGACGTACCCCTCGAACAACAGGGATCCTGGGTATCTCTGACCACTCTTCCTGACGGCTCTTTGATCGCTTCCGATCAGGGTGGCCAGGGAAGTTATAAAATCCAGATCAGCGGGGATCCGGAACACCCTTCTGTCACTGTATCCAAACTTGTCATGCCCATTACCGGGACTTTTGGAATGACCTGGGCTTTTGATCATCTCTACGCAAATGTTAACGGTACGGGACTTTTCAGGTTAAGAGATGAAAATGGTGATGGTGATCTGAATCTGATGGAATTTCTGGGTGGCCCCACCTATCGTGGAGAGCATGGTAACCATTCCGTACTGGCTACCCCGGATGGCGAAGGGCTTTTCTATATAGCTGGAAACCACACCCCTCCCCCTTCAAATCTGGCAAAGAGCCGCCTGTCCAACTGGGAAGAAGATCAGCTTTTGCCCAGGGAGTGGGACGCACGGGGACACGCACGAGGTGTCCTTGCACCCGGAGGTTATTTTGCAAAAATCAAACCCGACGCTACGGAGTGGGAGATGTTCAGTATCGGATACCGGAACCAGTTTGATGCCGATCTGAATGAGCATGGAGACCTGTTCACCTACGACTCGGATATGGAGTGGGATATGGGGATGCCGTGGTACCGCCCCACACGGCTGATGCATGTGGTAAGTGGAAGTGATTACGGCTGGCGAAGCGGAAGCGGCAAATGGCCTGATTATTATGAAGACAGCCTGCCCGCCATGCTGAATATAGGTCCGGGATCGCCCACGGGTGTGGAGTTTGGTACCGGTGCAGCCTTCCCGGAAAAATATCAGCGTGCGCTTTACGCTTTTGACTGGACGTTCGGGACAATCTATGCGGTTCACCTGGAACCGGAAGGAGCCACCTACCGGGCGGAAGCTGAAGAGTTTCTGTCGGGAAGCCCTCTTCCGGTAACAGACGGAACGATAGGATCTGACGGTGCTCTTTACTTTGTAACCGGTGGTCGAAATCAGAACTCTCAGCTCTATCGTGTGGTTTACAAAGGAGATGAACCTGTCACTCCTGCGGCTCCCCGGGATCTCACGCCGGAGCATAAATTAAGACGTTCATTGGAAGTGTTTCACGGTATAGTACACCCCGAAGCTCTGGATACAGCCTGGCCCCACCTCTCCAGCTCTGACCGCTTTATCCGGCATGCTGCAAGAGTCGCTGTGGAAGCTCAGCCTGTGGAGCAGTGGGTTGATCGTGCACTCAATGAGAAGAATCCTACGGCCAGAATTGCGGCCCTGGTAGCCCTGGCGCGGAACGGTTCTGCGGAGCACCGCTCTCCTGCTTTACAGTCTACACTCGAGATTTTGAATCAGGAGTTGAACGCCGAGCAAAAACTGGGTTCGTTACGGGCACTCGCCCTCATCTTTATGCGGTTGGGTGACGCCACACTGGATGAACAAGCAGAGGCCGCCGACCTTTTAGCGGGTATGCTACCTGATGAAGATGCCAGAGTAAATAGTGAGTTGATACGATTGCTGGTTTACCTAAGGGATGCTCGAGTGATCGAAGATGCCCTTGTGTTAATGCAGAACGAACAGATGAATCAGCAGCCGGACTGGAGCATCGCACTGCTGGAACGGAATGAAGATTACGGAGGAGTGATCAGGGAGATGATCGAAAATCCGCCACCGGTACAAGAACTGGGATATGCTTTTATGCTGCGTACGCTGCGGGATGGATGGACCATTGACCAGCGGAGAGCCTATTTTACTTTTATAAACGATGCTGCTGACAGGTTTGGCGGGCTCAGTTACTCAGGTTTTCTTGAAGATATGAGGGCAGAAGCACTCCGCAACTCCGATCCCGAAGAGCAAGATGCGGTCGCAGACATCACCGGCATCAGCCTGGCCCGTGAACTTGACTTTGAGATCTCACCGCCAACGGGTCCAGCACGAAACTGGACTGTGGATGAAGCCATGCGAACCCTTTCAGGTCAGCTGAACCACGGGAGCAATCGGGATTTCGAACAGGGCCGAAGCGCCTTCTTCTCATCTTCCTGTGCATCCTGTCACCGTTTTGATGTCTATGGCGGAAATATCGGCCCTGACTTGACCAGTGTAAGCCGGCGATTTTCCACTCGTGGCCTCATTGAAAAAATAATCCATCCCGATGTTCTGATTTCTGATCAATACAGCTCCTCAGTGGTTACGTTACGAGATGGAAGCAAAGTCACGGGACTGGCGCTTGAGAGAGGGAACGATTTGGAGGTTTATAGCAGCGATCCTGATGCGCCACCCACAATTGTTCCCTTGAACCAGGTGGAATCTGTAGGACATGTGGACTATTCAGTCATGCCGGCCGGCTTAATTAATCCGCTCGGTGAAGAAGAACTGCGCGACCTGGTTGCCTATATCCTCTCCAGCGGTAATGCAGATCATGCATTTTTCAAAACAGAGGAAGAACTGGAAGAGGAGAGAAAGAGAGAAGAAGCGGAGAGGGAAAAAGAGGGTGAAGAGAAGGTATCGGAAGATCTTCAATAATGATGAATTTGCGATATTCAGGAGGCCGGTATCATAAGGTTCGGCCTCCTGGAGCATATCGCACTTCTGAAATTTCAATATCCAAAGTACAAGCTTTATGAGACCGACATTCAGACATCTACTGATCAGTTTAATTACACTATTCCTGCTTCCAGCGGTTAACGCTCAGTCCGTTCTCCCGGAAAACTTTGATACCTTTGTTACAGAAGGAATGGAGCAATGGGAGATTCCCGGGATTGCTTTTGCCGTCGTAAAGGATGGGGATATCGCATTTACGGGCGGGTTTGGGGTATTGAAGCTGGGTGAGTCCGCACCCGTGGATGAAAACAGCCTATTTGGAATTGCATCCGTCAGTAAACACATCACCGCCTCATCGCTTGCGGTCCTGGTCGATGAAGGTAAAATTAAGTGGGATGATCCGGTCATCAAACATATCCCATGGTTTCGCCTCTCCGATCCATGGGCTACAGAACATGTTACCATTCACGATCTGCTGACCCATCAGGTTGGTGTAGGAAGAGTCCTGGGTAACCGGCTTCAGTTTATGACCAACCGGTCGCGTGAGGAGCTTCTTTATCGTCTCAGATATCACGATTTTGAACAACCTTTTCGTTCCTCCTATGTCTACAGTAATGTAATGTATACTCTGGCAGGTGAAATTGTGGAGGCGGTAACCGGAGTGTCGTGGGATGAGTTCATTAAAGAGAGGTTTTTCGAACCTCTTGGAATGAACCG
>Ga0209487_1000659_pt1 | contig 30737 bp, 29 predicted proteins | sample Poulit2012_FD_187524 | JGI IMG/M metagenome (GOLD analysis project Ga0209487, IMG submission 187524) | Agricultural soil microbial communities from Georgia to study Nitrogen management - Poultry litter 2012 (SPAdes) (version 2) | ecosystem: Environmental > Terrestrial > Soil > Agricultural land...
TTTCCTCAATGGTATGCAACTCTCCATCATAGGCTGTAATTTGGTCACTGACCTCCCGCATTTCCTTAATAACGGTGTCCGCATCCTTTTTCTCACGCTTTAATACCGATATCTGTTTTGATGTTTCGTTTCGGATCGCTTTTAGACTCTCTACTTTCGCGATCAATTCACGTCGCACTTCATCAAGTTCACCGAAGTTATCCAGTTCTGATAAATCTTCGCCTCGGTGCTCTAATTTTTCCCTTATTTCTTCAAATTGGTTTCGCAATCTTCTTATATCTAACATATTCATTTCCTCCTCTAAATTTTAAAAGCACAAAAAACCCTCGTCCTTAAAAATAGGGACGAGAGTTTGATTCCCGCGGTGCCACCCATATTGAAGTTATTAGCTTCCGGCTCAACGTTTGTAACGGTACGTAACCGAGTTTATCTACTTAACATGTCAAATAAATTGACCCGTTCAATAAACTAGTTCAAGGATGGATTCATTGCCTATACTTTATCGATTTTCACCAACCATCGACTCTCTAAGGAAAGCAAAGCAATTACTATTTCCTTTCATCACTTTTAGCCTGCTAGGACTAGATTAACTCGAATCATAACTAATATTCATATTGAATGCAACTAAATAGTGTACCAAGTCGCATAGAGCGGTTCTAAATAGTTGAATTAAAACCAACCTTTAACAAGATCAACAATCGAGGTGAATAGGCTCTTAAAGAATGCCCCGATCACTCCTAGCATGTTCATAAACCAATTCTTCTTATCAACCGAATCCTTTGCTATTAAATCTACGGTGTCTTCTTTTGAATCCGTAAATATATAACCTGCATCTTCTTCATCTTCATAAACGAGTTTCGCTGTACCAATTTTATCGCCCTTTTCAATGGGGGCAGCAAGTTCGCCAGCTTCATTAAGTAACTTTTTATCGTATGAATAGGTCACACTAAACTTCTCTTCATCACTCTTTTTAATTGGAATTTCAAAAGCATCTTTTGTCGCGACTTCAACTGTTTTTTGCTTTCCTTTAGTTACGGGAACAGATTTCTCATCCTTTAATTGATAACCGGCTGGAAATAACTCCTTCACTTCAAAGTTATCATATCCGTAATCGAATAGTTTAGCTGTTTCTTTAAAACGTTCCGCCTCACTATCTGTTTTCATAACAACCGCAATCAAACGTTTTCCATCAACTTCAGCAGTCCCTGTAAAACAAAATCCTGCTAGTTCGGTAAAACCTGTTTTCAATCCATCTACACCATCATAATGGAACTGTTTTAAATAAGTTGTATCATGTGGAAGCATCCAATTCCAATTCGTAATGGTCTGATCATCAAAGGATGTCTCCGGAATGCTCGATATTTCCAATGATTCTGGATAATCATTTACAAGATGATAAGCAAGTAACGCTGCTGATCGAGCAGATAATAAATTCGTTCCATCTGGATCTGTACCGTCGGGATAATTATCACCGAGTGACTTATTTTCTAATCCTGTTGTATTAACAAATTCAAAATCAGGAAGGCCCATTTCTTTCCCTTTTTCATTCATGAGCTTTACAAATTCTCCCTCTGATCCAGATATCAATTCTGCAAGTGCAATGGTTGTCGCATTATCAGAGTTAATTGCCATTGCCTCATATAATTCTTGAACCGTATATTCTACATTCTGTCGCAATCCGACTCCTGAAAAGCTAGCGTTAGCTGATATTCCATAAGGATAGTCACTGATTTCAGTTTTCGTATCCCAGCTTATTTCACCTGACTCAACTGCTTCCCAGACCAGATATTCTGTCATCATTTTTGTCATACTAGCTGGTGGTAATGCGGTATCCGCATCCTTTGAATAGAGGACCTTTCCCGTATCTGCGTCAACAAGAATAGCAGATTCAGCTTCAAGATCTAACCCCTTTTCGGCTTGAATAGCAGTGGGTTGGATCATTAATGTTGCTATGATCACGAGCATGGATAATATTATCGGTAATTTTTTCGCTATTTTGTATTTCAAGTCTTCTACCTCCACTAATAAAAAGCAATCATTTATATTTTATCATAGAAACACATACTAAAAAACAATTCACTTTAAAAATAAAGTGAAAAAGATAGGGATAAGCCCTATCTTTTTCTATGTTTTATAGGCATGTTTTTTTTATATTTAAGTGAATGAATTTCATAATACCGGTTTAGTGCAACACCGATACAACATATAGTTTCGTTGAACCATTCTTAACTACATGCCGTATCGATGTTGCTGATTTTGGCAATTATGAAATTCTTTCAAGTGTGTATACTTTTAAATCGAATAGTTAGGAGCTTCCTTCGTTATTTGTACATCATGTGGATGACTTTCTCTTAGGCCAGCATTCGTAATTCGTGTAAATTGGGCATCTTGGCGAAGTGAATCAATTGTTTCTGTGCCGCAATAGCCCATTCCCGCTCGCAATCCACCTATTAATTGATGAACGGTGTCTGCCAATGGTCCTTTATAAGCAACACGTCCCTCAATTCCTTCGGGGACTAGTTTATTTGTTTCCTCTGAATCTTGAAAATAACGATCTTTCGAACCTGCTTTCATTGCCCCGACAGAACCCATTCCCCGATAGACTTTATATTGTCTACCTTGGAAAACCTCTGATTCACCTGGGCTTTCTAACACACCTGCAAACATACTACCAATCATGACGGCATGTGCGCCGGCTGCTAATGCTTTCACAATATCGCCGGAATACTTGATCCCACCATCGGCAATAACAGGTATATCATATTTTTGTGCCATCACTGCACAATCGTGAATTGCGGTTATCTGTGGTACACCAACTCCAGCAACAACTCGTGTTGTACAAATTGAACCTGGTCCAATCCCTACTTTAACCATGGATACACCAGCTTCAATTAATGCCTTTGTTGCTTCGGCTGTAGCTACATTTCCCGCAATAATATCCAAATTTGGATACATGTCACGAACGTGTTTCACTTGCTCAAGTACACCTTTTGAATGTCCATGTGCCGTATCAATCACAATCACATCGACACTTGCGTCGACAAGCTTCTCAATTCGTTGCAATGCATCACCTGTTACGCCAACAGCAGCACCAACAATTAATCTACCTTGAATGTCTTTCGCAGCTTGAGGATATTCGATTACTTTTTCAATATCTTTAATCGTAATGAGCCCTCTTAATATATTACTTTCATCAACTAATGGTAATTTTTCAATTTTATGTTTTTGTAGGACCTTTTTTGCATCCTCTAAGGTTGTAGCTACCGGTGCCGTAACGAGGTTTTTACTCGTCATTACCTCCGATACTAGAATGGAGTAATCTTCAATAAATCGTAAATCACGATTCGTCAAAATACCAACGAGTTTCTTATCCTCAATGTTATTTACGATCGGAACACCTGAAATTCTAAATTTCGCCATTAAATGTTCGGCATCATAAACTTGATGTTCTGGTGTTAAGAAGAATGGGTTTGTAATAACGCCACTCTCGGAGCGTTTCACACGATCCACTTGCTCTGCTTGATCATCAATAGACATATTCTTATGGATAACCCCAAATCCGCCTTGTCTAGCCATAGAAATTGCCATGTCAGCTTCGGTTACGGTATCCATACCCGCACTAATAAAAGGAGCCTTTAACTCTAACTTTGTTGATAATTTTGTACTTAGCTTAACATCTCTTGGCAGAATCTCAGACATCGCAGGCAGTAATAAAACATCATCAAAAGTTAATCCTTCTCTTTCGAATTTATCTGTACGCATTCCCATCCTCCTCAAATTATAAACCGGTTCATCTATGATCACTTTGATTATAATTAAATTCTGTGGATAAACTAAACACATAATTCTATTGTTCTTTACAATACGTTATCCATTCATATTTTTCAACTAGAGAGCAATGAGAATAATAATTCTAAATGTTCTTATTATAAGGGGGAATGATTTATGCTCATTACTGATATCAACTCATTTTACACCTATCTACAATCCCAAAAGACCGCCCAGCAATTCTTATACCAATCCTACCAAAATATGGAGGGGATTAATCCCGAAATAAAGAGTTATGAAAACTGCAATGCCTTTATCTACTTTTTAAAACATGGTATCCAGTTTTATACGGCGGGTAATAAAGCGGACCATACGCTTAAACCACTTTTACTTTTCTATGGAATGACTCATTTATTGAAAGCTTCATTAGTAGCGAATCGACCAAATTACCCAGAAAATACAAAAGTATTAGCCCATGGTGTCTCTTCTAGAAAAAGAAAAAAGAAACAGTATGTTTTTATGAATGATGAAGTTAAAGTGCAACACTTTGGTCTGTTTCCTTATTTTTCTGAACATCTATATGGATTTAAAAGACCCTTATTAGATAAATTTAATATGGAGTTTCTGTTAGGACTTATTCCGGAGATGACCCCGTTATTTACGTTTAATGGACAAAAAAAACTACATAGAGTCGGTACAACCGGTGATCAGACATTGCGATTTCCCTATCCTTTACTCGATCAATATCATTTAACAAAAAGGGCCTTTTTGTCACGCATCACACCGTACCTTCCGCGGATTGTGAATACAAACAGTGATCAAACAAATATTATTGTTCAATTATCAAGCCCACTAACAAAGCCAATAGGTCCTTTTTTCATCCACTTAGTAAATCAAAGTATTTATTTTCCTCGTACCCGTGAGCAATATTTGCCCATTTCAGAGGTGATGGTTCATTACTTATTATTGTATAATCTAAGTATGCTATCTCGGTATGAAACAGAATGGTGGGGGGATCTACTTATGACGATGCCAGAAATCGATTACCCATTTATTGTCCATTTCTTAAATGAGACGGCGAATAAGATACCGACCTTACTTGGCTATGATCTCTATCTTCTGCACCAAGCCTATTCGAAAAAATAGGGTGACTTCATAGGATATCCATATCACTCCCTATAAAGCCACCCTGATTTGTTTACTTACTCATCTTCCTCATTGATTGACTCTTCTTCTTTTTCTTCCGCTTTTTCTACTCCTGTTGCTTCGTCCTCAACGATTTCACCCTCAGCCAATTCCATTTCCTCTTCCATATCTTCTACGGAAATTTTGGCGACTGTAGCTACTTCCTCTTCATTTTGTAAACGAATTAAACGAACACCTTGCGTATTACGTCCCGTTTGGGCGATACTCTCTACTGGAATTCGGATAAGCACACCACCAACAGTAATGAGCATAATATCTTCATCACCTGTTACGGCTTTTACAGCCGACACATGCCCTGTATCCTCTGTTAACTTACAAGTAAAGATTCCTTTACCACCACGATTTGTAACCCGATACTGGTCTTCAGGAGTTCGCTTTCCAACTCCCTTATTCGTGACATGCAAGACTTGTAATCCTTTATCTAGAATTTCCATCGAGACAACTTCATCATCTTCTCGTAATGAAATCCCTCGGACACCTGCTGCCGTACGTCCCATTGAACGTACTTGATCTTCTTCAAAACGGATCAGATGGCCTTGTTTTGTACCAATCATAATATGTTTATTACCATCTGTTAATCGTACAGAGATTAATTCATCTTCTTCACGTAGGCCAACCGCAATCAACCCACCTTTACGAATATTCGCAAACTGTGACAATGTTGAGCGCTTTGAAATTCCATGTTTTGTCGTAAAGAATAGGAACCAATCATCTACAAATTCATCAACCGTAATAACGGCATTTACCCATTCATCTTGTTCAATTTGTAATAAATTAATGATGGGAATTCCTTTTGCAGTTCGTCCATATTCGGGAATTTCAAATCCACGGCTTCGATAAACCTTTCCTTTATTCGTGAAGAACAGAACAGTAGAGTGTGTCGATGTTGACACTAGATGTTCAACAAAATCATCCTCATGTGTCCCCATACCTTGAATTCCTCGCCCACCACGATTTTGTGTTCGATACGTAGATGATGGAAGACGCTTAATATATCCTTGGTGTGTTAGAGTAATCACAATGTTTTCCTCAGGAATTAAGTCTTCATCCTCAAAGAAATCAGCCCCACCAACAACAATTTCTGTACGGCGTTCATCATTAAATCGTTCTTTAATTTCAAGTAATTCTTCACGTATGATTTCTAATACCTTTTCTTCATCCGCTAAAATCGACTTCAATTCTGTGATTAATTCAATAAGACCATTATACTCATCTTCAATTTTCCCACGTTCTAAACCAGTCAAACGCTGTAAGCGCATATCCAATATCGCTTGAGCTTGTTTCTCTGTTAATGAAAAACGCTCCATTAAACCTTCTCTAGCAATTTCCGCTGTTTTTGAATTTCGAATTAACGAAATTACTTCATCAAGGTGATCCAGCGCAATCCGAAGACCTTCTAGAATATGTGCACGTGCTTCTGCTCTCCGCAATTCAAATAATGTACGACGCTCAATAATAACCTTTTGATGTTCTAAGTAATGTTCTAAGGTTTCTTTAATAGTTAATACTTTTGGTTGACCATCGACTAAGGCCAACATATTAACTCCAAACGTAGTTTGCATAGCCGTATACTTATATAAATTATTTAATACGACATCCGCATTCATATCACGGCGTACTTCCATGACAATCCGCATTCCATTTCGATCAGACTCATCATTTAAATCTGTAATTCCTTCAATTCGCTTTTCCCGAACGTGTTCGGCAATCTTTTCGATTAATTTAGCTTTATTTACTTGGTATGGTAGTTCGGTCACAATAATTGTTGATGTGCCATTTTTATTTTCCTTCACATCCAACACTGCCCGAATGGTTATGGATCCACGACCCGTCTGATACGCTTTACGAATCCCACTTTTCCCTAGTATTTTCCCCGCGGTAGGGAAATCGGGACCATGAATATAATCTTCCATTAATTCATCGATCGTAATATCGGGATCTTTCGTAATCGCTAAGACCGCATCAATGGTCTCCCCTAAGTTATGTGGCGGAATATTTGTGGCCATTCCTACTGCTATACCTGAAGATCCATTTACAAGTAAGTTTGGATAACGTGCTGGAAATACAGCAGGTTCCTTCTCAGCACCATCATAGTTATCAATATAATCAACCGTATCTTTATTAATGTCTCTTAATAATTCCATTGAAAGCTTTGACATTTTTGCTTCTGTATAACGCATGGCAGCTGCGGAATCTCCATCGACAGACCCGAAGTTTCCATGACCATCAACAAGTAAATAGCGATGGCTGAAGGTTTGTGCCATTCGAACCATTGCTTCATAGACAGCGGAATCACCATGTGGGTGATATTTACCAATTACTTCACCCACAATACGAGCGGACTTTTTATAAGCTTTATCCGAATGCATCCCTAAATCGTGCATGGCAAATAAGATTCTTCTATGAACAGGCTTTAAACCATCACGTACATCTGGTAAAGCACGTGACACAATAACACTCATTGCATAATCTAGAAAAGATGTTTGCATCTCTTCTCTAATATTAATTTTTTCTACATTCGAACGTTCTTCTTCCATTATAAAAATACCTCCCATCATCCAGAAAGCTGTATTACACGCCTTCTAAAAAGCAAAAAAACCAACATAATTAACTTCAAGTTTAGTATCTCTTACATTTGCCAATCATTATGAATAGAACGCTTTTCACTCTATTTATACATCTAGATTTTGTACATATTGAGCATTATCCTCAATAAACTTCCTTCTTGGTTCCACCTTATCTCCCATTAATATATTAAATATTTCATCCGCTTCAATCGCATCCGTCAGTTTTACTTGTAGGAATGTGCGAGAATCTGGATTCATCGTTGTTTCCCATAATTGTTCAGCATTCATTTCACCAAGTCCTTTATAACGTTGTAAGCCTGGTTTCGGACTTGCCGGAAGCTTTGCTAAGATCTCTTCCAATCCACTATCTGTATAAGCATAATGTGCTGCTCGACCTTGTTGAATCTTAAACAAAGGCGGCTGCGCAATATAAACATAGCCATGTTCAAGTAATGGTTTCATATAGCGGTAAAAAAACGTTAGTAATAATGTTCGAATATGAGCACCATCAACGTCCGCATCAGTCATAATAACAACTTTGTGATAGCGGGCTTTTGAAATATCAAATTCTTCACCAATTCCAGTCCCTAATGCTGTAATCATCATTCTTACTTCAGCATTATTTAAAATTCGATCCAAACGTGCCTTTTCTACGTTCAGGATCTTTCCACGTAATGGCAAAATTGCCTGAAAGTGCCGATCTCTACCTTGCTTGGCTGACCCGCCAGCAGAGTCACCCTCAACGATATATAGTTCACTAATACTAGGGTCTTTCGACGAACAATCCGATAATTTACCAGGTAAATTCGAGATTTCCAAGGCACTTTTTCGTCGGGTTAATTCACGAGCTTGCCTCGCTGCAAGACGTGCTCTCGAGGCCATAAGTCCTTTTTCGACAACGGCCTTACCAACAGTCGGGTTCTCAAGTAGAAATTTAGAAAACTCTGTACTAAAGATGGAATCTGTTACAGTACGTACATCACTATTCCCTAATTTCGTTTTCGTTTGTCCCTCAAATTGTGGATCTGTATGCTTAATCGACACAATGGCTGTCATACCTTCACGAACATCATCACCAGTTAAGTTAGCATCATCTTCGGCAAAAAGATTACTTCTTCTAGCATAATCATTTATAACTCGTGTAAGTGCTGTTCTGAATCCAAATTCGTGTGTACCACCTTCATACGTATGAATATTGTTGGCAAATGAATATAAATTGCTTGCATACCCATCATTGTATTGAATGGCAACTTCAACAGCAATATCATCTTCTTCACCTTCAGCATAAATCGTGTCATGTAAGACATCTTTCGTACGGTTCATATATTCAACATAAGAGCGAATACCACCCTCATAATAAAATGTTCTTGGTTCACTGTCGTCCCGTTTATCCTCTAATGATATCGTTAATTTTTTATTTAGAAACGCTAGTTCACGTAAACGGTGGACTAATACATCAGCATCGAATTCTATTGTTTCAGTAAAGATCTCTGGGTCTGGTTTAAAGGTTGTAATCGTTCCGGTAATATCTGTATCACCTATTATCTCGATATTTCCTTGGACAACCCCACCTTTAAACGCTAGGTAATGCACCTTTCCATCCCGATGAACAAACACTTCTAAACTACTTGATAATGCGTTCACTACAGCAGCACCTACACCATGTAGTCCACCAGATACTTTATAACCACCTCCACCAAACTTACCTCCCGCATGAAGAACGGTCATAATGACTTCGAGTGCTGTTTTTCCAGTATCCTCATGAATATCAATTGGGATTCCACGTCCATTATCCTTAACTGTCAGACTATTGTCTTTTTCGATGATCACTTCGATAAGATCACAATGGCCAGCTAATGCCTCATCAATACTATTGTCAGTAATCTCCCAAACCAGATGGTGTAAACCCTTTTCACTCGTTGAACCAATGTACATACTCGGTCTTTTCCTTACAGCATCAAGTCCTTCAAGGATTTGAATTTGTTCTGCATCATAGGTTTCTTTATTATCGATTATTTCTTCATTTGACATATCATCACCTACATCCTTTTTATATACTTACGGCTTTATTTTCATGTTGTACTTTTCAGCCTTCTTAACCATTGAATAACTGCTTGAACGTTTTTTTAATGTAATGACCGATAAGGTACTATAATAAATCTTTTCCCTTGTCAGCACGATTGATTTCGAATCTTGTAAAGGACCAATCACCTTGTTTTCTTTTGTTCCATTATCAATCATTTCTTCCATAATTGATGAGGACTTTAGTGTGTTGTGATCGACAATCGAAATAATGTCTCTTGAACGGATAATATTATTATTTCCAATATGTATAAACACCAGATCCCCCCGTTCTAGATTTGAATTTCACCATTATTTACCCGGAAAATATCAGCCTTCTCTAATGTTTCGTGGTGAAGACCTTCTACACTTGTTGTAGATACAAATGTTTGAACTTTCCCTTGAATCGTACTTAAGAGATGTGACTGCCGATAATCGTCTAATTCACTCAGCACATCATCAAGAAGCAAGATAGGGTACTCACCAACTTCACTTTTAATTAAATCAATTTCAGCCAACTTGACTGATAAAGCAGTTGTACGTTGTTGTCCTTGTGACCCATAGGTTTTAACATCTTTATTATTTATATAAAAAGCAAGATCATCTCGGTGAGGCCCAACGAGTGTTGTGCCCCGGTCAATTTCATTCTGTTGAATTTCATAAAACTTCTCCAGATAGATCTTCTCTATTTTCCCCTTATTTGCCCCTTCTGATACGTGAACGGTTGGTATATATTTAATCTCCAACTCTTCCAACTGTCGACTAATTTGACGATGGATTGGGGTAGCCCAGCCTCGCAGCAATTCTAAAAACTCAAAACGCTTCTCTAATAAGATTGATGCGTGTTCAACTAATTGATCAGTCAGTATTTCTAAGACGGTTTTATCTTTCACTTCTCGACGTTGCATTTGTTTCAATAAATGGTTGCGTTGTTTGAGTATCTTTTGATACTGACCTAAATGATAAATGTATTTTGGTTGGATTTGCCCGAGTTCCATATCGATAAAACGCCTCCGGGTTTGTGGAGCCCCTTTTACTAATGTCAGATCTTCAGGAGCAAACATCACGACATTTAAAGCCCCGATATAATGGCTTAAACGCTGTTGTTCTAATCGATTTAAACGAGCTTTTTTCCCTCTTTTGGAGATCACAATTTCAAGCGGAAATGTTCGATTACGTTTCAAGATTTTCCCTTCAATTTTTGCAAATTCCTGCTCCCATCGAATAAGTTCTCTCTCTCTTGGAGTTCGATAGGATCTTGTGAAGGCAAGAACATAAATAGCTTCCATTAAATTTGTTTTTCCTTGAGCATTTTCTCCAATTATGACATTCACTTTATCGGCGAATGAAAGATCAAGTTGCTCATAGTTACGGTAGTTTTTTAATTTCAAATGCGTAATATGCATGCAGATTCCTCTTTTTTCATAGTAAAACAAACAAGATTATAGAAAAATATCGATAATATAAAAAAGAGTATCGTTAAGAAGCGATTTGTTGCACTCAATCTTTACTCACAACAATATATCCAGCAGCATCGTCCACCTTAACAACATCCCCAGGATACAATTTTCTACCACGGCGATGTTCAACTTCATCCTGGACGAAGACACCACGGTCTTGCAAAAACGCCTTGATCATTCCACCAGAGTCAAAGATATTCGTAAGTTTAAGAAATTGACCTAATGTAATATATTCAGTATCAATTTCAATTTCCTCATATTTTTCATCCAATTTTTTCACCAAATTCCTTACCCAGTTTTAGTAAATAAACGTATCTTCCTTTTGAGGTTATAAAAGAGAGCTTTGAACACATGAATTGTACAATAATCACTTATACCTATTTTACTAAAGATTTGAAGTGAATGAAAGATATGACCCTTAATTGTTTGAAAAAAGCCTATATCACTCTAAAAACGCCTATTTATGACAATTTGAATCAATCAGAAACCAAAAAACTCTTATCCTTCTATAAGATAAGAGTTTTTTCACTTTTAAAACCTATTTACTTTATTAATATGTTCGTACTGGAGTAATTAATTGAATTATCGGCTCTTTACTTGCTGGGCGTATAACAAATGGACGCATCGCCCCAGTAAAATCGATTGTAACTTCATCACTTTCGATTGCTTTTAAGGCATCTAACATATATTTAGCACTAAATGAAATTTTTAACTCCTCACCTGTAACAGATTCAATTGCAATATCTTCAGCAACTTTTCCAACTTCAGGTGAATTACTTGTAATATCGATTATATCATTATCTTTTGTCGTTAATTTCACAACATTATTTCGTTCTTCTTTAGCGAGCAATGATGCACGGTCAATTGTACTGATTAGATCCCTTGTTTTTGCATGAAGAACAGTTTTCCCACCGTCAGGGATTAATCTTGATGTTTCAGGATAATTACCATCTAGCAGACGGGATAGGAAATAAATATACTTTGTTCGGAATAATATTAAGTTATCTGTTGCACTAACTTCTATCGTTTCCTCGGTATCGTCTAAAATTTTATATAATTCATTTAAACTTTTACCTGGAATAACAATATTTGATAATTCTAGTTGAACACCATCTAAAGGAACTTCTTTTACTGCTAATCGATGACTATCAGTAGCTGTAAAACTTAGATTTGAGTTTTCCAACTTAATATTTACACCAGTTAAAATTGGGCGAGTTTCCATTGTTGAAATAGCAAAAGCTGTTTGGTGTATGAGACCTTTTAAGAGATCGGTATTAATTTCAAAACTATTATCAATTTGTAGTTTTGGTAGTTGTGGATATTCTTCAGCATCTTGGCCATTTAATTTAAATTCAGCCTTACCCGAACGAATCATCACATTAAATTGATCATCTGTTTCAATTTCTACTGTTTTTTCCGGTAGCTTTCGGATGACATCTGGGAAATAATTTGCTTGTAATACAATACTACCTCCTTGAATATCTTCAACATTAACAATGCCATCTTCTTCTGCTGGAATATAAGATTCTATTGAAATATTAGAATCACTACCTGTTAATGTAACGCCATTTTCATCGGCATCTACTTTTATGCCTGTCAAAATAGGTATGGCTGCTCGTGCAGATATTGCTTTCATAACATCTTGTATACTAGCCATTAATTGATCGCGTTGAATAATAAATTTCATATTTAATTTCCTCCCAAGAAAAAACATTCATATTTTCATTTTCCCGCACATAAGTTATATATATATCTTTTAAATAATAGTAGTAATAGTAGTAAGGCCTGTTAACATGTTAATAAGTTACTTTCCATTATGAATACCTAAAGGATTAACATGTTGATAACTTGTTGATATGCAGGAACCAATATTAACAGTATCCACATGTTGACATGAATTATCTTTAACGTAAAGTAATGCCTGTTATTTTAAGTAAAGCTTTTTAATTGTTCTTTTATCTCCTCAATATCTTTTTCAAAGTTCGCATCCTTGTCAATCATTTCAGATATTTTATTATGAGCATGAATAACAGTTGTATGGTCGCGTCCGCCAAATTCTTCACCAATTTTAGGAAGAGATAAGTCCGTTAATTGTCTAGAAAGATACATTGCGATTTGGCGTGGAAAAGCAATTGCTCTTGTGCGTCTCTTGGCTGCAAAGTCTTCGATTTTAATATCATACTTCTCACTAATTAGTTCTTGGATACCTTGAATTGTAATAATTCGAGGCTTTTTGCTAGGAATGATATCAACCAATGCATCAGTAGCTAAAGCAGCATCAATATCCTGATTTACTAGCGATGAATAAGCAACAACACGAATTAAGGCTCCTTCTAATTCACGAATATTCGTATCAATTTGATTAGCGATATAAAGCATTACTTCGTTAGGAATCTCGAGACCTTCTGCTTTTGCCTTCTTGTTTAAAATCGCAATCCGTGTTTCTAAATCAGGTGGGGTTATATCTGTAATTAATCCCCATTCAAATCTCGAGCGCAAACGATCCTCTAATGTAGGTATTTCTTTTGGTGGTCGATCACTAGAGATAATAATTTGTTTATTTTCTTCATGTAATGTATTAAATGTATGGAAAAACTCCTCCTGTGTTTGTTCCTTTCCAGCCAAGAACTGGATATCATCTATTAATAGAACATCTACGTTACGGTACTTATTACGAAAATTCCCGGCTTTATTATCCATAATTGAGTTAATAAACTCATTTGTGAATTTTTCGGAAGACAAATAGACAACAGATGAATTTGGATCATGTTCTTGAACATAATGACCAATTGCATGCATTAAATGAGTCTTTCCGAGACCGACTCCACCGTAAATAAACAATGGATTATAAGCTTTTGCGGGTGCTTCAGCAACAGCCAATGAGGCAGCATGAGCAAATCGATTACCAGAGCCAATCACAAAGGAATCAAACGTATATTTAGGATTCAACATCGTTCGAGGAGCATTGTAATTATGATTGTTCTTTGCGATCTGTTTTGGAGCTTGGTTGCGTTCTTCTATTTCAGCGGTTGACTCGGGAATAATAAACTTCGTTGTTAATTGAGCTCCAGTTAATTCAAAGAGAATATCAGCAATTAACTTTGTGTACCTTCCTTCTAGCCAGTCTCTAGCAAATTCATTAGGTACATTAACAGTGAGTATATCTTCACTTAATTTCTCAGCCTTTGTATTTTTTAACCATGTATCAAAACTTGGTTTGCTTATCTTTTTTTCTATTTCCTCTAGAGCACTATTCCATAAGTCTTCAATGTTTTCCAAACTGATTTCATCCCTTTCTTGTAAATGGATCTTTATATCCTGCGGTATTTGTCACGAATCAATACAATTACATATCTGAGTAATATAACTATAAATAGGGATTATGAAATTCATTATATTAGCTATGATGGATGCCAAAGTTAATGGTCATCAGCTCGTTAAAAAATCGCTCCTTTTATGAACGATTGAATTTATAATGAACATAAATGTGTAGGTGATCCTTATATTCCACTCTTTTTATAGTGTGGATAAATAAGTAGAGTCTAGTATAAGATTATACGCCTTATCTTCTCTATCCACAACACTGTTAATAAGTTTAAAAACAAGAGTGTGAATAATTATCCACATGTTACCAACATTCTGTGGGTAATTATTAAGTAGCATTCATTTTCCACATGGTAAACATAAATATAATACCAAATAAAGAGACGTCTTGCAATGCTTTCGAGATAGTTAACCACAAAATCAACTACTTGTGTATATTACTTATCCACAACACTAGATTTTGTGAACTTCTTGTCGATAACTGTATAATAACTAAAAAAGGATTTTTTTTATTAAACAAGAGGATGTGGATAAAGTGTAGTCGGATAAATCGTTGTTTATTTTAAAGAGGAAAATGAAGTGGAGAGGCTTTTTTTAAATAAGTTGACAAATGCAGGTCTTTTTTCGTATAATAGGTCGTACTGTCCACTGTATATTTTTAAAATTGTTTTTTAATCTCTTGGGAGGTGCATTATAAATGAAAAGAACTTATCAACCAAAAAATCGTAGAAGAAAAAAGGTTCACGGTTTTCGTGCGCGTATGAATACAAAAAATGGACGTCAAATTTTAGCGCGTCGTCGTCGTAAAGGAAGAAAAGAATTATCTGCATAAGCCACTGAATTACATCAGTGGTTTTTTTCCACTTTTTAGCATATGATCTCTTGTACAAACACGTAATCAACCTCAACTTTGGATAAATATAAAAGATCTGGCTGACAGAACTAGGTTATATAGGTGATATGGATGAGAAAAGAATATAGGATTAAAGATAATAAGGAATTTCAGCATGTATTTGATGCGGGGAAATCCTTCGCAAATCGCCAACTCGTCATTTATTATATAAGAAAATCACCACAGGATCAGCAAGATCATTTTCGAATTGGAATTTCTGTAGGGAAAAAAATTGGTAATGCTGTTACGAGAAATAGAATTAAACGTTATTTACGTCAAAGCTTCCGTGAGCTAGAAACTAGAATTATACCGACACTCAATATTGTCGTTATTGCAAGGCAGCCGACGAAAGATATGAATTATCGGGAAGTAAAAAAAAGTGTCGTTCACTTATTATCGAAGCAGCAATTATTTAGGAAATAATATAATCAATAGAATTTTATCCTTATTTAATGTTAATATAAGAAATAACATAGATATTGAGTGGTCTCGTCTAGTTTAGGAGGAAACATTTTGAGTAGTCGCAAAAAAGTATTTTTGATTTTAGCTTTAGTCGGTTTGGTAGCAGTATTATCCGGCTGTACGCAAGTGGATCAACCAATTGACGTAAATAGTACTGGGGTTTGGAATAAGTATTTTGTTTATCCAATGTCCTGGCTCATTATATACTTTGCTGAATTGTTTAATTCCAATTATGGTCTAGCCATTGTCATCGTGACTATTTTAGCACGTACAGTCTTAATACCTTTAAACGTAAAGCAGTTAAAGAGTTCTAAAGCAATGCAAGACATTCAGCCTGAAATAAAGAAACTACAAGAAAAGCATGCTTCAAAAGATGCTAAGACACAAAAGAAATTACAGGAAGAACAAATGGCTTTATTCCAGGAGCATGGTGTTAATCCAATCGCTGGGTGTTTGCCGATATTCGTACAAATGCCAATCCTTATTGCGATGTATCACGCTATTATGAGAACAACAGCCATTAAAGAAGGGCACTTCTTATGGTTTGAATTAGGTGCTACTGGAGATTTCATCTTACCACTATTAGCAGGTGGAGCGACTTTCCTACAACAAAAGTTAATGATGGCGGATAGTCCATCTTCACAAAATCCGCAAATGAAAATAATGTTATACATTATGCCACTTATGATTACAGTATTTGCATTTATATTCCCTGCTGCATTAGCTTTGTATTGGGTAGTAGGTAATATATTCATGGTTGTTCAAACAATTTTCATTCGTAAGCCAATGATGAAGAAGGATGCTAATAATGGGGGAGAAACGAAGTGAGAGAAGTAACTGCTAGTGGACAAACTGTAGAAGAAGCGGTCGAGTCAGCATTAGAGCAGTTAAATACAACTAGAGATGAAGTTGAAATTAGCATTATTGATCAAGGAAAAAAGGGTTTTTTAGGTATTTTTGGTTCTAAGTTATCAATCGTTAGCGTTAAATTGGTAAAGAATCAAATTGAAGAGGCTGAAAGATTCATACTCGAAGTGACAAGGAATATGGATGTTGATGTCGAATTAACGACTACAATAAATGGTAATCATGTAAAATTTGAGGTCAATGGTGATAAAATTGCTTTACTGATTGGAAAGCGAGGGCAAACATTAAATGCTTTGCAGTATTTAATACAGCTCGCTTTGAATAAAGGTGGTAAACAATTTTACCGTGTGACATTAGATGCTGAGGGTTATCGTGATCGTAGAAAAGAAACACTTCAGTCTTTAGCATTAAAAATGGCTGATAAGGCAAAGCGATTGAATAAAAAGGTGGCACTGGAACCGATGCCAGCCTATGAACGCAAAATTATTCATAGTACGTTACAGAATAGAACGGATATTAGTACGTATTCGGATGGCATTGAGCCACATCGATACATCGTTATAAAACCATAAAAAGTGCTGGAGAAATCCAGCACTTTTTTGTCTTAACTTTACAGTCCGCTTTACTTTAAGAAAAAATGTGTATACTTTGGGGCGAACAAACATATCAACATGTTGATATGTTTGTTTTTTGTTCAAAATGTGTTAATCTACATTGTTAGTATCTTTAAATTAAATAAAAAATAAACTTTATTGTTGATATAAAAAGTCCAAAAGGATGAGAGTGATGGGAACAGATACAATTACGGCAATATCTACACCAGCAGGTGAAGGAGCTATTGCGATTGTCAGATTAAGTGGTGCGAAGGCAATTGCAATTGTGAATACTATTTTTAAAGGTAAGAATTTAAATGAAGTGGATTCACATACGATCCATTACGGTAATATCATTGATCCGATGACAGGCGACATTGCAGAGGAAGTTATGGTTTCCGTAATGCGTGCACCAAAAACATTTACAAGGGAAGATGTAGTCGAAGTAAATTGTCATGGTGGTATGGTGTCGGTAAATCGTGTATTACAGATTATCCTTAATGAGGGAGCACGTCTAGCTGAACCAGGGGAATTTACTAAAAGGGCCTTTTTACATGGCCGGATCGATCTGTCACAAGCAGAAGCAGTTATGGACTTAATTAGAGCAAAAACAGATAAAGCAATGTCTGTAGCTTTGAATCAAATGGATGGACGCCTATCTAGTCTCATTCAAAAACTACGACAAGAACTTTTAGAAACCGTCGCACATGTGGAAGTAAATATTGATTATCCAGAGTATGATGATGTTGAGGAAATGTCACATACGATGATGCGGGAGAAAACGAAGGAAGTTTACCAAGAGATTGAAAGGCTATTGGAAGTAGCGAAGCAAGGTAGAATATTGCGCGAAGGTATTCATACAGGAATTATTGGTCGCCCAAACGTTGGAAAGTCGTCACTTATGAATACACTCGCACAGGAAACAAAAGCGATTGTAACTGAAATTGCGGGGACGACGCGGGATACGATTGAGGAATATGTAAATGTTCGTGGTGTACCCTTGCGTTTAGTAGATACAGCTGGTATTCGAGAAACAGAGGATATCGTTGAAAAGATGGGTGTTGAACGATCAAGAAAAGTATTATCTGAATCAGATTTACTTTTATTTGTGTTAAACTATAATGAGCCGTTAACGGAAGATGATATTGATCTTTTCGAGGCTGTAGAAGGTTTAGAGTACATTATTATTATAAACAAAAGTGATTTACCAAATAAATTGGATATACAAGAAGTTGAAAAATTAGCGAAGGGAAAACCAATCATATCCACTTCCTTACTAGGTGAAGAGGGTATCGATGAACTTGAAAAGGCAATTTCAAGTACATTCTTTTCTGGTGAGCTCGAAACTTCGGATTTAACTTATGTTTCAAATGTTAGACATATTCAACTTCTTAATGAAGCAAAACAAACATTAGGAGATGCAATGGAAAGTTTAGCGATTAATATGCCACTTGATTTAGTGCAAATAGATGTAACCCGAACATGGGAGTTGTTAGGTGAAATAATCGGAGATACTGCTGGGGATGGATTGATCGATCAGTTATTCTCACAGTTTTGTTTAGGGAAATAGAAAAGGAAAGGTTGATAAATTATGTTATATGAAGCCGGTGATTATGATGTTATTGTTGTTGGCGCAGGCCATGCCGGATGTGAAGCGGGCGTAGCGGCAGCAAGAATGGGTGCCAAAACATTAATGCTAACATTGAATTTAGATATGGTTGCATTTATGCCTTGTAATCCATCATTAGGCGGACCAGCAAAAGGAATTGTAATTCGTGAAATTGATGCACTCGGTGGGGTAATGGGGCAAGTCATTGACAAGACCTATATTCAAATGCGGATGTTAAATACGGGTAAAGGACCTGCTGTTCGTGCTTTACGTGCCCAGGCAGATAAACCATTATATATTCAAGAAATGAAGAAAATACTTGAAAATGAAGAAAATATTACGTTGAGTCAAGGTATGGTAGACTCACTCATTATAGAAGATGGTGTTTGTAAAGGGGTCATTACGGAATCGAAAGCAGCATATCGAGCCGAAACAGTGATCATAACGACAGGTACTTTCATGCGCGGAAAAGTTCTTATGGGTGACTTAGAGTATGAAAGTGGACCTAATAACCAGCGTGTATCTATTAAATTATCTGAGGATTTGGAAGAACTCGGCCTTGATATCACTCGTTTTAAAACAGGGACACCACCAAGAGTTAATAGCCATACGATTGATTATTCAAAAACAGAAATTCAACCAGGCGATGATATTCATCAAGGCTTCTCCTATGAAACAACAGAGTTTATCACTGAGCAAATACCTTGTTGGCTCACATATACAAATGAATTTACACATCAAGTTATTAATGACAATCTTACTCAATCGGCTATGTATTCTGGAATGGAACGAGGGACTGGACCCCGTTATTGTCCATCTATAGAGGATAAAATTGTCCGCTTTAATGATAAACCGCGTCATCAAGTATTCTTAGAACCTGAAGGAAGAGATACAGAAGAAGTGTATGTCCAAGGATTATCTACATCGTTACCAGAGTCAATTCAACATGAAATCGTCAGATCAGTTCCAGGTCTAGAGAATGCCCAGATTATGCGCCCTGGTTATGCAATCGAGTACGATGCTGTTATACCTACTCAATTATGGCCAACACTTGAGACGAAGAAAATTCCTGGTCTATACACAGCGGGACAACTGAATGGTACATCTGGGTATGAAGAGGCGGCAGGTCAAGGAATGATGGCAGGTATTAATGCAGCTGCTAAAGTTCTTGGTAAAGAACCACTGATTTTGGATCGTTCACAAGCTTATATTGGGGTGCTCATCGATGATTTAGTAACGAAGGGTACAAGGGAACCATATCGTTTATTAACTTCGCGGGCGGAATATCGCTTATTATTGCGACATGATAATGCTGATTTGCGTTTAACGGAACTCGGATATGAACTTGGCTTGATCTCATCAGAACGTTACGCTAGATTTGAGGAGAAGAAAGAGGCTATTGAACGAGAAAAGAAACGGTTACGGAAAATGATTGTAAAACCAGAAGATTTTATTCAAGCTATCCTTACCGAGTCAGGTTCAACACCTTTAAAAGATGCAACAAATGCCTTTGCTTTATTAAAGCGACCAGAAATCACCTTTGAAGTCATTGAAAAAATGATGGAGGAAAAATCAGAGTTGCCGTTCGAGGTTATGGAGCAGGTCGAAATTCAAATTAAATATGAAGGCTATATTAAAAAGGCGAATGAACAAGTAGGGCGTATGAAGAAAATGGAAGACAAGAAAGTTCCAGTTAATATTGACTATGATGCTATCCATGGCTTGTCTGCAGAGTCAAAAGAACGATTAAAAAAGGTTTTACCTTTATCGATTGGGCAAGCATCTAGAACAGCAGGTGTCACACCAGCGGACGTCTCAATATTAGCTGTGTACATCGAACAAGGAAATATAGCACGAATTGCTAATTAATGATTGTTGCTAAAAGGAGATAGATGAATGAATCCAGAAGAATTCGTAGTGGCTTTGCAAAAAAAGGGGATTATATTAAATAAGACACAATTGGAACAATTTGACAATTACTTTCGCCTTTTAATTGAATGGAATGAAAAGGTTAATTTAACGCGTATCACATTGAAAGAAGATGTTTATTTAAAGCATTTTTACGATTCGATTTCTGCGGCTTTTTATTATGACTTTTCACAATCGATTACATTATGTGATGTGGGGGCAGGCGCAGGTTTCCCTAGTATTCCGCTAAAAATCTGCTTTCCACATATAAAATTGACTATTGTTGATTCGCTAAAAAAACGGATTGATTTTTTAGAACATGTAGCAGATGAATTAAAACTTGTTGATGTTCACTTTCAACATGATCGTGCTGAAGACTTTGGTAGCAATCCTGAATATAGAGAAAGCTTTGATGTGGTGACAGCGAGGGCAGTTGCTCGAATGTCTGTATTAAGTGAGTTATGCTTACCATTAAACAAACAAGGTGGCGTATTTATTGCTATGAAAGGTACAAGCCCAGACACAGAGTTAAAAGAAGCTACAAAAGCAATTAACGTACTTGGTGGACAAGTGAAACAAATCGATACCTTTCAATTGCCAATTGAAAAGAGTGAAAGGTCAATCATCAAAATTGAAAAGAAAAAAGGTACACCGAAAAAGTATCCAAGAAAAGCAGGAACCCCAAATAAAAGCCCTATAAAGTAAATAGATGACTCCATTTTCTAATACACTCTTTACTATTTTTAAAAAACGACTGATCCGATACTTTTATATTCGTAAATATGGTAATATAGAAGAAGAGGCTGAAATGAACGAATTAATAAAGTTAACGTTTAGCAAAGGGGTGTAAATTTAATTGCTAAATTTATAAAAGAAAGCTAAATCTTAATCTGTTATTACCTTAAAAGCGCAGCAGGGATTTCTGCGGCGTTTTTCTTATTTATCGTTTTAAAGGTAAGGAAGATTGTTTCACGTGAAACAATTGATATTTATTACTCAAATGTTTCATATTCGTAATGCATTTAAATAAGGTGGTGTCTAATGATGTTGCATCCATTTAATCGTATCTTTGGTATGGGCAGCAAGTCAACGAATGAACAAGTAGAGGCCTATCATCCAGATGAAGTTGTTCAAATTCCAGTTGAAAATATCACTGCAAATCGTTTTCAGCCAAGAACTATTTTTAATGAAGAAAGAATAGAAGAGTTGGCACAAACAATTCAGACGCATGGGATGATTCAGCCAATCATAGTAAGAGAGATTGAAGAAGATCGCTTTGAAATCATTGCGGGGGAACGCAGATGGCGCGCGGTCCAGTCTTTAGAATGGGATCATATTTCAGCGATTATACGTGAAATGAATAATACAGAAACCGCCTCAGTAGCATTAATCGAAAACCTTCAGCGAGAAGAGTTAACTGTTATTGAAGAAGCATCAGCATATGCACAATTAATAGAGCTACATTCTTTAACGCAGGAGGCACTTGCACAAAGACTTGGTAAGAGCCAATCTACAATAGCGAATAAATTGCGACTTTTAAAGCTACCTGATGAAGTGCGTGAGGCTTTATTAAACAAAACAATTACAGAACGTCATGCTCGCGCACTAATTGTGTTAAGTGATCCGGAAAAGCAAACTCAAATGCTCCATTTAATTCTAGAACAAGAGTTAAATGTAAAGCAAACGGAGGAAATGGTGAAAGAAATAAGGACGCCAAAAGAAAAGACTAAAAACAAACGGCCTTTAATTAAAGGAGTAAATAAAGATATTAGAATAGCGATGAACACGATTAAACAATCATTAAGTATGGTGTCTGATTCAGGCATTGATCTTGAAACAGAAGAAGAAGATCTAGAAACACACTATCAGATCACAATTAAGATACCTAAGTAAAATACGTATATTTAGCTGATGATTCTCTGTCAAATATCTATAGATATGGTCTATCTACTCTCTATTTAATAGGGAAAATGAGATGAATTTGTCTAAAAAGAAGATATTAATAGGTTTTTAAGAGTGAATAATGCTAAAATGAAATATAGAGAAGATTAAAAGGTATTATAAGGTCTCTAACTAAAATGATTGACCAAGTTTTAATAAGTAGGTGAAAGAATGGGGAAAGTAATCGCTATTGCCAACCAAAAGGGTGGTGTTGGTAAAACAACAACATCAGTCAATCTAAGTGCATGTTTGGCTAAGCTCGGAAAAGAAGTGTTACTTGTTGATATTGATCCGCAAGGAAATGCAACGAGCGGGGTAGGTGTAAATAAGGCAGATGTAGAGAAGTGTATTTACAATGTATTAGTTGATGATTTACCTGCTAAGGAAATCTGCATACCGACTGAATTTGAGCGTTTAGATATTATTCCTGCGACAATCCAGTTAGCAGGTGCAGAAATTGAACTCGTACCAACGATCTCAAGAGAAATTAGATTGAAGAAATCGTTAGAAAAGCTTAAAGTTAATTATGATTATATTATTATCGACTGTCCACCATCACTGGGATTACTTACAATTAATGCACTAACGTCATCCGATTCTGTCTTAATTCCTGTACAATGTGAGTTTTACGCATTAGAAGGGCTAAGCCAGTTATTAAATACCATTCGCCTCGTTCAAAAGCACCTAAATGAGGAATTGATGATCGAGGGCGTTCTATTAACCATGTTAGATGCAAGAACTAACTTGGGATTACAAGTAATTGAAGAAGTTAAAAAGTACTTTCAAGATAGTGTGTACAAGTCAATTATACCAAGAAATGTCCGTTTGGGTGAGGCACCAAGTCATGGAAAACCAATTATAGAATATGATCCTAAATCTAAAGGTGCTGAAGTTTATCTTGATTTAGCAAAGGAAGTGATGGCTAGTGACGAGAAGGTTGGGTAAAGGTTTAGATGCCTTTTTTCCAGATATAGACGAAAAAAGTGAAGTTATTGAGGAAATATCAATTGAAGAGTGTAGACCAAACCCTTATCAACCAAGAAAAACATTTCACGCCGATGCAATTGAAGAGCTGAAAGACTCAATCATAGAATATGGGATTATTCAACCATTACTTGTTCGCAAAAGTCTAAAGGGTTATGAAATTATTGTCGGTGAAAGAAGATACCGAGCAGCTAAAGAAGCGGGTTTCCAAACGGTTCCTGTTGTAGTTAAGGACCTATCCGATCATAAAATGATGGAACTCGCACTGTTAGAGAACTTACAGCGCGAGGATTTGACCCCAATTGAAGAAGCACATGCCTATACTAATCTGATAACTGAATTAGGTATTACCCAAGAGGAACTTTCTAAACGATTGGGTAAAAGCCGATCACACATCGCCAATATGGTGCGTTTGCTTTCACTTCCCGATCAAATTGTTGCTTATATAAACAATGGGGAGTTATCGATGGGGCATGGTAGAGCACTTTTAGGGTTAAAAAACAAAGAGCATATCACTTCAGTTGTCACTAAAGTACGAAATGAAAAGTTGAATGTGAGGCAAATAGAAGCCTTGATTCAACAGCTAAATGCGAAACCACCAAAGAAAAAGAAAGAACCGGAGAAGGACATCTTTCTCCAAGAACGAGAATCTGTATTAAGAGACCGTTTTGGTACAAGTGTGAATATCCAGCGTGGTAAGCGTAAAGGGAAAATCGAGATTGAATTCTACTCAGACGATGATTTAGAGAGAATCATTGAAGTATTAGAAGGATAAGTATATAAGTGCTAAAGACTGACTAGGATAGATATCACTATTCTAGTCAGTCTTTTTATCTAATTAATATTACGTCTAGAATGAGAATGTTTCACGTGAAACATTCTCATTCACTTATTTTGCTGGATGTTGACATAACTTCCGATATATACGATAGTATTCCCGTTCGATTTGGATGTATTGTAGTTCATTAATACATGAATCCATACAGAGGTTAAACAATATGTAGTTCGAGTACGTGTAGGCAGGTATTAATATGATAGAAGAGGCGGGGCGACCTCTTCAAGCAATTAAAGCTGTTGCAACTTCATATCTACCTTATTTTATTTTCAGTAATTATGAAAGGCTAAGTAAAGCCTGTTAATGAATTGGAGTTGTTGAAGTGGCTTTATTTGGTACGTTAATAAATGGATTATGTATTGTGATCGGAAGTGTTATCGGTCTGTTCTTCTCGAATATACCTGATCGATATAAAGAAACAGTGATGCAAGGAATTGGCTTAGTTGTAATTGTTATAGGCTTAGATATGGCATTCGCGTCTGACAAGATCATTATCACCTTATTAAGTTTGCTGACTGGGACGATCATCGGAGAGTATTTTTTGATTGAGGATAAACTGAATCAATTTGGAGAGTGGGCAGCTTATCGATTTGCACGAACTAAAGGGGATTCAACGGTTGTACAAGGTTTTGTTACAGCATCATTAATTTTTGGCGTTGGTGCTATGTCGATATTGGGAGCTTTAGATGGTGGAATTCGTGGTGATCATGGTATCTTAATGACGAAAGGGATTATTGATGGATTTATAGGACTTGTCTTAACAACAACACTCGGATTTGGAGTTATATACTCTGTCATACCAGTTGTTATCTATCAGGGCACGATTGCTCTATTTGCAACACAAATAGAAGAATGGATCCCAGAAGCCTTTTTAAATGGACTTATTGTAGAGATAACCTCGGTGGGAGGAATCATGATTGTTGCAATTGGGCTAAACTTACTAAAGATCGTCAATATTAGAATTGCTAACTTACTACCAGCAATTCTAACCGTAGGACTTATTTACTACCTTTATTCTTTGTTTTAAAGATAGGTGAGAGTGTCTATATGTTCTGGTTGTTTCTTCAACCTTGCCGGGGTAGAAACACTATGAATTAAATGATTGTCTAACTGATCCAATAGGGAAGCAATGCATGTTGCTAGATCAAAAACGAGTGATAATCTTGTGTTTTGCAAAACTTCACTTTGTTTGAATCCAGCCTGATTCACTATTGCCTTTATATAAACATCTCCAACTGGCGGTAGTTGCTTGTTTAGAGCTTGGCCTGGGAAGAGTGGCCCCGGTCCGATCATGATATCACCAATAGCGTTCCTTTCGCCCAAGCAGGCATCTACTGCAATAATATAGGGGGTTTGATGGCTTCCTTTGATAATATTCAAGTATCTCGGTAGATTTTGGGCGTGCACAGGGTTGTGTAATGATCCATATACCGTGATGTGCTTCGGCTTTCTCTTTGATAACAGTGTCCCAACGATTGGACCAAGAGAATCGCCTGTTGAGCGATCGGTTCCGATGCAGACAATAATGTATTCACGTGGTAGGGTGGGCATCAATGTAATGAGTTGACTACTCATGATGCTCAATAAATTCCCATGGGTATAAGAAAGTTGTAGTTGACGTTTCCTTTTCTGTTTATTGTTATTTACATTCATAGATTTACCTCCGCACACATATTTCTATAGTATACGGATCTTTTCGAAGAACTATACATGGAAGGTGAAATTGGAGGAAATCAAATGGTTAGAGCGAGTATAAAATGGATGTTCTTAATTATTGGAACGACAATTGGCGCTGGTTATGCTTCTGGAAGGGAATTATGGCAGTTTTTCGGCCATGAAAGCGGACTAGCTATTTTATTGTTTGTTATATTCTTTACAATGTCATGTATCATTATTATGAAAATAAGCTACGATAAGAAGTCGACTGATTACTTACCAGTGTTAGATCATATTATGGGTGGCAAGCTAGTGCGAATTTACGATGTGATGATTTTCTTTTATTTATTCTCTACAACAATTGTTATGCTTGCCGGCAGCGGGGCGGCGGGACAAGCTTTTAATCTTTCTTATTGGTGGGGCGTCATTATTATCGTTGTCGCCTTAATCGTACTGTTTTCCAGAAATATAAATGGCCTTTTATCAATTAATGAATACTTAATCCCCATGCTTATTAGTGGATTGCTATATATTCTATTAAAGTTTACGTTTGACCAGGAATTACTATTGTTTTCACATTTACATGAGCAAAGTAACTGGACCGCTGCATTTCCATTTACAGCACTCCATGTATTACCACTAATTGCCGTGTTTGGTGCGATTGGCAGTCAGATTGAAAGTGAACATGAAATATGGCTCTCCTGTATCGGAAGTGGATTGGTGTTAGGAGTTATATCTTATATTTATAACAATAGTTTAATCGCAATTGCTGATGAATTGTTGCTATATGAAATACCGTTGTTCGCTATTCTGAGTAATTATTCTTTTTCAATGCTTGCTTTAATGGCAATTCTCCTTTGGTTCGCCATCTTCACTACGGCTGCAGCGGGATTATTAGGTATTGTGACCCGTTTACAAAGCATTTTGACAATGCCATTATGGCTACTCGTTTTACTTGTTTTGATGATCATGCTTCCTTTAACAGGATTTGGTTTTTCAGTATTAGTCAGTTATCTTTATCCTGCTTATGGTATATTAAATTTATACGTATTAACCCGATTGCTTCTATATCCAATTTGGAATTACCAAAAAAGTGCTCCCGTATTGAAATAAGGCAATCAGTACGATTCATTGGTAATAGTAAAGGGTAACAGATAAGTATAGTTGTGGAGGGTTTTATTTGGTTAACATAAATAATCAGCTTATTAAATTATGGGATTACGTACTTGGGCCGGAACTTTGGCTTATGCTTGGAAAAGGTTTGTTAAGAATTATCTTGATTATCATTATTGCCGGGGTGATCATTCGAGTCGGTGAGAAACTGATTGGAAAGGTGTTTAAAAACAAGCAACATGGTCCATTTCGTATTTCAGTGAGACGAGAACAAACGTTAAAACGTCTTATCCTAAATATGTTAAGCTATATTGTATATTTCACAGCCTTTATTATGATTTTATCGACCCTTGGTATCGAAGTTATGCCTCTGTTAGCAGGAGCTGGTGTGGCTGGATTAGCAATTGGGTTCGGTGCCCAAAATTTAGTTCGGGATATTATTTCTGGTTTCTTCATTATATTTGAAGACCAGTTTTCCGTAGGGGATTATGTCGAAACAGCGGGAGTTGAAGGAGAAGTAGAGGAAATTGGCCTTCGTACAACAAAAATCCAAAGTTGGACGGGTGAGCGAAATGTGATACCCAATGGTAATATCACACAAGTAATCAATTACTCGATTCACAATGGCTTGGCGGTAGTTGATATAAATATCCCCTATGAAGACGACATTGTAATGGCCGAACGTATTATTGAGGATGTCATTGCAAAATTGCCTGAAGAATATGAGGAATTTGTTGCCATACCTGTTATTCATGGTGTACAGTCACTAGAACTTTCGCATCTTGTTATTCGTGTCATTGCAGAGACGCTCCCTGTGTACCATTGGGCAGGAGCGCGTATTATTCGAAAAGAAGTTAAAGAACGATTATACAAAGAGGGAATAGATATTCCATCCCCAAGATTAGTAATGTATTCCCGCAATCAAGAGTCGAAGAAATTAGATCCTGATGACGGGAGAAAGAGAGACTAAATTAAAATGAAGGAGCAGGTTATATGTCGGATAAAGTCTTTGGGATAAATGATATTGTTCAAATGAAAAAGCAACATCCATGTGGAGAAAACCGTTGGAAAATAATTCGTATGGGAATGGATATTCGAATAAAATGCCTAGGTTGTGAACATAGTGTACTTATTCCACGCAGAGAATTTATAAGAAAGATGAAGAAGGTAATTGAGTCAGCTGAGGAAGTATAATCAAAAATGGTGGAAAATGGATAATGGGAAGAATGAATGAACTAAAATAGACTTTCATAGGTCTCTAAATCAAAGAACAAGATTAAAATATACTTGTTTATAAGCTTTTGATAACTTGTTATCTGCATGGCTTATATCTATAATTGGTATAGTTAAAAGGTTTATATGAAACAAATCCTTAAGGAGTGGAAGTTGAATGTCATTAACAGCAGGAATAGTTGGCCTCCCAAATGTTGGTAAATCAACATTATTTAATGCAATTACACAAGCAGGGGCAGAGTCAGCAAACTATCCGTTTTGCACGATTGATCCAAACGTAGGTATTGTAGAAGTACCAGATGATCGATTAATAGAATTAACAAAAGTAGTACAGCCAAAGAAAACAGTACCTACAGCATTTGAATTTACAGATATAGCGGGAATTGTAAAAGGTGCTAGTAAAGGAGAGGGGTTAGGTAACCAGTTTCTATCTCATATTCGACAAGTGGATGCTATTTGCCATGTCGTTCGTTGTTTTGAAGACGATAATATTTCACACGTATCAGGATCAATTGACCCTGTAAATGATATCGAAGTGATCAACCTAGAATTGATTTTAGCCGACTTAGAAACGGTTACGAGTCGATTAGAGCGTGTACAAAAACTAGTCCGACAAAAAGATGATGCAGGAATAGCAGAGAATGAAGTTTTATTGATCATTCAGAAAGCCCTTGAAGAGGAGACACCTGTACGTGCACTAGAATTTAATGAAGATCAAGAAAAGATTGTTGCTCATCTGCACCTTTTAACGAGTAAATCAGTATTATATGTAGCGAATGTAAGTGAGGATGAAGTCGCTGAACCAGATGAAAATGAACATGTGAAAAAAGTGAAAGAATTTGCAAGTAAAGAAGGCTCGGAAGTCATTGTCATTTGTGCAAATATTGAAGAAGAAATAGCTGAACTCGATCAAGATGAGCGAGAGATGTTTCTCGAAGATTTGGGAATAGCAACATCAGGGCTCGACTTATTAATCAAAGCAACTTATCAATTATTAGGTTTAGCAACATATTTTACAGCAGGGGTACAAGAAGTACGAGCATGGACATTCCACAAAGGAATTAAGGCACCACAAGCTGCTGGAATTATTCACTCTGATTTTGAACGTGGATTTATTCGAGCAGAAACGGTTGCCTATGACGATTTAATGGAGGCAGGATCCATGGCCCAAGCCCGTGAGAATGGACGTGTACGGCAAGAAGGTAAAGAATATATTGTTGAAGATGGGGACGTTATTCTATTTCGGTTCAACGTATAATAAAGAAAAATTGTTATTGTTTGATAAGATGAATTTCATAATTACCAAAATTAGCTACATCGATACAGGTGTTGCACTAAACTGGTATTATGAAATTAAATAGAGAGAGCTAAATAATAGTTGTTATTTCTAGCAGTATTAGGTATAATTAAATCTTGCGAGTAATGAATATCATATTACTCCTTGCCCGAATAGTGAAGTAGAAGATACGTTATCGTATCAAAGCGAAAACTAGATAATAAGGGCCGCCAAGACCAAAAGGAGGTGTACCGGATGAAAAGAAAATACGAAATCATGTATATCATCCGCCCAGATATCGAAGAGGAAGCTCATACAGCTTTAATAGAACGTTTCAATAACGTCCTTACAGATAACGAAGCGGAGATTGAAAAGGTAGAAGAAAAAGGTAAACGACGTTTTGCATATACAATTAACGATTATCGCGATGGATTCTATGTATTGCTTACCTTTACGAGTAATCAAGCAGCAATCGATGAGTTTGATCGTTTAGCTAAGTTCTCAGAAGATATCGTTCGTCATATGGTAGTTCGACTGGATGATTAATAAATAAGGAGTGGTTCTGATGTTAAATCGTGTCGTTATTGTCGGCAGGTTAACAAGGGATCCTGATTTACGCTATACACCAAATGGTGTGGCGGTAGCTAACTTTACAGTAGCAGCTAATCGACCTTTTACAAATCAACAAGGGAACCGTGAAGCTGACTTTATTAACTGTGTAGTTTGGCGTAAACCGGCGGAAAACCTTGCTAATTACATGAAAAAGGGTAATTTAATAGGTGTTGATGGAAGATTACAGTCACGTAGCTATGAAGGACAAGATGGTAAGACTGTTTATGTAACAGAAGTTGTTGCAGATAGTGTACAATTCTTAGAGCCAAAAGGTTCCTCACAAGGTGGGGGCCAAAGTCCAGCAGGATCCCAATCAAATCAAAGTTATAACCAGAATCAAGGCCAGAACCAAAATCAAAATCAAAATCAA
>Ga0209487_1000660_pt1 | contig 30663 bp, 34 predicted proteins | sample Poulit2012_FD_187524 | JGI IMG/M metagenome (GOLD analysis project Ga0209487, IMG submission 187524) | Agricultural soil microbial communities from Georgia to study Nitrogen management - Poultry litter 2012 (SPAdes) (version 2) | ecosystem: Environmental > Terrestrial > Soil > Agricultural land...
ATAAGTTTGATTGGCAATATTATTTTCCCGGTTATCAATCCTCTTTTGAGTTTCTAGATAGCTTTTAAGAATAGCCGCATCAGCTGTGGTGTAATTAGTTACTTCTGTACGATTGATCGTGTTACTCATATGCCCAGTAGAATTAAAGGATATTTGACGGAACTCCTCTTCACTTAAGTGTTTATTTATATGGGAGTCATATTCGGCTATTTCTAGTCCCGTATCTAAGTAATGACCTTTTATACCATTGGGGTCCTTTTCATATTCCAGTTTGTTGACCTGTGCAATTGTTTCATCTCCCATTGTAGAATGGTAATTTTTCAGCACGATTAAATAAATTTCTAGTTTTTCCTTTGTATCACGTTCTACGTCAAGCTCACTAGGCCTTTTATCTCCCGTAAACACATAAGCTTGGATCATTGCTATTTCATCTTCTAACGCGTCCGCAGAGACAACGACCTTCTCATTCAGCCGTTCTGTTAGCTTTCCAATGTCCTTTTCACTCATAAAACTAGCGATGTCCTCAATTTCCTTTCTCTTTTTTCCATCGAGTAGCACATTTTGAAAGTAGTCATATCGTTCTTCTCGTTCGATATCTGTTAATGTGAGCGAATCACCATGATCATATTCCATCGGTTCATCAGCAACTACATCGCTGTTAGAACAGCCGTATATAATAAACATGAAAGTTATTCCTATAATCAAAGACAGATATCTTTTTATGATAAACACCTTCCACCTCCCTTTCATTCTATTCCCCAAATTCTTTTCTCTCCATTTTTCTGATAGGTTCTCCATCTTCATCATACACATCGACCCAATGAACATCATATTTCTCTATTAATTCTTCTCTTTTATCGTCCACTTTTTTATACTTTTCTTCGAGTTCCTTATCGTGCCTCTCGAATCGCTCAAACATTGCTTCAAAATCAACCTTTTCCCCACTACTAAATACATCAGCTTGTTCCTGAAGAACTTTATATCGAAACTCTTCAGCATCTATCTGTAATTGATTTAATTCTTCAATCTCTTTATTTTTCAATTTGGTTCCTTCAAGGTATTCAACCACTTCATTATGTGAAGGTAATATTTTCTCCTTAAGTAACTTTCCAACTTCTTTATTATTGCCTTCCATTGCAAGTAAGATATATTCAGAAGTGTCAGCCTTTACTTTGTCTTCCTTCATCTCTTGAAGTATTTTCCATTCATTATTATGATATTTAATCAGTTCATCAGCTATTTTGTCCTGGTTGAAACAGCCAGAGAAGAGCAGCATCAAAGCTGTACCCACTATAATATAAAAAGTTCTTTTCATTATAAACACCCCATGTCAATTCTACTGGCTTGCTTTTACTCTTAAGTTTTTGTAAATGAATCAATTTCATAATTGCTCTATTTAAAAATACAAAGACTTTCCCAAATTTCATAAAATGCATTTTTAAAAACAGAAATCATGCTGTTTGTTGGCGATTGATCAATACGTTGATCCGATCTACAGCTAACTTTGAAGCAGTGTAATTAAATCAAAAGGAATTTTTGCGCGTTTACCGGAACGGTATCTTACATTCATTACAATACCTTCTCTTTCTAAAAAATCCCGGAAATAATTTGTAGGTATTTCCCCTGAATGAATATAGTCATTAACTACCTGCCAATCCGCTGGCTCATCTACATCTTCCGCTAACTTAGTCGATACATCTTCCATAGCTTTCCGATTACTAGCCAACGTTTTGTAAACCTTTATCCAATCTTCTTGCTCAACCGCCTGTTTTGGGTAGTCAATTGTAGGAAAGACGTTCGAAATTGCTTGCCATCTCTCTAAAAGTTTCTCTGTTTTTTTAGTTGATATGAATACGATCTCTTCAGGATCACGAGTATTCTCATATGCTCCGGGATTCAAATCCAGATGTAAATCTGCGGCTGCAAGCTCATACTTGATTAGCTCTTCTCGATTATTTTGATGATTATTCTGAATAAAAAAAGCGATGCCAATAATAATTATCACTATGGATATGACTAGAAGGTTCCGCCTCATTACTATATTCCCCCCTTTGCTTCCGTGCATATATAATTTTTTTAAAACTACTTTATCTCACTTATCACTTTTATTTGGAAACGATAGAACCAGGACCCTAGATCGGGCGAAGCTTCTTCTAATCCTGCCTCACCGGATATAATGTCGGAAGACTTGTTCATAAACAAGTAGATAGGAGCGCTATCATATCAATAAACAATGGACAATTATTAATCCGTGTTACAAATGGAGAATGTCGTCTAATTATCTTTACAGTAACTTCCACTTACCTCTTTATAACTTTTAATATCTATTATAGAAGCATTCCTGTTATGAAGGAATGCTCCTTTTAGAAATTCCCAAGGTACTTCATATAGGCGAAGTGTAGTTGCTTCATTTTTTTATACCAATCCAGCCCAACTGGTTGACCCTTCTTTAAATGGATAGAGGAAAGGGGGAAAGTAATTTATTTCGAGGCATACGTCATTATTTCAGGAAAGTTTAATCATCTTCTTTTCTCTTCATCTTGTCGATACGTTCTCCATCTTCATCATATTCCTCAATCCAATGGATATCATATTTCTTCATTAATTTTTCCCTTTCCTTATAGAATTTATCAAAATCCTCCTCTTGTTCATCTTTGTACGCATCGTGTTTATCGAACCTCTCTTCAATTTCCTTCTTATCTCCTCTTTCCAATACTTCAGCTGTTTGTTTAAATTTATAATATGCCTCCTTTTCTATCTCTATCATTAATTGATTTAACGCCTGTACTTCTTTGTGTTCTAATTTTATTCCTTCAAGATAATCCACTAATTCACTTACAGGGGGCAAGAATTCTTCATTGATTAATACTTCAACACCTTTTTGATCATCCCTTAATGCGAGTATAATGAATTCAGATGCAATCGGACCAAGCTTTTCATCATTCATATCTTTAAATGTGAGCCAATCATTATTATGATATTCAATCAGTTCATTAGCTACTTCATCGCTGTTCGTGCAGCCGTATGCAAGAAACATGATTGTTATTCCGATAACTATAGATAGATATCTTTTCATGACATACACCTTCCGACTCTCTTTCCTTGAAGATGAGTTTAATTCAGATCATCAACTTCTTTCGATTCTAACAAAAGACAGTTTCTTACTTGATTGTCTTACTAACTCCAATATTCGGCATCCTTTACATTAATAGCCATCAATTAAATCCTCTTCACTTTTTGGACACATCCAATAAGTAAAATAGATGGAGAGAATAATAGGCTTATTTTTCATGGATAATCTGGCTCTTAGGAGTCTATCTATTACACTATTCATTCTAATAATCATTTGTGTTCAGCTAATTTACTTTCGTTCTAAAATGCAGGTATTATCCTCACTAACACCTAATCTTTCTAATACTAGTTCATCTTCAGCAACCTTTTTTAAGGGGCGGTGGCATTCATCATAAAAGGCCCGTATCGCTTCACCCGTTTCTCCTTTTAACGCATCATCTAAAATAATGAGGGACTGGATTGCTTTTTGGATGGTGTGGATTTGACTATAGCATGAATCAATTCCAGTTCGAATACTGTTTACATCTAATACTTTCAATATAAAAAGCCACCTTATTTGTGTAACGAACTCGAATATTTTATAGCAACATGTATCGTATGATCGCCACTTTTATCTTGAATGCTGAAGCTCCTTAACTTCCATATTCAACCGATAACTAATGGATTTTATATAACTTTCTCTAATGATACAATAAAATCTGGTGATGCAGAAGTGTCGTTAGAACCATTTACATCATAAAATCAGTCTTATCTACTTATTACTAGGTACAATGACTCGTTTCATCCTACGGTTTACTCTTATATGAGATGGCAATGTATTTTAAATTGTATTGGACTGCGACTTATTCATGGGGAAATACCTTATCATTTTATCGTGCAGTATCCTCGATACAACAGTAGAGTAGGTAATTAGATAGGGTATAAAAACTGGATTATGAGATGATATCAAACGATTAGAAGGATATACAAGAAATGGATTCCTCTTTGCCACCATCTAGTCTATACTAGAGGCGATCCGAAGAAGAATGCTAAATGAATAGCGATAGAAAAATCTTGATGAGGGGGGAATAATCGATGTCGGTAGAAACACTACATAGCCACAAAGGAAGAACGTCTTATTTTGACGGTGGATTACTGCAATTTATAGGTTGGATTATCTTAGGTGCGATTGTCACGGTTTTTACATTCGGTATATGTTATCCATGGGCGATCACCATGGTGTATGGATGGAAGATTAATCATACAGTAATCGAAGGAAGGCGTATGCAATTCAATGGCTCTGCAATTGGATTATTCGGGCATTGGATTAAGTGGTGGTTCTTTACAATCATTACATTGGGTATATATGGTTTTTGGGTTTTTATTAAGCTAGAAGATTGGAAGGTCGGCAATACTACATTTATAAAATAGGGAGCTCGATTAGAAGGTGTGCTGACATTGTGCACCTTTTCTTTCCTCTTTGTACAGAGCAGGTGATCTCATTAGAACACATTAAAAAACATGACAGCGCTTGTTAAAATACTTAACAAACATTGTCATGCTAACCTTTAATCCTAGTGCGCCCGGAAGGATTCGAACCTCCGGCACATGGCTTCGGAAGCCATTGCTCTATCCAGCTGAGCTACGGGCGCATCTTTTTCAATGAAACGTACATACGCTAGTATAGCTTTTTTTCATCTTTTATACAAGTGTTTTGTCTTCTTATCTCTACTTTATTAATCTCTATCCTTTTATATACTTGGGTTTATTTACAAGGGATAAGGGAATGATGGGTGATGTATTTAAAAGGTTCAATTAATCAGGCGCTTTTGTTTGACCTTTATTGACCTATTAGTTATTATAAATATATATCCACAATGGATGAATTGAATTAAGGGAGGATTTACATTATGCATTTAATACCTACAGTTATTGAACAAACAAACCGCGGTGAACGTGCTTATGATATTTATTCACGTTTATTAAGAGACCGAATTATTATGCTTGGTAGTGCTGTTGATGACAGTGTTGCAAATTCAATTGTAGCACAATTACTATTCCTAGAGGCTGAAGATCCTGGTAAGGACATTTCATTATACATTAACTCTCCAGGTGGATCGATTACAGCTGGTATGGCTATCTTTGATACGATGCAATTTATAAAATCTGATGTATCGACAATCTGCACAGGTATGGCCGCATCAATGGGAGCATTCTTATTAGCTGCCGGTGAAAAAGGTAAACGTTTTGCACTTCCAAATAGTGAAGTGATGATTCACCAACCTTTAGGTGGTACACAAGGTCAAGCATCAGATATTGAGATTCATGCAAAACGAATCATTCAAATGCGTGAAAACATTAACAATATCCTTGCCGAACGTTCTGGTCAGCCATTAGAAGTTATTCAAGCTGATACAGACCGTGATAATTTCATGTCTGCTGCAGAAGCTGTTGAATACGGCTTAATTGATAAAGTACTTGAACGTAAAGAAGATTAATTCATGTTAAATAAATAAAACTCCCTTCCATTTATTTTGAAAGGGAGTTTTTTTATATGTCTTCACCTAGTTGAATCTTTTTTGCAAGTTCATCGATTCGTTTCAATCGATGATTTACACCTGATTTAGATATACTTCCACCAGTAACGAGTTCTCCTAATTCTTTTAAAGAGGCTTCTTGATGCTTCACCCTTAACACTGCAATTTCTTGTAGTCTTTCAGGTAAGGCTTCTATGCCTACATTCTCTTCTATAAGCTTGATACTTTCTACTTGGCGAAAGGCAGCTCCAATTGTTTTATTTAAATTTGCTGTTTCACAATTCACAAGTCGATTTACAGAATTACGCATATCGCGAACTATTCTTACATCTTCAAACTTAAATAAAGCGGTATGTGCACCAATAATAACGAGAAATTCTCTGATTTTTTCCGCTTCTTTAATATACGCAATATGTCCATTCTTACGCTCTAAAACACGAGCCCCTAACTTAAACGCATTCAATAATTGGCATAAAGAATCATTATGTTCGTTGTAGAAATTAAATATCTCTAAGTGATAAGAAGAAGTCTCTGGGTTATTAATCGAACCACCTGCCAAAAATGCTCCACGTAAATATGCTTTCTGACAACACGTCTTCTTATAATATTTAGGTGATATTTCCCTGACAAATTCATAGGGCTCATGTAAAATATCCAACTTCGATAAGATAGCCCCAACTTCCTTAACGAGACGAATAATATAAACATTATTTTTCTTTAATTTCATCTTTTTTCTAACGAGCAATTCTACTGGATAAGAATAATTCAATTTAATCAGGGTATAAATCCGGCGTGCGATAGCAGCATTTTCTGTTTGTATATCCAATGTATATTTATCTTTAGATATAGAAATAGCACCATTCATTCGGATCAGTGCTGCTAATTCTGCTTGGCTACAGCATTTGTCTACTTCAATACTCGTTAGTTCCTTTTTCACTTGAGAAGCAAAGGACAATTCAGTAACCTCCTTTACTGGATTTACACGAATCAATCTTTTATTCTTGATTTAATAGGGAGTAGAGTAAGTCTGCGACTCTTTTTCTACTGTGCAGTACCGTTTTTTCGGTATAATCGATAATATCACGTTGAACAACTTCTAAGCCCATGCCAATTAATCGTTCCCTATCATAAACGACTGGTTCGGCATCTTTTACATTATAAACATCACGGATCGACTTGCGAATGGATTCATTGTGGATAATAATTGAATCGATACAGCCACCATCAATATGATCAACAATAGCCTGGACATGATCTGCTGCAGTGTATCCTGTGGTTTCTCCTGCTTGGGTCATCACATTACATACATAGACGACCTTTCCATCCGTATTTCTTAGTGCGTCCCCTATCCCTGGTATAATTAAGTTGGGTAATATGCTTGTGTACAAACTACCTGGAGAGATAACAACTAAATCAGCACGTTCAATTGCTTCAAGAGCATTTGGTAAAGGATGAAGTGGCTGCGGACTTAAAAACACTTTCTGAATTTGTTTATGAGCCAAGGGGATCTTTGACTCGCCCGATACCGTAGTACCGTCTGCCATTTTTGCATGTAAAGACATACTGTCATTCGAAATGGGATAGATTTCACCTTTGACATTTAATACACGTGATATTTCTTTAATCCCTGTATTAAAATCACCGGTTACAGATGTCATGGCGGCCAGTAATAAATTACCCATGGAATGACCTGATAAGCCATTACCGACCTCAAAACGATGTTGAAAGAGCTCCAATAACATCGGTTCGGCTTCAGATAATGCGGCGATTACGTTGCGAATATCTCCCGGTGCCGGTATGGACATATCATTGCGTATCCTACCAGTACTTCCCCCATCATCCGCTACATTCACGAGCGCTGTTAAATCAATAGGCAAGTTCTTTAGCCCTCTTAACAACACCGGCATCCCTGTTCCACCGCCGATCACTACTACTTTAGGGTCTTTACGCTCTTCCATCCCTAATGGCCCTTCCTTTTGTCAATATCCCGATGTGTGATATGTGTCACATATTGAGGTAATTGCTTTGTAAAGTACTCTGTAATCGCAACGGAGCGATGTTGCCCACCTGTACACCCAATCGCAACAACAAGTTGTGATTTACCTTCTTTTTTATATTGTGGCAGCATGAATTTTAGTAAATCAAGCACCTTTTCATTAAATTTCTGCGTATCTGCCCATTTGAATACATAGGACGATACCTCAGGATTAAGTCCGGTAAGTGGCTGCAGATGTGGGATATAGTGAGGGTTCGGTAAAAAGCGAACATCAAAGACCAAGTCAGCATCAATCACCGTTCCATATTTAAACCCGAACGATACGAAGTGTACAGAAAATACTTCTTGACTCTCATCCGCATAGAGTTCAACGATCTTTTCACGTAATTCTTTCGGTTTTAAATGGGTTGTATCGATAATGCGTTGTGATCTTCCCCGTAATTCTTCTATGATCTCTCGCTCTTGTTTTATTCCATCTAAGGGCAAACCCCCTACTGATAGTGGGTGGGATCTTCTCGTTTCCTTATAGCGACTCACCAATGTTTCATCTTTCGCATCAAGAAAAATAATATGTTCCTGCAGCCAGTTCTCCCGGCCTAATGTATCTAATGCTTCGAATAGGGAATCAAAAAACTCACGTCCACGTAAGTCCATGACAAGTGCGACTTTATGAATATTATTCGTTGAATCCTTCATCAATTCAAGAAACTTTGGTAGTAATGCCGGTGGTAAGTTATCCACACAATAATAGCCAAGATCTTCAAAACTTTGTACTGCAACTGTTTTTCCCGCTCCAGACATACCGGTAATAATTAATAATTTAGTTTCCTTCTCATTCTCGTTCATCATTTATTCCTCCTCTGGACCTCCAAGATCGAAACGATAATCAAGCAAATCATAATCCTCCGTGTAAGAAAAAGCTCCATACAAGATGGATGAAGATGATCGTATATGCTCAAATATTTTCTGGTCCCCGGCAGCCATGGGGTAGTTCTCGATGTCATCCATTCGAACCCATTCCAATTCGCCTTCCTCACAAAAATCGGTCAGCAAACCATGATAATGGTAGCTCACAAATGTGAACATCATCCATTCTTGAACAGGCTGTTCTTCTTTAAAAATATTGAATGTGAATACGCCAGCTAACTGTGGGGATTCAATATGTAATGCCGTCTCTTCTCGATACTCTCTCATGACTGACTCTTTAATGGTTTCCCCTCGTTCCATCTTGCCACCTGGAATTGCATACCAGCCCCTGCTAGGCTTTTTTAATAATAAAATGTGGTCGTTATCGATTAATATGCAGTTGGTTACCCGTTGCATGTTCACTCACCAGCTTCTTTTATTTTAAGTATGTGAAGAGTTTCTTAAATATCTTTTAAATGGTGTTTTTTCATTAATGCGCACAAGTGTCACGCCTACATTTATATTCAACCTGATTCTATTATACATTGTATCTGTTTTAAGCTACAGAGATATGTTTGATTATGGATGCCATACCATTTAGAAAGTGGTGAGCTGAAGATTCTAATCTTGAAGTTATTGATGAGCATGCAGAAAGAAAGCACAGGCAATATATGCCTGTGCAGTAAACTAATTTATATTAAAAAGGGGGGTCAATTAGTTACCTTTACTATACACGAACTTTGTTTCCCCCATATTACAAGGACGTTAAAATAAAATTACTTTATCTTCAAGTATGGATCGTTTATAAGATCGTTTTTTATACGTTGAGCTTCGCTTCGAGTTCGTCAACATATGATTGTGCTGTGTCAGCAGCGATACTACCGTCACCTGTTGCTGTTACGATTTGACGTAAATCTTTTACGCGAATATCTCCAGCGGAAAATACGCCCGGTACATTTGTTTCCATATTCTCGTTGGAAGGGATATAGCCATCTTCATCAACAATACCGAGTGATTTGAACGGTTCACTTAACGGATCCATTCCAATATAGACGAAAACTCCATCTGTTTCATGATCGTACGTTTCATCTGTTTTCACGTTACGCAATGTAATACTACTTACTTTTCCTGCGGGACCATTAATAGACTCAGGCACCGTATCCCATATAAAGTCGACCTGTTCATTTTTAAAGGCACGTTCTTGTAGGATCTTTTGGGCACGTAATTCATCACGTCTGTGCACAATGGTTACTTTTTTTGCAAACCGTGTTAAATACATACCTTCTTCTACTGCCGAGTCACCGCCACCAATAACGATAAGTTCTCTATCTTTAAAGAATGCTCCATCACAAACAGCACAATAAGATACACCACGGCCTGTTAATTCTTCTTCGCCTTCAATTCCTATTTTTGTATATTGGGCACCCGTTGTAATAATGAGTGATCGTGTCTTATATTCTTTACTACCAGCAATTACGAGCTTATAATCACCGTGATCCTCAACATTAGAGATTGCTCCATATGCATATTCTGCACCGAACTTTTTAGAGTGCTCAAACATTTTATTTGATAAGTCTCCCCCTAAAATATGATCAAAACCAGGAAAGTTCTCAATATCCTCCGTATCAACCATTTGTCCTCCAGGGGCACCTCGTTCCAACATAAGTGTGTCTAAATTTGAACGGGATGCATAGACGGCAGCTGTCATTCCTGCTGGCCCTGCACCTGCTATAATTACATCATACATGCGCTCTTCGGACATTTATATCGCCTCATTTTCTAATAGTAAATTTTATGTTTTTTTAATGATCTTTAATGTTTTTTAAAATCATATCCACTATTTAGTATATGACAATTGAGCTACACCGTCTATATTTCTGCTCACCTAAGCACTTTGTCAACATATGATCGTAATAATGTGTGTATTTTTATTCTGGGTTTGCTGCTTCATGCAAGCTCTCGTTCAATTCTAATTCATAGTATTTACGTTGTTCATCCGTCCATTGGAATGCATCACTCATATAATCGATGACGGTTTGTTTATGTTCCCTTACCCAATCAATATTGAAGAATAAGGCACTTGTTCTTCTAATAAAGAAATCGGATGGTGTATAGGCAAGTTCATATTCAATCGCATAGATCAGCTCCGCAAGCACAGTCGGATCCATTTGCAACGTAGAGGCTTCTGCGAGATTCTCTTCATATAGTTTAAACACGGCATCCACATTTGAACCATATTGCTGAATGAGTAGGGAAACCACTTCCTGATCAAGCCCCATATTCACGCCTTTATCCATTTTCTCACGTTTAAATTTCCTGAATCCCGTAGATCCACCCACTTCTCCACCAGAAATAGCCAATGAACGTGTGTCTGATCCCGAATACAGAATACCTTCTTCTAATTTGATTTGTTTCACCACGAGATCCATTACTTCTTGAGCCATTTTTCGATAACCGGTTAATTTTCCACCAGCCATGGAAATAAGGCCCGATGAAGAAATAAACACTTCATCTTTTCGTGAGATCTCGCCAGGATTTTTCCCACCCTCAGCAATTAATGGCCGTAATCCTGCCCAGCTAGAATCAACATGGTCAGCCGTTATTTTCAATGATGGGAACATATAATTTACCGCATACAAGACATAATCACGGTCTTCTTTCGTTACGATAGGACGTGCAATATCCCCTTCATAACTTGTATCTGTCGTACCAACATAGGTTTTATTATTTCTCGGTATGGCAAAAATCATACGCCCGTCCGGTGCATCAAAATAAATGGCTTGTTGTAATGGGAATTCTTCTTGTGAGAATACAAGATGAACCCCTTTCGTTAAATGCAGTGTCTTCCCTTGTTTGGATCCATCGGCCTCTCTTAATTCATCGACCCAAGGACCAGCAGCATTAATGATTTTCTTCGCATATATTTTTAATTGCTTTCCCGTAATTTCATCCTTCGCCATTACACCGATTACGTTTCCTACATCATCATAAATAAATTCCTTTGCCCTCGTATAGTTGATCGCTTTCGTGCCGTGTTCCACTGATTTCTTGAGTACTTCAATGGTTAAACGAGCATCATCTGTTTTATATTCAACATAATAACCAGCACCTTTTAATCCTGTTTGGTTCAATAACGGTTCAATCTCAATTGCTTCTTCTGGTTTAAACATTTGACGTCGTTCATTTCTTTTAACACCTGCTAAAAGATCATAAACGAGTAATCCGATATTCGCTGTAAACGGTCCGAATGATCCCCCTTTATAAAAGGGCAACATCATTCTCTCGGGAGTCGTCACATGTGGGCCGTTTTCATAAACAATTTCCCGCTCCCTGCCGACTTCGGCTACAATTTTGAATTCAAATTGCTCTAAATAACGTAGCCCTCCATGAACAAGTTTTGTCGACCGACTCGATGTTCCCGCTGCAAAATCCTGCATCTCGATTAATCCTGTGTTTAAGCCACGGGTTACAGCATCAAGTGAGATTCCTGCACCTGTAATGCCGCCACCAATGACGAGAACATCTAACGTTTCTTCTGCTAATTGTTTGATTGTCGCATTTCTTTGATAACTTGAAAAGTATGTCATGATCAATACACATCCTATTTTAGTTTTGCGTGCCTGGTAAAAATAGAAAAGCCACAAACTCCTACCGCATTTAAGCAGTAAGAGTTTATGGCTTCTCCATGTCTCCGTCCAGTGCGTTATTAACTTATTTTCAGTATAACATAGTAGCCTTTATTATTGAAACTTTTCAGCCACGACTACTCCCATAAATCTGTATTTGACGTGGATACAGCGATAGCGCCAGCTTCAAGAGCTAAATCAACTTCCGTTTGTTGCTTGATTAATCCACCAGCGATAATCGGTATATTTGTCTGTTGATAAATATCTTGAATCACGTGTGGCATAACCCCCGGCAATACTTCAATACAATCCGGTCGAAATCGTTCACTTAATTTCAAGTTTTGCTCAAGGGCCACACTATCGAGTAAGAACATCCGCTGTATGGCGAGTACGTTATTCTTTTTAGCTAACCCAATGATATTTCCCCGCGTTGATAAAATTCCATCCGGATTGACTTCCCGGATTAAAAACTCCATGCCATATTCATCAGATTTCAATCCTTGAATCAGATCAAAATGAATCAATACTTTTTTATTTTCCCGTCTCGAGTACTCCACAAGGCTTTTCAGTTGGGATAATCTTGTTTCTAAAAAGACGATCCATTCATGGCTTGTTTCTATTCCTTTTTCAAAATCCTTCATGCGCCGAATTGCGGGCAACACGCCAGTTGGCAGCTTCATGATTCATGTCTCCTTATCATTTGCGAGATGATAACTGATCTTCCGCTCTTTTCTCCATCTCGGTTTTTGTATAAATAACCTTCATTGGATTCCCTCCAACAAACGTGCCTGCGGGAACACTTTTATGAACGAGTGTACCCGCTGAAACGATCGCATGATTACCGATTGACACACCTGGCAATATTGTCGTGTTCGCACCAATCATAACTTCGTCTCCAATAACGACTTCACCGATTCGATATTCTTTTATTAAATATTCATGTGCCAATATCGTTGTATTATAACCGATAATACTATTGTTCCCGACGGTTATTTTCTCAGGGAACATGAGATCCGGCATCACCATTAAAGCAAATGCTGTATGTTCACCAATCTTCATGCGCAAAAAAACACGATAAAGCCAATTTTTAACGCCTAAAAAGGGTGTGTACCGTGCGATTTGAATAAAGATAAAATTCTTCATCACTTTCATAAACGACACCGTTTTATAGATTTGCCATAATGAATTCGTATTTTTGATTTGAAATCGTTCGGTTTTCCGCATTGTTTGCACTCCTAAAGCGTTTTAGCTCAGCCGCTAGCTCAAAGAAACATTGCTTTATTTTCGTTTCAGAACCTTTTTCCCGTCATAATGTCGATCCACTTTACTGGAATAACGACGATAGATGATCAATGCAATCGCACCTACGATGAGAAGTATCGAGATTAGTTGTGCTGTTCTGATTTGGCCAAAGAAAGTGTACAAGCTATCTGTTCGTAATCCTTCAATAAAGAAACGACCAATCGAATAAGTTAATAAGTAACTTAAGAACACTTCCCCACGGAGTGGATTGTAACGGCGGATGATCAGTAACAGAACGAGCACGAGTATATTCCATAATGACTCATATAAAAAGGTAGGATGATACATCGTTCCGTTGATACACATTTGATTCATTATAAAATCGGGTAAATACTGATGAAAGCTATTATATGTAGATTCTGCTAATGGACCACCATGTGCCTCTTGGTTCATAAAGTTTCCCCAACGCCCAATGGCTTGGCCTAAAATAAGACCTGGTGCTGCAATATCCGCTAACTGCCAGAAGGAAACCTTGCGAACGCGTGCATACACAAGCGCCGTTAATACGGAACCAATTAATGCCCCATGTATGGCTAGTCCACCTTCCCAAACAGCGAAGATTTTCCACCATGGGCCCCCAGCATAACTTTCCCATTCAAAAATAACATAATAGATACGAGCAAATAAAATCGCAATTGGGATGGCAAAGACAACTAAGTCAACCATTAAATCCTGTTTCAGGCCCCGACGATCAGATTCCTTCGTAGCTAAATATAATCCGAGAAAGGCTCCCACTGCAATAATGACACCATACCAATAGATTGATAATGAACCAACTTGAATAAAAACCCGATCTAATCCTGGTGCAGTACAGGTCAAAACACTCACTCCTACATGATATTATTTTCCTTCTGATTCGATCACTTGTGTTAGCCGATCCGTAAACTCTTCTGCTGCGTTAACACCCATCCGTTTTAAACGAAAATTCATCGCGGCCACTTCAATAATGACTGCTAAATTTCTTCCTGGGCGGATTGGTATCGTTGTTTCTGGAATCTCAACATCCATTATTTTAAGGGTTTCCACATCTACACCGATTCGGTCATATTGTTTCTTTTGATCCCACAGTTCAAGATTAATAATCATGGATATTTTCTTATAGTTAATGACCGATCCTGCACCAAATAATGACATCACATCAATAATTCCCAGCCCTCTTATTTCTAATAAATGCTTAATGAGTGGTGGTGAATTACCGATCAGTCGATCATAATCTTCTTGACGAATTTCAACACTATCATCTGCGACAAGACGATGTCCGCGCTTAATCAGTTCGAGCGCCGTTTCACTTTTCCCTATCCCACTCTGCCCCCTAATTAAGACCCCTACACCATAAATATCGACAAGCACTCCATGAACAGCTGTAAACGGAGCAAATTTAGCTTCTAAATAATTTGTGAGCCTACTAATAACACGTGTCGTTGTACGGGGTGAATGCAAAATGGGAACACCAGACACATCCGCCGCTTGAATCAACTCTTTTGGGATGTCCATTCCTCTTGAAACGACAATTCCCGGCGTCACATCTGTACACATTTGCACAGCTCGATCTAGCTTTTCTTCATCCGTTAAACTGAGATAAAAAGCCATTTCAGTTCTTCCTATTAATTGAAGACGTTCTTTTGGATAAAATTTAAAATACCCTGTCATCTCCATACCTGGACGAGATATGTCACTTGTTGTAATTTGTCTATGTATTCCATCTTTTCCTGCGATTAGTGTTAAGTTAAAGTTTTCTAATAAATCCTTTGTTCTTACCGTTGACATCTAATCTATCCCTCCATGGAGCATGTAATTACTGACTTATATTGTAGCATAGTTAAGTATAATAGGTTATTTAAAAAGACACAATCTTTACGTATACCAATGAATTTCATCATACCGGTTAACGCTACCTCGATACAATATCTCGTTTTGTTGAACTTTTTTAACTACATCCGCATCGATGTTGCTGGTTTTGGTAATTATGAAATTCATGCATACATATCACCATAGTAAAAAACGCAGGAAACATACCTGCGCTTGGAATGAGATATCATGCATGCTTCAGTAAGGCATATAGCATGGATTACAGGGGTGATGGAAATGATTTATTCAGGGAGCGGATGATCTCATCCATTGATTTCCCCATATTTGACTCAATGGTCCCAACATAAGCCCCTTCTAATAAAGGTGCTTCAACAATTTTAATTTGTTCCGTTTCCTTCATATCGATCACTAATTCTGCATTCATTTTAGCGCTACCCAAATCATAGAACAACAAGGTACCTTGTCTACAATCTACGTAATCAATGGCCATCATAATTTTTTCGACACTCGTTCCAATTCCCTTGTCGTCAGAACCGCCTGCAATGCCGAGGGGGAAGTCGGGTAATACTTCATGGATAATTTCTTGAATGCCGAGGGCAACTTTTTCACTATGCGAGATGATGACGATACCGACATGATCCATAGGTTATTCCGCCTCCCTGATGACTTCAGCTAAAGATAGAAACAAATAGTAGGAAGAAGCAGAACCTGGATCAATATGTCCGATCGATCGTTCTTTTAAATAGGCCGCTCGCCCTTTGGTCGCTAACGTTTCTTTTGTATTATTCATAGCGGATTCAGCTACCTCAATCAGGGCATTCGCATCAACATCATTGTCTTCTCTAAATAATTCCGTAACAGGATACCAAATATCAAGTAATGTTTTTTCGCCTACTTCAACTTTACCCCGTTGTTTAATTCCTTCCAAACCAGCTACTAATGCTTCTGTAAACACCTGCTGATCAACAAATTTTTCTTCCTTTAGGGCAACTGACATCTTCAAAAAGGCCGTCCCATATAATGGTCCTGCAGCACCACCTACCTTTGAAATAACAGTCATTGCAACGTCCTTTATCACATCTGAGACAGCTGCATATTCTTCCGTATCATTTATTTTTTTTACAACTTCATTAAAACCACGCGCCATATTAATGCCATGGTCACCATCACCAATGGCTTGATCCAAGTCCGTTAAATATTCTTTATTCGCTTGTAGTTTAGCATTTGTCTTGTGAAACCATTCCAACGTTTGTTCGATTTGAAGTTCCATGATTCATCATCTACCTTTCTAAAAAATTCGGAGCATCTGATGGAGCATCAAGTAATGATTGAAGTTCATCATCTAGTTTCAACACCGTGACCGAGCAACCACCCATTTCAAGTGCGGTCATATAGTGACCTACATAGGTTTTATATACATGAATTCCTTTATGCCTTAGAATCTCTTGTACCGTTTTATTGACAATAAATAGCTCCATTTCCGGGGTGGATCCTAATCCATTTACCATCACGACAACCTCATCACTTTTCTTATATTGCGTCTCTCGTAATATTTTATCGAGTAATATTGTCGCGATTTCTTTGGCCGTACCGATCGGCTCGCGTGCAATACCTGGCTCACCATGAATCCCCATCCCGATTTCCATCTCATCTTCTCCAAGTTGAAAGGAAGGCTTTCCCGCAGCTGGGATGGTACATGGACTAATCGCCATTCCCATCGAATGAACGTGAGCAACCGTTTTGTCAGCAATTGCTTTTACCTCTTCTAATGTACCACCTTCTTCTGCTTTTGCACCAGCAATTTTATGAACAAATACCGTTCCAGCAATTCCCCGTCTGCCTGTCGTAAAGGAGCTGTCTTCAACCGCCACATCATCATCGACGATTACTTTCTCAACTTGGATACCTTCTGCTTCAGCCAGTTCGGCCGCCATTTCAAAATTGAGCACATCACCCGTATAATTCTTAATAATGAGCAAGACACCAGCACCTGAATTGACTGCTTTAATAGCAGCCAATATTTGGTCTGGCGTTGGAGAGGTAAAAACTTCTCCTACAACCGCTGCATCAAGCATACCTTTGCCGATATACCCCGCATGTGCTGGTTCATGACCACTTCCCCCACCACTTACAATGCCAACTTTTTTATCGATTGGTACATCATTCCGGACAAGGACAGTTGTATCAGATAACCGTCTTATTTGATTCGGATAAGCTGCTACCATCCCTTCCATCATGTCGTCTACGACTTGATCTGGATCATTGATTATCTTTTTCATCTCATTCCCGCCTCTATGTTAATGAATGTTATGTATTTGTTTTCAATTCTAACTGTGGGGCTATAAGGATTTTGCTAAGCGGCGTAGGTGATGACCGCTTAGCGTGTCCTTTATGACTCTCTGAAAATAGCACCCTATTTAAATGTTCTTGTTGACTCGACTGCTTTTTTCCAGCCCGCGTATAACTCATCACGTTTTGCATGATCAAGCTCATTTACAAAGGTACGTTCATTCTTCCATTGTTTCGCGATCTCTGTTTGATCTTCCCAGAAACCAACCGCTAAACCTGCAAGATATGCCGATCCTAATGCTGTTGTCTCTTGGATACTTGGGCGTTCAACAGGTACATCTACTAAATCACTTTGAAATTGCATTAAGAAATCATTCGTGACAGCACCACCATCAACACGTAAAGATTTCAAGTCAATTCCTGAATCCGCAATCATGACATCCAACACATCTTTCGTTTGATAGGCAAGTGATTCAAGTGTTGCTCGAACCAAATGCTCCCTGCGCGTTCCTCTCGTCAATCCGAAGATCGCTCCACGGGCATCACTATCCCAGTATGGAGTTCCAAGTCCAACAAACGCGGGTACAATATAAACCCCATCTGTTGACTCTACCATTTCGGCATACTGCTCACTTTCCGGCGCATTATCTATGATTTGTAAGCCATCGCGTAACCATTGAATAGCGGATCCGGCTACAAAAATACTTCCTTCCAAGGCATACTCTATTTTCCCATCAATTCCCCAAGCGATCGTTGTGAGTAAACCATATTCAGATGGAATGGGTTGCTCACCTGTATTCATTAACATGAAGCACCCTGTTCCATATGTGTTTTTTACCATACCTTTTTCAAAACACGCTTGCCCGAATAATGCGGCTTGTTGGTCACCTGCAATACCAGCGATGGGTACTTCATGTCCAAAGAAATGGTAATCTACTGTATGAGCATATACTTCTGATGACTGACGAACTTCAGGCAACATATTCTTGGGAATGGTTAAAATATCAAGCAGTTCATCATCCCATTCAAGATCATAAATGTTAAACATTAACGTTCTTGACGCGTTCGAGTAATCCGTTATGTGGGCTTTTTCCCCCGATAATTTATAAACGAGCCATGTATCAATCGTTCCAAATAAAAGATCGCCATTTTCTGCCTTTTCCCGCGCGCCTTCCACATGATCAAGCATCCATTTTACTTTTGTACCCGAAAAATAAGGATCAAGCAAGAGGCCCGTCTTATTTCGAAACAATTCATTATGACCTTGTTCCCGTAATTCTTTACAGATTCCTTCCGTTTGACGTGATTGCCAAACAATCGCATTATAAATCGGCTTCCCTGTATGTTTGTCCCAAACGACAGCCGTTTCTCGTTGGTTCGTGATCCCGATTCCAGCAATTTGACTTGGGTTAATATCCGCTGTATTTAGGAGTTCCGCGATACAACCGAGGACCGATGTCCATATTTCATTGGCATCTTGCTCAACCCAACTTGGCTCTGGGAAAAACTGCTGAAATTCTCGTTGTGCAGTCTCTACAATTTCACCTGCATGATTAAATAGAATGGCTCTCGAGCTTGTTGTTCCTTGATCAATTGATAAAATATACTTCTCTGTCATCTTTTATACGCCCCTTTATATAATCGTTTCTTTTATCTGTTCGTCTGATTGCCCATCTTTATCGGTTAATTCTACAACAGTTGCGCCAATTAATAAACTTGCAACTACTACACTAACAATCCAAAATGGTGCCGTATAGGCTTGATTAACGATCGCATCGTAAAAGAGTGCTCCATATGTCCCACCTAATATAGGTCCAAGGACAGGGATCCAACTATAGGACCAATCAGAACCACCTTTGCCCGGAATCGGTAAGACCGCATGTGCAATGCGGGGACCAAGATCACGTGCTGGATTAATCGCATATCCTGTGGCACCACCTAAAGACATACCGATCGCTACAATTAAAGCACCTACAACGAGTGGATTTAACCCGTCTGCAAATTGATTTGCTCCAATAAATAGGAGTCCAAGCAAGAGAATAAATGTACCGATTGTCTCACTTACTATGTTCGACAACGGGCTTCTCACTTCCGCGGAAGATCCTGGTGCTGTCGCAAACACACCTAACTTTGCTGCTTGATCTTTTGTTTTTTCCCAATGCGGTAAATAATTAAGAAATACAATCGTAGCTCCTATTATAGCTCCTATCATTTGTCCCGTAATATACATGGGGACCTTGCTCCATGGAAATTCTCCGATGGACGCAAAACCGAGTGTTACAGCCGGGTTAATATGTGCATCCGATACAGTGCCTGAGACATATACCCCCATCGTCACAGCTAGTCCCCACCCTATTGTAATGACGATCCAACCTGCATCCTCTGCTTTAGACCACTTCAGAAGGACACCTCCAACAACGCCAACCCCAAAGACAATGAGCACCATCGTCCCTAATAATTCCCCCATAAATTCTGACAATACAACCACCCCATAATTTAGTTTCATTCAGTATATGTGTTTAAAAATGATAAAGACCCACACGAAAACATATTTTCAATTAAGAAAATACAATTTCGTGTGGGTCTCCATAAGTCCGCCACCTGCAGATAGACATTATTAACTTATCTATTATCATAGCGCTTTCTTTTAAGAATGTCAATATCTCTATTGCGTACATAATCAGGTAATAAGCACGCTTTATCTTCTAACGTCTTTTACGAGGCCATTTAAAAACAAATTTAAAATAGCGATCAAGATGGCAGCAATAATCGCTGTGCCAAACCCATCAATCACAAAAGATGAATCCATTAGTCCTTGTGTGATCATGAGCGTAATCGCATTAATAACAAAAAGGAAAAAGCCAAGTGACAGAACCGTAATCGGCAATGTTAAAACGACTAAGATTGGTTTAATAATGATATTCAAAATGGATAAGATAACACTTGCGAATAACGCTGGTCCAAACCCTTCCAGTGTAAAGGATTCAAAGAATTGTGCCACAACTATTAAGGCAATGGCATTTAAGAAAATCGATACAAACCATCGTAAGAACATTAGCGTATCTCCCATTCATTCGGTATAATAATAGCGCCCATAAAGTAGACAAAAATCAGGCCACCAAAACTAATAAACAAGCCAAGTACAAAGGCCAATCGAATGATGGTCGGGTCGATATTAAAGTATTTTGCAACTCCACCTAAAATTCCTGCAACCATCCGTTCATCACGTGATCGGTATAAGCGTTTCATAACGAGTGAACCTCCTTCTGTATTTATAATAAAGATAGATAAAAAGTACGCTCCCGCATTTTATCTGCTTCCATCGAATGATAAATGGGGGAGGTAACCTCTTTTAAATAAGCGGGATCTTAATCGCGCTTGTTACTAAATTTCATCATACCGGTTTAGTGGAAAACCCGTATCGATGTTGCTGATCTTGGCAATGATGAAATTCATTCACTTATCAAAATTCCAAATATAAAACTGTTCGAGTCCTAGCCGTTTTTGCATGTCCCCTTTGATCGTTTCCGTTGCTGCATCGCTCTCTTGCATTTGTTCCAACATTCCTTGCACTTGTGATTTATGAACTAAAATAGCATCTAATTTTTGATCAAAGATATCTCTAACATCATGAATGACATCCGGTTCCCCAAGAAACTTTTTGAAATCATTCGTGATCGCCTGTGCCCAAACGGTTGGCCTTTTCTCAGGATCCATCAATCTGACAGCTTCAATCGCTGCAGCTCCCAATGCATCATGGTCGGGATGAACCGCATAATCAGGATAATGTGTAATGACTAAGCTCGGGTTAATCTCCTCTAATATCCCTTTAATATGTGTTGCGACTTCATGTTTATCCTCGTACTCTATTGTTTTGTCCCGATATCCTAATAAGCGGTAATCGATATCAAGATGCTCTGCTACCTCTTCCATTTCTTGCTTTCTAATCTCAGGTAATGTTTCCCGATTAGCAAAAGTAGGTGATCCCATATTTCGCCCCATTTCACCTAATGTACCACATAAGTAAGTAACCGGAACACCTTGTTTACGATAATTTATAATGGAGCCACCCGCACCAAATGACTCATCATCTGGATGTGGATAAATAATGACGACGTGTTTTTCCAATTCAATCACCTATCCTCTTCATCTCTACTCAGAACCCATATCATATATGAATTACGTTTTTTAATAGTCAAATGGATGTTCACTTAGCTGCAAGGAAACCATTAATCTTCCCGAAGCATCATGTCCTGCAAGTAAAAGTTGCTCATCTCCATGAATCGTCCAATCGGTTAATCCTTCTGCATACATCCAGCCCTTTTCCATTTTCAGTCCAACACGATACGCGATTCCATTTCCGACTATTTTAGCCTGCGTAAAAGACACGTTTGCATTACGAATATAAGCACCAATATTAATCCCTTTATTATCAAAATGGCTCGCATAGGCACCATTTGTTGTTTCCAGGTGAATATAAACTGGTTTATTTCTATACCCATTTAATAAATCTTGTACATGGTCTATTTCAATTGGTTTCATCTCTCTACCTCCCAACGATCTTCTTTTTTCACTTTATCTTAATGACCGTTAAGGGTCAAAATTTTTGACTATGAAGTGTGGCGTATTACCCATTAAAGACGTCCTCTCGTTGCAATCGAATCATAAAAGAGGAACGAGAACGCCCACCATTGTTGGCCTTGAGCTACTTGATCGTTATTTGTTCCTTTTTGGCAATCAAGTCTTCCATTCGATTTCGGTCTCTTTCTAGAATATGCTTTAAATAGTGACCTGTGTATGACTTTTTGACCGTTGTAATTTCCTCTGGCGATCCTGTTGCAAGCACTTCCCCACCACGGTCACCGCCTTCTGGACCAAGATCAATCAGATGATCCGCGGTTTTAATAACGTCTAAATTATGTTCAATGATGACGACCGTATCACCATTATCAACAAGCTTTTGTAAGACCAATAATAATCGAGTAATATCGTCAGCATGCAGTCCTGTAGTCGGCTCATCTAAAATATAAAATGACTTTCCATCTGACCGCTTATGTAACTCACTCGCCAATTTCACTCGTTGTGCTTCTCCGCCCGATAACGTAGTCGCTGACTGACCTAACTTAATATAGCCTAATCCCACATCAAAGATGGTTTGTAGTTTTCGTTTTAGCTTTGGAATATTGGTAAAAAATGCCAATGCTTCTTCTATTCTCATATCTAGAATATCAGCTATGTTTTTTCCCCTGTATTCAACTTCTAATGTTTCGCGATTATATCTTGAACCTTCACAGATCTCACATGGCACATAAACATCTGGTAAAAAGTGCATTTCAATTTTAAGGATACCATCCCCACGACAAGCTTCACAACGCCCGCCTTTCACATTAAAACTAAAGCGCCCTTTTTTATACCCCCTTACTTTGGCCTCATTTGTTTGTGCAAACACATCCCGCACATCATCAAAGACACTTGTATATGTTGCCGGATTCGATCGTGGTGTTCGCCCAATTGGAGATTGATCAATGGCGATCACTTTTTCAATCTGTTCAATCCCTTTGATTTCCTTATGTTTACCTGGTCTATGTTTTCCACGATACAATTGCTTGGCCAATGACTTATATAAAACATCATTAACTAAGGTACTTTTACCTGAACCGGATACACCTGTGACCACCGTCATCAGACCGATTGGGAATTGAACGGTGATGTTCTTCAAATTATTTTCCTGCGCACCGATGACTTCAATATATCGGTCATCTCGTTCACGTCGCACCGCGGGTAAAGGTACAAATTTCTCACCCGATAAATATTGTCCTGTTAAGGATTTCTTTTGTCTCATTACTTGTTTAGGTGTTCCACTTGCAATGATTTCTCCACCATGGTCACCTGCACCAGGCCCGATATCAATGAGCCAGTCAGCAGCGAGCATGGTGTCCTCGTCATGCTCCACAACAATTACTGTATTATCTAAGTCACGCATTTGTTTCAACGTTGTAATTAACCGATCATTATCACGCTGATGCAGTCCGATAGATGGTTCGTCAAGTACATACAGCACCCCTGTAAGCGCTGAACCAATCTGTGTAGCAAGTCGAATTCGTTGAGCCTCCCCACCCGAGAGCGTTCCTGAAGAACGCGATAAGGTTAAATAATCAAGCCCGACATTATCTAGAAAATCCAAGCGATCACTTATTTCCTTTAAAATCATTGTCGCAATTTGGTGCTCTTTTTCGGTTAATTCCAGATGCTTAAAGAAATCCTTCGCTTCCGTAATGGAATAACTCGTAACTTCTCCCATATGGTGCTTATCGATCTTCACGGAAAGCGCTTGTTCATTTAACCGATAGCCACTGCAAGTTGGGCAATCTGTTTGCGCCATATATTTTTCTAATGTGTCACGAATATAGTCTGATGAGGTTTCTCGATATCGGCGAGCAATATTATGTAAGACACCTTCAAACTGAATCATATTATCATGAACCCGGCCAAAGTCATTAACATAATAGAAATGGATCTTTGTTCTACCGCTGCCTTTTAATATTTTATTCAGCTGTTTTTTAGGGATCTTGCTTACTGGCACATCCATATCAATCTCATAATGTTTACAGACACTTTTGAGTAACTGCGGATAATATTGTGAGCTAATCGGTTCCCAAGCTGCGATTGCATGTTCATTTAAGGTCTTTTCCCGGTCGGGGATGAGCAGGTCAAGATCAACCTCTAAATTCGTTCCGAGCCCATCACATGTTGAACACGCTCCATATGGTCCATTAAAGGAAAATAAACGTGGCTCAAGTTCACGAATGGAAAAACCACAGATTGGGCAAGCGTGATTCTCACTAAAAACAAGCTCTTCTTCCCCATTCACATCAACAAGTATTTTTCCCTCGCCAAGAGGTAATGCTGTTTCAATTGAATCACTTAATCGTCCCGCCACTCCTTCTTTCACAATGATACGGTCAACAACGACTTCAATTGAATGCTCTTTATTTTTATCCAATGCAATCTCATCGGTCACTTCGTGCATTTCTCCGTTGACACGAATTCGAACATACCCTTCTTGCTGTAGCTTTTCGAACACTTTTACATGTTCCCCTTTTCTACCGGTCACAACAGGTGCTAAAACTTGTAATTTTGTCCGTTCTGGATATTCTAAAATCCGATCAACCATTTGTTGTACCGTTTGGGAACTGATTTCAACCCCATGTGTAGGGCATGTTGGTCGGCCAACACGGGCAAATAATAAGCGTAAGTAATCAGCAACCTCCGTGATCGTCCCAACCGTTGAGCGTGGGTTTTTGCTCGTTGTCTTTTGATCGATTGAGATCGCTGGGGAGAGACCTTCAATTAAGTCAACATCTGGTTTGTCCATTTGCCCTAAGAACTGTCGTGCATAGGCAGACAGTGATTCAACATAACGTCGTTGTCCTTCCGCATAAACGGTATCAAATGCGAGCGATGATTTTCCTGATCCCGATAATCCAGTGATAACGACTAGTTTATTCTTAGGTATTTTTATATCAATATTTTTTAAATTATGTGCTCGTGCACCTTGTATACGAATTGATTTCTTAGGCATGAACGCGTCATCCTTCCACATTAATTAGTGATCTGTTTCAAATCCATGCTACTTGTAATACGACAGAGATACGTATGATAATGAAGTATTACCGAGAAGCAACATGATGATTCCTTATGTTTTGAGTTCCAATATAATATCTCGCAATTCTGTCGCTCTTTCAAAATCAAGTACTTTTGCTGCTTCTTTCATCTCTTCTTCCATTTGCTCAATGACATGTGCTTTTTCCTTAGCTGGTAATTTCTCCATATTTCCTAGCTTGACTTCATATTCTTCTTGCCCATCCGCCACAACGGTAGCTCGTATCGCATCTCGAATTTCCTTCTTAATTGTCGTTGGAACAATATCATGTTCCTCATTATAAGCCTTTTGAATGGTGCGCCGTCGATTTGTTTCATCAATGGCGACTTGCATCGAATCTGTGACCCGATCCGCATACATAATAACCCTACCATGTTCATTACGTGCGGCGCGCCCCATCGTTTGAATGAGTGATCTCACTGAACGTAAGAAGCCTTCTTTATCCGCATCAAGAATTGCGACTAATGATACTTCTGGTATGTCTAGGCCTTCCCTTAACAAGTTAATTCCAATTAAAACATCATATGTACCCACTCTTAAGTCACGGATGATCTCCGTTCGCTCAAGTGTCTTAATATCCGAATGCAAATAAGCAACCTTGATACCAATTTCTTTTAGGTAGTCTGTTAAATCTTCTGACATCCGCTTCGTTAAGGTCGTAACAAGCACCCTTTCATCTTTTTCCACGCGGTCATTAATCTCACCGATCAGATCATCAATTTGTCCATCAATTTTTCGAACATCAATTTCCGGGTCTAGTAAACCAGTAGGACGAATAATTTGTTCGATCATTTCTGGTGAATGTTCCATCTCATAATCGCCAGGTGTTGCGGAGACATAAATCAGTTGATTTGTTTTACCTTCAAACTCCTCAAACTTTAAAGGTCGATTATCTAAAGCAGATGGTAAACGAAATCCATGATCAACAAGCATCTTCTTTCGTGCTTGGTCACCATTGTACATCCCTCGGGCTTGTGGCAATGTTGCGTGCGATTCGTCAACAACGACTAAAAAATCATCCGGAAAATAGTCAAATAATGTATAAGGTGTTGAACCCGCTTCACGTAAAGACAGATGCCTTGAATAGTTTTCAATCCCTGAACAAAAACCCATTTCATTCATCATTTCTAAATCATAATTCGTTCGTTGCTCAAGTCGTTGTGCCTCGAGTAATTTATGATCCGCTCTTAACTTCTTCAACTGTTCATCCAATTCATGTTCAATATTAACGATGGCTTTCTTCAGCTTCTCTTCACCCGTAACGAAGTGTGAGGCCGGAAAAATCGCAACATGCTCTCGATCACCAATAATTTCACCTGTTACAGCATGGACTTCACGCATTCGGTCAATTTCATCTCCAAAAAACTCAATTCGAATACAATGTTCATCCCTTGAGGCTGGTATAATCTCAATGGAATCCCCGCGCACCCGAAAGGTTCCACGTTGGAAATCAATATCATTACGAGCATATTGAATGGAAACAAGATCGTGTAATAATTCATCGCGGTCCTTTTCCATTCCTAATCGCAATGACAACATATGGCTCCCATATTCCTCTGGCGAACCTAACCCATATATACATGAAACACTGGCAACGATTAAAACATCACGTCTTTCAAATAGTGAAGCTGTTGCGGAGTGACGAAGCTTATCTATTTCATCATTGATACTAGCATCTTTCTCAATAAACGTATCTGTTGAGGGAACATAAGCCTCGGGCTGATAGTAATCATAAAAGCTCACAAAATATTCAACCGCATTGTTCGGAAAGTACTCTTTAAACTCACTATACAATTGCCCAGCAAGCGTTTTATTATGAGCCATCACAAGTGTCGGCCGATTTATTTCCGTTAATACATTAGAAACAGTGAATGTTTTACCTGTCCCTGTCGCACCTAATAATGTCTGGTGGCGCTGACCTGACTTTACTCTTTCTACTAATTGTTCAATTACCTTCGGCTGATCTCCATTTGGTTTATACTCAGCCACCAGTTCAAATTTATCCATATCAAGATGAGCCTCCATTTACTGTTTAGATCGATCATGACGATTGATTGTTTATTCTATGGGAAGTTCAAGGTCTGCTCTTTTCGAACCGATTTCCTATATTCATTTTAACATATATACGAACAAATATTCTACTCTATTGCTTTCATCCTCTTTTAATGATTATACCCTTTTTCTTGATCATCAAATCATTTGAATCTAATTCTCCGCTTAAACGTAAAGGAAGGCAAACAACGATTTTAATCAGTTGCTCACCTCCCTTTACCCGATAGAATCAAACCGCTAAACGCTTGATTTAGGCTGTCCTTTTTATTGGATCCATGCGATACGGTTTTCTAGCAAATAGAATTCCTAATTTATGATGATCCCCTTCATAAATAGCGCTTTGCACAAATCGTACTTCTCCCGCATCGTCTAGCACATCTAATTTAAATGAAGCACCACTTGCTTGTACCGCAGCATAGAATTCATCGATACTCCTTACTCTTCGTCCATTCACCTTAGCAATCGTTTCACCGACTAAAAGATCTAAACGATCAGCAGGAGAACCAGGAATAATTGCTAATATTTTCAAATCGCCGTCGATTTGATTGAAATAAGGATGTTCTGCTTGATCCTTCCTGCGATGACGATAATTAATATATTCTTTCCCTAAAATAGCGACGATAATCCCCACGAGTGATAGCCAAGCAACATATATACCCCCAATTGCGATCGCAATGACGATCACTCCTAATAGACCAATTGACTTCGCGAGTCGCTTTGCGGCAACTTGTGGTAAACTTCCTTTCACAATATGATCGAAGCCAATGATAAACGGAAAGAGCAATAAACCATACTTCTCTTCTCCGATCGATATGGAAGGCCAATAAGGTGCGAAAGACGAAATTAAGCCATGTGGAATCAATACAAAAAATGGGATTAGGCTCATTTTCTTAAGACGAAGTTGTCCAATCCAAATGCCACGGTCACTTAAGGTTAATTCCGGAAATGCATCATTCCGCTTCAACCGCACGAGTAAAACCGCTTCTACTAATAAAAAGACACCTAATAAAACAAGCAAACTGAGTACGTTCACATTTGCGAATAAATCAGGCGTCATGTAGGACTGATTTTCTAGTAATAGTGGTGATAAGAGTATTAATAAATACGTAATACCAATTGTATAGCTCGCTGATAAAAGACTGAACCTTGACACGATACTCAGGACAATGATGACAGCACTCAATAGCATCATTGTTTCATATGTAAAAACGACACCAATACCTAACAATAATAAGGAGATCACCAGACCAGCACAAATGGAAAACAACCACGTATTTTTCCACTCTGTAAAATAATCAAATACTTTCGAGCCAAATTGCAATCTTTCCCGTTTAACTCGATTAAATCCAACAATGATAACAAATAAGATGACCCAATATAATAACGGATTCCAAAAAACCTTGCCAATAGCAATTATGAATTCGATTAACCACGACTCTATCATAGGATCCCCTCCAACTATACCTCTTCATTGCATTATATATTATCTTTATCATACCATAATCTAACGCTCTATTGGTTCGGATTACTATTTAAATAGAGATGCCCTTCATTCGTGCAACAACAATCCGTTGTTACCCAATTTTGATAAAAAAAACCGAATGATGGATTAGACGTAAACCATCATTCGGGTCTGCATGAATGAAATTCATTAAACTGTATGAATTTCATCATTTCCAAATCCAGCAACATCGATACGGTATGTAGTTAAGAAAGGTTCAACGAAACTATATACTGTATTGGTGTGGCGATAAATACGGATTATGAAATTCATTAAACTAAACAGTTATTTATTTATACAATACGTTTAAAGCTTCTTCTAATTGTTGATCATCTTCACCATTGCGGATTTTATCAATGATTTCAGCCTCAATGGAACCGGCTGTTTTCTCATTGATTGTTCCGGTAGCTTTAAGGTCATGATCTTGTTGAAATGATTGTACAGCTTTCTCTGTATCTTTATCAAAAAAGCCATCTTTACGATCTGTTTCATAGCCTAGCCCAATCAGCATTTTTTGGATATTTTCAATATCTTCACCTGTATCATCAAATGCCAATGTTTTATCTAGTTGAACAGGGTTCGTATAATAATAATCAGGTTGTTTCTTCTCGATCGTAGGCTCTATCCCATCTTCATGGATCCATGTTCCTTTTGGAGAAAGCCATTTGAAAAATGTTAATTTGATCGTACTGCCATCCCCTAACGGTACAGCTTGTTGAACAGTACCTTTCCCAAAGCTTGTTTCTCCAATTATTTCATGATCTGTCTCTTTCATTGCTACAGCAAGGATCTCTGAGGCCGAGGCACTACCTTCATCAATGAGCACATTAATTGGGTACTCCTTCTCCTCCGCTAAACTTGAATAATATGGCTGTTTATCCCCGGCTTTATCTTCAATTTGAATATACGGTTCATCTTTCGTTATGAAGTGTTCCATAATCTCCTCAACCGAATCCAGTAGACCACCAGGATTACCACGGACATCAATAACTAATCCTTCAATGTTCTTAGCTTCTAACTTCTCTAGCTCTTCTGTAAAATCATCCGCTGTCGTTTCCGAGAAGGATGTTAATTCTAAAATCCCTGTCTCTTTTCCATCGATCGTTTTCAAATCTGAATAGACTGTCTCAAGCGGAATTTTATCACGTGTTACGACAACATTAAATGCATCAGATACACCAGGCCGTTTGATCTCCAATGTTACCTTCGATCCTTTTTCACCGCGGATTTTTTCTACCGCTTCATTTAAATCTAACCCTTTTAAATCTTCTTCATCAATACTTAAAATTTGATCATTCGGTTTTAAGCTCGCATGTTCCGCTGGCGAATCTTTAATGGGTGCAATAATGGTCACTTGTCCATCGACCATGCTAACTTCGGCACCGATCCCTTCAAAGGATGATTCAATTTGCTCATTGAAATTTTCCATCGATTCTACATCCATATATGTACTGTAAGGATCGTCTAACGTTTCCAGCATTCCTTGAATCGCACCTTCTAAAAGTTCCTTTTCATCAACATCTTCTACATAATGCTCCTGGATTAAATGGTAGGCTTGTGTAACCTTTGTCATGTCTTCTGGATCTTCAGTCGATAATTCCGCTGATTCTTCCGTTTTATCCTGTGATTTTTCGGCCTTATCTTGTTTCTGCTCTGTATTCGTATCGGGTTCTGTGATTTTTACAGCTGTATAGGCACCAATAAATCCTACTAATAAAGCAGCTAACAGGATAAGGAAAATGGATTGCTTTTTAACGTTCATCATTTCACCCCAGTATTTATAATTCGTACATTTTTAGAGTTACATTATGTTATGTCATTCACGTACAATTTATTATACGTTCGAACATTTAAAAAAGGCACCACATCTTATATGTGATGCCTTTCATATTATCTCCTATTTAACGCAATTGCAAATACATCCAATTACT
>Ga0209487_1000661_pt1 | contig 30657 bp, 26 predicted proteins | sample Poulit2012_FD_187524 | JGI IMG/M metagenome (GOLD analysis project Ga0209487, IMG submission 187524) | Agricultural soil microbial communities from Georgia to study Nitrogen management - Poultry litter 2012 (SPAdes) (version 2) | ecosystem: Environmental > Terrestrial > Soil > Agricultural land...
CGGTCGTAGGCGGAACCGGCCGGCGGTCAGCTGGCGGGATTGCTGCCTACGACCGGCCGGCTTTCGCCCAGCGCAGGTTGCCTGTGTCCTCGCGGAGTCGGCCATGTTACTGATGTTTTCGGACAGGGCAAGGTTTACTAGGGCATGAATTGGGAACTCCCCGTCATCGCCCTCCGTACCCAGGTCGTGCTCCCCAGGACACTGGAGAACGTCGACGTCGGCCGTCCGAAGTCGAAGCGCGCACTGGAGGAGGCCCAGGCCGCTGACAACCGCGTTCTGCTGGTTGTCCAGCGTGAGCCGCGCATCGATGACCCCACCGGTGACCAGCTCTACTCGGTCGGAACCCTTGCCGTAATCAAACAGGTCATACGCCTGCCTGACGACACCCTGCAGGTTCTCGTCGAGGGCCGCGAACGCGCCACCATCGACAGCTACCTGCCAGGGTCCACCCTGCGAGCCTCCGTAACCACCGTGGACGAGGACCAGGACGGGGACGTGCCGGAGCTGGCCGCCCTGATGGAACAGCTCAAGGCTGCCTTCGCCCAGTACGCGCAGCAGAACAAGAACCTGCGCCTCGACTCGTTCCACCTGGAGAACCTGCGCAGCCTTTCTCAGCCTGGTGCACTGGCCGATGTTGTAGCCAAGTACGCCACCTGGGAGGTGAGCGACAAGCAGGCGGTGCTGGAGGAGGCCAACCCCGGCAAGCGCCTGGAGCTCGTCTACAGCCTCATCTCCCGCGACCTGGACCGCTTCGATACCGAGAAGCAGGTGAGCGCCCGGGTCAAGCAGCAGATGGACTCCAACCAGCGCGATTACTACCTGCGCGAACAGATGAAGGCCATCCAGCGGGAGCTGGGCCAGGACGAGGAGTCCGAGGTCGAGGAGCTGCGCTCGCGGGTCGAGGAGAAGAACCTGCCTGAGGCGGCGCGGGAACGCGCCCTGAAGGAGATCGACCGCCTCGAGAAGATGGCGCCCGGCTCACCCGAGGGCACCGTGGTCCGCACCTACCTCGACGTCCTGCTGGAACTCCCCTGGACCGAGGAGGACAAGGAGCGCCTCGACATTCGCCACACCCAGGAGATTCTCGACGAGGATCACCATGCGCTGGAGGATCCGAAGGAGCGCATCCTCGAGTTCCTGGCGGTGAGACAGCTGACGAAGGACATGGAGGACGCCACCTACCGGGCGCCCATCCTGTGCCTGGTTGGCCCGCCCGGCGTGGGCAAGACCTCGCTGGGCAAGTCCATCGCCCGCAGCCTGGACCGCGAGTTCGTCCGCATGTCGCTGGGCGGGGTGAGGGATGAGGCAGAGATTAGGGGGCACCGCCGCACCTATATCGGCTCCCTCCCCGGCCGGATCATCCAGGGCATGCGCACCGCCGGCAAGATCAACCCGGTCTTCCTCCTCGACGAGGTGGACAAGATGACGGCCGATTTCCGGGGTGACCCCTCGAGCGCCCTGCTCGAGGTGCTCGACCCGGAGCAGAACGACACCTTCGCCGATCACTACCTCGAGATCCCCTACGACCTCTCTAAGGTCATGTTCATCACGACCGCGAACACGCTGCAGACGATCCCGCAGCCGCTGCTCGACCGGATGGAAGTCATCCAGATCCCGGGGTACACGCTCGATGAGAAGATCCAGATCGCCCGCCGCTACCGGATCCCGCAGCAGCTGCGCGACCACGGCCTCGAAGGCAGGCTGGAGTTCGACGACCAGGCGGTGAAGCGCATCATCACCGAGTACACCCGCGAGGCGGGCGTCAGGAACCTCGACCGGATGATCGCGAAGGCCGCCCGCAAGAGCGCCAAGGAGTACCTGGAGAAGCCCTGGGAGGGCGTACGCCGCATCGACGAAGAGAGCGTGCGCGAACTGCTGGGGGTGCCGCCCTACCGCGATGAACTGGCAGAGAAAGAGCCGCAGGTGGGCCTCTCCCACGGCCTCGCCTGGACCTCGGTTGGCGGTGTCACCCTCGACATCGAGGCGGTGGCGGTCCCCGGCAAGGGCAACATCTCTCTTACCGGGCAGCTTGGCGATGTCATGAAGGAGAGCGCCCAGGCAGCGATCGCCTACCTGCGCAGCAACAGCGCGCGCTTTGGAGTTCCGGCCGATTTCCACGAGAAGATCGACCTCCACGTGCACGTCCTGGAGGGCGCGACACCCAAGGACGGCCCCAGCGCCGGCATCGCGATTGCCAGCGCCGTCATCAGCGCCCTCACCCGCCACGCCATGCGGGGCGACGTCGCCCTCACCGGCGAGATCACGCTGCGCGGCCGGGTGCTGCCCATAGGCGGCCTCAAGGAGAAGCTCCTCGCGGCCCACCAGGCGGGCATCGATACCGTGATCATCCCGCAGGGTAACGAGGCCAACCTCGAGGATGTGCCCGAGCAGATCCTGGAGGACCTGAAGGTGGTACCGGTGAGCACGTTCGACGAGGTGCTCGAGGTAATGCTCCTCTCCGAGGAGGAGCAGGCGGCCTTCGTTCCCCCCAAGGGAAGCGACCAGCGACCGGGGGCAACTCCGCCCGCCGGCGCCTGAACGGCCCAACCGGCGAGTACCCAGGCAAACTGACAGGTCGACTCCCGCCACCCTCTACCGTGTGGCGGGAGTTTTTTCCGGCCGTTACAGCTGGCCGTGCACCTGCAGTTCGTGCAGCCGGTGGTAGAGGCCGCGTTTCGCCAGCAGCTCCTCGTGCGTGCCGGCCTCCACGGCGCGGCCGTCCTCCATTGCCACAATCTGATCCGCATCGCGGATGGTCGACAGACGGTGCGCGATGACGATGCTGGTGAGGCTCTCCTTCCGTGCGAAGTAGCCGCTGAGAGCGTCCTGGATGACCAGCTCTGACTCGCTGTCGAGACTCGATGTGGCCTCGTCGAGGATCAGGATCGAGGCGCCCTTGAGTATGGCCCGGGCGATGGCGAGCCTCTGCTTCTGACCGCCGGAGAGTTTCACGCCCCTCTCCCCCACCTCCGTCTCGAACCCCTCCGGGAGCTGCTCGATGAAGCCGCTTGCATTCGCCATGTCGGCGGCGGCCTTCACTTCGGCGTCGCCCGCGTCGGGTCGGGCGTAGCGGATGTTCTCCCGCACCGTTCCCGAGAAGAGCGTCGGCTCCTGGGGAACCACGGCGATGGAGCGGCGCAGTGAACTGAGCTGGAACTCGTCGAGGGGCACGCCGCCGATGGTTATTGCGCCCTCGACCGGGTCGTAGAGGCGGGCCAGCAGCCGGCCCACGGTGCTCTTGCCGGCACCGGAGGGACCCACGAGTGCGGCGCTGGTGCCTTCACGCACCTCGAGGTTCAGTCCGCGCAGAGCCCTCTCCTGCGCCTGCGGGTAACGGAAGTGCACATTGTCGAAGCGGATCGTGCCCATCCGGAACGGCTTGCCCTCGTGCAGTGCCTCGGGCGACTCGGCAAGCAGGTCCTGCACCCGGTCGAGCGCCGCGACTCCCGACTGGAGGACATTGTTGAAGTTGAGCACCAGCCGCACCGGCCCCACCAGGTTGTTCAGGTAGAGGAGGAACGCCGTGAGCTCCCCGGTGGTGAGCCCGGTAGCCTCACCCCCGCCGCCATGGGCGATGAGCCAGCCGCCGGCGAGCACGAGCGCCCCGACGCCCAGTTCGGACGAGAGGCCAATGCCCGCCTGCATGTAGCCCACCTGCTTCCGGCGCTGCAGGTTCAGGTCCCGGTAGGTGGAGCTCTGCTCCTGGAAACGCTCGAACTCCTGGTGCTCGCTGGTGAACATCTTGACGACCTGGATGTTGGAGATCGCCTCGCTGGCGATGGCGGTGAGTTCGCCCACCCGCGCCCGTATCTGCCTGGCCAGGCGCCGCAGGGGGCCCTGGAAGTAGACGGTAAAGAAGGCCATTATCGCGACAACGAGGAGGCTTATCAGGGCGAGCATCCAGTTCATCACGAACAGGATCACCGTGACCACCAGGATGCTGAACAGTTGACCCACGATCCTGGTGGCGCCCGCCTGGATCATCGCCTCCAGGGCGTTAACGTCGTTCACCACGCGGGAGACCAGGGAGCCGGAGCGCTCGCTGGTGAAGCGCTCCATGCGCAGCTCCAGCAGGTGGGAGTACGCCTGGGCCCGCACGTCCAGGATGACGCGCTGCGTGAAATCGAACGAGTAGTACATGGAGGCGAACGCCAGCGCCTCGCTCAGGCCGTAGTAGAGAAGCATCACCCCGCCGGTCGCCAGGAAGAGGGACAGCCGGCCGTCCGGCACGACCACGTCGATCACGAAGCGGACGAACTGCGGGCCTATCTGCGCGAGTGCGGCCGCGACTGCGATCAGCAGCGAGAGGCCTATTACGGCGCCCCGGTACGGTTTCAGCAGCGCGAACAGGGCGCCCAGCGCCCCACGGTTTGGCCTTACGGGTTCGCTTACCTCACTGGCAGGTGGCAGCGCACTACCTCCCCCTGCCCTGCCAGCCGATACCGCCCAAGGGACGCCGGCAGGATGACTGCCTGACTTTCTGGTAACTCGATCTCACCACCGTCCCAGCCTATAACCGCAGAGTCGCCCAGCAATGTAAGGATCTCCATCGAGGCGGCGCTGGTCTCGAGGGATACCGGCTCGCCCTGAAGCCCGATGGACTCCATGGCGAAGTAGTCGGTCTCGATCAGCAGCCGGTGGCCGGGACCGAGTTCCAGGGGCGCCACCTTCGCCAGGGCGGCACCGCTCAGGTCGGCCACATCCAGCGACTTTTCCAGGTGCAGTTCCCGCTGTTGCCCGCTGGCGTCCCGGCGGCCGTAGTCGTAGAGGCGGTAAGTGAGGTCGCTGGTCTGCTGCACCTCGAACAGCAGAATGCCGGCCCCGATCGCGTGCACCGTGCCCGGCGGGTTGTAGATGACATCCCCGGACGTGACGTCAACCCGCCTGACCAGCTCCTCGAGGTTCTCCTCCCGGATGGCGCCGCGGACCTCGTCGGGCGTAACGCCGCGCTCGAACCCCCACACTATCGAGGCGCCGGGATCGGCGGCGAGGATATACCAGGCCTCGGCCTTGCCCAGGCTGCCGCTGCCCTGCTCGTTCGCCTGCGCGTAGGCGTCGTCGGGGTGCACCTGGATCGACAGGGGCCGGGCCGCGTCTATGAGCTTCGTAAGCAGCGGGAACTTGCGGCCATACCGTGACATCGTCGCGGTACCCAGGAGCGACGCACCCATCTCCTGGGCCAGGCTGGCGAGCGATCGTCCCGCATGGGGACCCTCACTGATCAGGTTCTCCTCGTATGCCAGCCAGGCTTCAGCCAACGGCTCGCCGCCGGATTCGGCTGGAACGCCCAGCCTGTTTGCCAGTGTCGTGCCGCCCCACAGCCGCCGGTCCAGCTTTCTCTCGAGGATCAGGGGTGAAATGTTCATGGGTTCAGGTACCTCGCCTGTCGTTAGTCAGAGATGGAATGATCGCGCCACATGGCGATTAACATCTGCCCGCTGTCCTGTACCTTTAAGATAGCGGGAAGAGTCCCCTGATGATTGATGCCCTCTCCCACTTCATTGACAACGCAGGCTTCTTCGCCCCGCTCTACTACATCCTCGGGTTCGTAATCGCCGCGCTCATACCGGTCATCCCCACGCCGCTGATCGCCGCGCTGGGGGGAACCACGCTCGGCTACGGAGCGGCCGCGATCTACGGCATCATTGGCCTGGGCGTGGGAGCCTTCATAAGCCTCTCGCTGGCGCGGCTGGTCGGTCGCCCGCTCCTCAGGCGGCTTGTCAAAAGGGAGGCGTGGGAGAACTGGGAGAAGTTCCTCAGCATCGAATCGGTGCTCACCTGGGGCCTGATCTTTCTCGTCACCAACATCGATTTCGTGGTCATGCTCTCGGGCCTCACCAGCATCCGGCTCACCAGTCTATGGCTTACCGCAGTACTGGTGCGCACCCCCTGGCTGCTGGCCAGCGTATGGCTTGGCGACGTCATCCTGGTCAACGACGCGGTCGCCGTAATACTGCTTTTGCTCCTCATTCCCGGCGTGTACCTGTTCGGCAAGGTACGGCCTGTGCTGGAACGGCAGTTGCTGCGGCTCGTCCCCCGCGACGCACGCAAGGCGAAGGACGAGGCAGCATCACCAGGACCAGCCCGGCAGGTTGCCGCGGCACCAGCCACGGGAACCAGGGCCGGTCCCAACGGTTCAGAGGTTGCGCAGCCGGGGATCGAGGACGTCGCGGACGGCATCCCCAAGCAGGTTGAAGCCAACGACTGACAGGAATATTGCGATGCCCGGGAAGATCGACAGCCAGGGCGCGCGCACGAACTGAGCGAAACCGTCCCGAATCATCAGGCCCCACTCGGGGTTGGGTGGCTGCGCCCCCAGTCCCAGGAAGCCCAGGGCCGCCACGTCGAGGATGGCCACGCCTATCGACAGCGTGAGCTGCACGATGATTGGCGACAGGCTGTTGGGCAGCACGTGCCGGAAGATGAGCCGATTGCGGGCAGCGCCCAGTGCGCGTGCCGATTGCACGTACTCGCTCTCCTTGATCGACAGCACCACGGACCTCGTGAGGCGCATGTACACGGGGATCTGGGTGATGCTGATGGCTATCAGCGCGTTGGTGAGGCTGGGGCCCAGGGTTGCCACGATGGCTATCGCCAGCAGGATCCCCGGGAAGGCCAGCAGGATGTCGATGAGCCAGACGGCGATGGTGTCGATCCAGCCGCCGAAGAAGCCGGCGAACAACCCCAGGAGGGTACCGATTACCACGGCGACGCCCACGGCGATGACGCCTACGCGCAGGCTTATGCGGCCGCCGTGCAGCACCCGGGTGAAGATGTCGCGTCCCAGCTCGTCGGTGCCGAAAATGTACTCGGCATTGGGCGGAGTAAGGCGCGCCCGCAGGTTACGGTCCCGCGCGGCATCGTAGGGCCGAATCACGGGCGCCAGCAGGCTCACCGTTATGAAGAAGACGATGATCACCATGCCGATCATTCCGGTGGGATGGCGCAGGAAGCGCCTTGCCCGGTCCCGGAAGGCCGAGCGCCGGCCGGAATCTGCAGCAGCGGCTGGAACCGTCATGCTGTTCTCCTCATCAGCTTGCTCCTCATGAGTATTGAATGCGCGGGTCGATGAGGCTGTAGGTGAGATCGACCAGCAGGTTTACGAGCACGAACAGGAAGGCGACGAAGAGAACGCCGCCCTGGATGACGGGATAGTCGCGCATGGCGATGGCGTCGTAGACCCAGCGGCCTATGCCCGGCCAGCTGAACACCGTCTCGGTCAGGATCGCTCCGGAGAGCAGCGTTCCGAAGGAGAGGCCAATGACGGTGACGACGGGCAGGAGCGCATTGCGCAGCGCGTGCTTGTTGACGACGCTTCGCTCTCCCAGGCCCTTCGCGCGGGCGGTACGAACGTAATCCTGGCCCAGCACCTCAAGCATCGAGGAGCGGGTCATGCGCACGACGATCGCCAGCGGGATCGTACCCAGCGCGATCGCGGGGAGTATCAGGTGCCGCAGCACATCCCAGGCGGCCGTGAAGTTCCCCCGCAGGAGCGAATCGAGCAGGTAGAGGCCGGTTATGGGCTGCAGCGGAATACCCGGCGTGAGCCTTCCGGAGGGCGGGAACCAGCCCAGGTTGACGGCGAAGATGTAAATGAGGATTATCGCCAGCCAGAAGACGGGGAACGACACCCCGGAGAGGGCTATCGTCATCACCGCCGTATCGGCCAGGCTGCCCCGCCTGAGGGCCGCCCACACTCCCGCTGGCACGCCGATCAGGACGGCGAAGAACATGGCGATGAGGGTCAGTTCGAGCGTCGCGGGAAAGCGGTTGGAGAGGCTTTCGCGCACGGGGATGCGGGTGTAGATGCTGCGGCCCAGGTCGCCGCTCAGCAGGCCACCCATGTAGTCAAAATATTGGGAGTCAAAGAGTGCGCCGATGCTGCCTGTCTCGCTTGCCTGCTCCACATTGAACCAGAGGGGCCGGTCCAGGCCCAGGTCCGCACGGAGCCGTTCGCGCAGCTCGGGCGAGGAGCGCTGTCCCAGCATGGCGACCGCGGGATCGCCGGGGATCACGCGGGTGATGGCGAAGATCAGGAGGGTGACACCAAAAAGAACTGGGATGAGTCCCAGTAGGCGCCGGACTATGTAACCGGTCAAGACTGTTCACTCCAGGTCGTGGCGTTGAGTACCGTGACGTCGAAAATAGGGTGGCAGGGGCGCACTGCGCCCCTGCCGGGTGTAGCTAAGCCGTCAGTTCTTGGTGACGCCGTGCAGACGGACTGCGCTGTAGCCGAGCGGGCTCATGACGAAGCCGTCGACATTCGAGCGCACCGCGTTGAGCGAGCGGTTGTGCGCCATCGGGATCGAGGGGACCTCATCGGCGATGATGCCGGTGAGCTGGGCGTAGAGCTGGGCGCGTTCCTCTTCGTCGGCGATCTGGCGGGCCTGGTTCAGGATGTCGAGGACTTCCTGGTTCTGCCAGCCGAGCTCCTCTTCCTGGGTAGGACCGAAGAAGGAGTAGAAGAAGTTGTCGGGGTCGGCGTAGTCGGCGTTCCAGCCGAGCATGTACATGGGGTACTTACCTTCCAGGTAGTTGTTCAGGTAAGTGGTCCAGTCTTCGGTGAGCAGTTCGGCGTTGATGCCGACATCGGCCAGGTAGGAGGCGATGGTCTCGGCGATCGGCTGCGGGCTGGGGAAGTAGGGGCGGCTTACGGGCATGTACCAGATTTCGGTGTCGAAACCGTCCGGGTAGCCCGCTTCGGCCAGGAGCTCCTGGGCACGCTCGGGGTCGTAGTCGTAGGGCCACGGCTCGCCGTGTCCGAACATGGTGGGCGGAATGTGGTCTTCGGCAACTACGCCCAGGCCTTCGTAGAACGCCTCGGTGATGGCTTCGCGGTCGATGGCGTGTGCTACCGCCTGGCGAACGCGGACGTCATCGAACGGCTCGTTCGTCTGGTGGAAGGCGAAGTACCCGACGTTCAGTTCCGATTCGGCCGAGGCGATCTCAAGCTCGGCGTTGTTCTCCACCACGGGGAGGTCATCGGCGTTCAGGAGGACGGCGATGTCGATGGTGCCAGCCTGGATCTCCGCGAGACGGGAGGTAGGTTCGGAGATTGGGCGGAACACGACCTGCTCGACACCGGCCGGACCGTCCCAGTAGTTGTCGTAGCGCTCGACGGTCACCGACTCGCCTTCGCGCCATTCGACGAACTGGAAGGCGCCGGTACCGACGCTGCCCACGCTGGGCGTGCCGTACTGCGCACCGTGCTCCTGGACCGCTGCAGGGCTGTCGAACTGGAAGTAGATCGCAGCGAACATTGCCGGGAGGAACGGTGCAGGCTGGTTGAGGTGAATCTCGACGGTGTGCTCGTCGGCGACAATTACCTCGTCGACGATGCTGCCCTCACCGATGGTGCCGCCGAATACCCAGGTCCAGGGCACGAAGGTCTTGCCCTCATCCCGGTGGGAGAACTCGTGGTTCGGGTCGTTCCAGCGGTCGATGTTGAACTTCACGGCCTCTGCATTGAAGGGCGTGCCGTCATGAAACTCGACGCCTTCACGCAGGTTGAAGGTCCACACCGTGGCGTCGTCGTTGGCCGACCATTCGGTGGCCAGACCGGGTACGAGCTCCGTGCCACCCATCTCGTAGTAGACGAGGTTCTCGGTGATTTGCCCGGCGACGACGAGCGAGTTTCCATCCTGCGCGTCGACCGAGTCGAGCGAGGACGGCTGGCCGCTCACGCCGTATACGAGCGTCTGGCCAGCCGCCAAAGCCAGGATGGAGAGAAGGGAGACGACGAGTACGATTCTTTTCATTGACACCTCCAAAGCCCCGGCTACCGTTGCGCTGGCCAGTTGTAGGTCGGCGCCGGCACCAACAGGGTTTAGTGGCGTCTAGCTTACTGCAAATCTATGCAGGGGCATAAGGATTCCGTTTTCGAGACGATAACGGCTGTCAACATCCTGAACGAGACTTTCATCGTGCGTGACCATCAGAATCGCTGTGTTCGTTTCCCGCGCCAGTTGTACAAGGCGCTCGTAGACGTTCCGGGCGTTCGCACGATCGAGGGAACCGGTCGGTTCGTCGGCCAGGATGATCCTGGGACGGCCGTAGAGGGCGCGGGCGACGGCGGCACGCTGTCGTTCTCCGCCAGAAAGCTTTTGGGGGAGGTAACCCGCGCGGTCCGAGAGGCCTACCGCGGCCAGAAGATCCCGGCCCAGGCCCAGGTCGAGGCGGCCGTGGATCCTGCCCGGCAGAGTGACGTTTTCGAGTACCGAGAGTTCCTGAAGCAGGTAGTGCTGCTGGAAGACGAGGCCCACGTTCTCGGACCGGCGCGCAGCCAGGTCCTGGGGGCGGTGCTCGTGGACCGGGAAGCCGCCCCACCAGATCTCGCCTGAGGTGGGCGTGTCCAGGCCGGCGAGCAGGTGCAGGAGGGTGCTCTTTCCGGAGCCGGAAGGGCCAAGGATGGCAGCGACCTCGCCTGCCTGCAGGGACAGGTTGACACCGGTCAGGACATCCAGCTTTTCGGCGGAGCCCGACTGATAGGTACGTGTCAGGTTCTTGCAGCTCAGAACGGGGGTCATGAGGCCACTATATGTTCTCCACGTGTTACGCTGACGCCGTCCCAGCGACTTAGAACGGCAGGTGGGGTAATCAAATGGACATGAAAGACTTTTTGAAACAGGTGCCGTTGTTCACGGACGCTCCGGACCGGGCGCTCGAGATTGCGGCCGATGCCATGCAGCGCCGCACCTACGAGGCCGGCACCACGATATTCCAGGAAGGCGATGTTGGTGAGGCACTCTACGTGCTCGCCAACGGCCTTGTGAAGCTCTCCAAGATCGACCTTGGCGGGCACGAGAAGACGTTGGCAATACTGCAACCGCCGGAGTTCTTCGGTGAGATGGCCCTTCTGGGTGAGGACATGCGCAGCGCGACCGCTGTGACCCTCTCGCAGGTCGAGGCGTACCTTCTCTTCAACGACGACTTCCGGAAGCTCATGGAGCAGTACCCGAAGATTAGCCTGAACCTGACGGCCACGCTGGCGAACCGCCTGCGCGGCATGGACGACGAAGCGCAGATCCTCTCTTACAAGGACGCCCAGGGGCGGGTTTCCTACGTGCTGCTGCGCCTCTACCGGGCGGGTGTCATCGACCTCACGGATGGCAGCGCCCTGGTTCGCCTTACGCACCAGGAGCTCGCCAACCTGGCCGGCACCAGCCGCGAGACCGTCACCAGGGCCCTGAAGGCGCTGGAGGGCGAGGGCGTGATCCGCACCAAGCCCAAGGAGATCGTCATTACCGACGCCGAGGGGCTGGAGGAGATCCTGCACGGGATCCGTTGATCCTGTAGGGAAACCCTGCAGGGAAGTCAGACAGCGAGCGGGCCGTGCTCCATTGCGGCGCGCGGGTCGAACTCGAACGGCACGATCTCCGCATTCTCGATGTTCCTGTTCAGTCCGGTCACCGCGTTGATCACGACGGCGTGGGTGACCACGACGACACTCTGAAGGTGCACATACCGGGAGAGGACCTTCAACGTTCTTTCCCGCACGTCGTTGACGCTTTCCCAGGCGTTCGTGCCGGCCGGTTCTGCACCGGCGAGCTGCTTGCGCATATCGACGCGGGCGGCCTCCAGGAGTTCGGCTGAGAACTCCACAAGCGAGTCCCGGTGCGGCAGCCACTCGTGCAGGTCGTACTCGACGAACAGCTCCTTGTCGAGGAGGCGGCTAAGCCGTGCGGCCGACTCGAGGGCCCGCGCGTACGACGAGGTGAGCAGCGCACTGGCTTCCTGCAGCCGGTAATCGCCGGCTATGGCGTCGATCTGCAGCCTTCCCCGCTCCGAAAGGGGTGCGAAGGAGGAGGACCAGCCCTTGGCGCCGCGCTCGCGCACAACGTCGTAATTGGCCTCGCCATGCCTCACGAAGTACACTTGGACCGTCCTGTTCACACCCTCACCTGAGCCACAGAACGAGATTAGCCTGCCATGAATCGTGGCGCTGTTCGAATCTCCACTTGAGGTCGTATGGTGTGAATTGAGGAGCCGTTCAAGGAGTAATCATGCTTTTGGAAAGAGTTTATGACGAGGATCTCGCCCAGGCGAGCTACCTCATAGGGTCGGAACGCAGCCGGGAGGCGGTCGTCGTCGACCCCCGGCGTGACATTGACGTCTACCTCGATCTGGCCCGCACCCACAGGATGAGCATCGTGGCGGTGACGGAGACGCATATTCACGCCGACTACCTCTCGGGCGCGCGCGAGCTGGCGGCGGCGACGGGTGCGAGCCTGTACCTCTCTGCCGAGGGCGGGGCGCAGTGGCAGTACGGCTTCGACCACAAGCCCCTGCGCCATGGCGACGAGTTCTCCGTTGGCGACGTGACGCTGCGCGTACTGCACACCCCGGGACACACCCCGGAGCACCTGTCCTTCCTGGTCATCGACCGGTCGGTGAGCGACCAGCCGGGACACATCCTCACCGGCGACTTCGTGTTCGTGAGCGACCTGGGCCGGCCCGACCTGCTGGACGAGGCCGCGGGCGCCAGGGACACGCGCTTCGAGTTGGCGCCGCTGCTCTTCCGCAGCCTGCGCGACCGCTTCCTGCCGTTGCCCGAGTTCATTCAGGTGTGGCCCGGCCACGGCGCCGGCAGCGCCTGTGGCAAGTCGCTGGGCGCCGTACCGACAAGCACGGTCGGTTTCGAGAAGCTGACATCCTGGTGGGCGCCGTTCGTGCTCGATAACGATGAGGCCGGATTTGTGGAGGTGTTGCTCGACGGGCAGCCCGATGCACCGCGCTACTTCGGGCGCATGAAGCGCCTCAATCGGGACGGGCCCGCGCTGCTGGGCGAACTGCCGAAGTTGGATGAGGCAAACTTCGAGGATCTCCCCCTGGAGGACGTCCAGCTCGTCGACGTCCGCTCCCGCAAGCTTTACTCGGCGGGTCACGTGGCCGGTTCGCTCAACATCCCCGCAGCCAGGCCCTTCGCCACTTACGCCTCGTGGGTTCTCGACCCCGAGCGTGACAACCGGCCCATCTACCTCCTGGGAGCAGGCCGGGAACTCGCCCACGAGCTCCGCAACCGCCTCCTCCGCATCGGCGTCGACAACGTGGCCGGTTTCGTCACTGAGGTTCCCGAAAGCGCAGCTACCGGGCAGGTCCGTGCCGTGACGCCGCAGGAGCTGCAGGCCATGGAGGATGTGTTCGTGCTGGATGTGCGCTCGGCCAGTGAGTTCGCGGCCGGGCATATCCCGGGTGCCACCCAGATCCATGGTGGCCGGGCCGTCTGGCAGCTGGAACGCATCCCGGGCGACCGGCCGGTCGTGGTGCACTGCCTGAGCGGCGCGCGCAGCGCCGTGGTTGCCAGCGCACTGACCGCCGCGGGGTTCGACAACGTCCATGAACTGGATGGCAGCTTCCGGGCCTGGCGGGAGGCGAACCTGCCGGTGGCTACCGCCAGCGAACTGGAAACGGCTGCCGGCTAAGGCGCACCGGGCCGGGCGACCTCGTCTCGTTTTTCGATGAGGCGCGCCTTCAGCTGGGCGATCGCTGGCGTGATCGACACGTGGTAGACGTGCGGGTTGATGAGCCGCCTGACGCCCAGGTCGAGCCGCTCCTGATCCCGGCGGCGCCGCTCCCGCAGGAGTTCCATGGACTCCCGCGGGAGTTGCCTTCGGGCGTTGGCCCACACGCTTTCGTGCAGCGGTTCGAGCCCGCTCACCTGTTCCGGCTGCAGAGTACGCCCGACGTCCTGCTTGCTGTGATGGCATAGCGTGAGCGGTGCACCGGCGTCGGGGTCCTGCCCCTCCAACGCGACCAGGTCGGCTGTCGCCATGCCGCGTTCGTCGTACACCCGGTAGAGCGCCTTGACGCCCGGGTTGATGGTTTTCATGGGGCTGTCCGAGACCTTTATCGCCGGCCGCCAGTCACCATTGGAGCGTACCGCCACCAGCTTGTAGACGCCGTCCAGTGCAGGTGCGCCGGAGCTGACCATGAGCCGGGTTCCCACTCCGTAGTTCAGGCGCGCCAGCACCCCTTGCGGGTCGATACCGCGTGCACGCGCCTCCTGTTCGATCTGTGCGCGGATTTGCCAGATGGTCAGCTCGTCGAGCTGATTGGACAGGGTTATACCCACGTCGGTCAGGCCGGCACGGTCGAGTTCGATCGCGCATTCGACGGAGAGGTGCGCCAGGTCGCCGGAGTCGAGCCTGATGCCCAGCGGCCGGTGGCCCCTGTCGATCAGTTCCCGGAAGACCGTGATCGCGTTGGGCAGGCCGCTGCCCAGCGTGTCGATCGTGTCGACCAGGAGCACGCAGTCGTCCGGGTAGTAGCGGGCGTAGGCGCGAAAAGCGGCGAGCTCGCCGCCGCCGTTCGCAATGAACGCCTGCACCATGCTGTGCGCGTGCGTGCCGGCGGGCTGCACGCCGGTTGAGGCAGAGACCCCCGTATACGAACTCGCATCTACCCCACCTATCAGCGCTGCACGCGATCCCGCCGTCACGCCTGAGGACTGGCCGCGGCGCATGCCGAAGTCGACTACCCGGGCCTCCCCTGCCGCCTCGCGCAGCCGGGCAGCCTTGGCGGCGATGAGCGTCGGGTAGTTGAGGTCGTTGAGCAGGGCCGTCTCGATGAGTTGCGCCTTCGCCAGCGGCCCGCGCACGGTGACGAGCGGCGTGTTGGGGTGAGCCACCCGGCCTTCGAGGAGGGCCCGGACCTCCAGCTCCCGGTAGATGGCACCCTGCTCCTGCAGCCAACCGAGGAAGGGCCTGCGGAAGAGCGGCTGGCCGCTGCTGCCGCGCAGGCCCGCCAGGTACTCCACGTCGGCATCGGTGACCGAGGTCTCCTCGATGCGGTCGAGCAGCCGTTCCAGTCCAGCGAAGATCGTATAGCCCGCCTGGTGCTGGCCGTAGTCGGGGTTGCGCCGGTAGAAGTATTCGAAGGCAGCCTCCTGCTCGTGGAGGCCCTCCTCGAAGTAGAGTTGCGCCATCGTGAGCTGGTAAAGGTCGGTGTAGAGGAACCCCTGGGCGGCGGTTCGGTCAAAGGCCATGTGCGACAACCCCCTCCCCCGCACCTTAATCGCCGTTTCCGCCTTGCGCTGTGAACCCGCCCGCCCAACGCCTGCCGCTGCGGCCTACTCTGAGGCCATGAGGAGCAGCAGCGACGTCCATCCGCGCCTTCTGATCGACCCGCCCTCCCTGACGGCACGCCTGGAGTTCTACCTGCAGGACGTGGTGACTCGCCACTTCGGGTTCGAGCGGGTCGTCCTGGGCCTCTCGGGCGGAGTTGACAGCGCAGTCGTAGCCTACCTGTGCGCCCGCGCCTTCGGCGCACCGAATGTCCTGACGATGCAGCTGCCCTACAAAGAGCTCGCCCGGGAGGAGCGCGCCCGGGCGGCACTGGTCATTGACGCACTGGGAGTTCAGACCCAGACACTCGACATCTCCCCCATCGTCGACGCCTACGCCACGACCCAGCCGGAAATCAACTGGCACCGGCTGGGCAACGTCCAGGCGCGGGTGCGCAGCATAGTCCTCTTCGACAAGCTCACCGAGCTAGGCACCCTGCCGATCGGAACCAGCAACCGGACCGAGATCCTCTTCGGCTACTTCACCCAGGGCGGGGACGACCTCGCGCAGGTGAACCCAATCGCCGATCTCTACAAGACGCAGGTGCGCCAGCTGGCCCGCTACCTGGGCGTACCCGCAGAGATCATTGGCCAGGTACCTACGGCCGGCCTGGAGCCGGGTCAAACGGACGAGGCGGATTTCGGGTTCAGCTACGCCGAGGCCGATCTCGTTCTCGCCCACCTGGAGGCAGGCTATACCGACGAGGAGATCATTACGCTGGGAGTTGGCGTCGACGTCCTCGAGGCTGTGCGAGGGCGTGTCCTGAGCACAGCCCGCAAGCGGGTAGGGCGGGTGGTGCCCGAGATCCAGCCGACGGGCCACCGGCCGGTGGGGTTCATTCGGCGCTCAGGCCAGGGCGATGGCTGATCCGGCAGCATGAGGGTGATAATCGAGCCATGATTACGTCCGAAGACCTGAGACACCTGCGCCGCTGCGTCGAACTGGCCCGCGAAGCCCTCGATGCTCGCGACTCCCCCTTCGGCTCGCTCCTGGTGGATGGCGACGGCAAAGTCCTGTTCGAGGACCGCAACCGGATATCGGGTGGCGACAATACCCGTCATCCGGAGTTCGCGATAGCCCGCTGGGCGGCCGCCAACCTCACACCGGAGGAGCGTGCGATGGCTACGGTCTACACCTCCGGTGAGCACTGTCCCATGTGCGCCGCTGCCCACGGCCACGTTGGCCTGGGCCGCATCGTCTACGCGAGTTCATCCGTGCAGCTGACACAGTGGCTTGCCGAATTGGGGGTCGCCCCGGGTCGCGTGAAGCCACTGCCCATCAACGCAGTGGTTCCAGCCGTCCCGGTCTCGGGCCCCGCGCCCGAGCTGGCAGAGGAAATCCACAGCCTGCACCGCCAGTACCACCTGCGCTGACGACTTACGTGGCGCGGGGTTGTCAGGAGGCAGCGCAGGATTAGTGCCTTACCTTGCTGGCCGTGGCAGCGGGCCGCGTCGACCTCACGAGGGTGGTGCCGATCCAGGCCGCCAGCAGCAGGTTGAGGCTCACGGGTGCCACGATCGTCCCGAAGCTGTACTGGCCGGCCAGCCAGAAGTACGTGAGGTTGATGGAAACCAGTAACAGCCCAGCGGTGAGGACCATGGGCAGGACCAGGGAGCGCACGCTTTCTGTTGACAGGTAGCCGACAACGCCGGCAAGCGAGAGCAGCACCGCCCCCAGTAGCGACTCAACGGCCGGGTCGGCGATTTCGAGGGCGAAGACGTACTCTGCCAGCATCGGGAAGAACTGGATGATTCCGGCTGCAGCGAGATAGACCGCCGCAACGCTCATCGGAAGTCTGAACCTGTCCCACTTCTCCATCTTTCCCCTCCTCCGGAAGCCGGAGATGCAGACGGAAGGGCGAGATAAGGCCAAGAAGGCGCGGGTGTACCGGCGTGTTTTTCCGTGAGTGGATTATAGGCCTAATCGAGATGGGAAAGAACTACTTGGATGTTTAGGTTTAGGAGGTAACTATCGGGATAGAAACGGACCGGAAGCAGTCAATAAGTTGGATGGAAGGCTCGTGTGAGAAGCTTTAGTTGCGCTCATCATGGCACTTGCCTCGGAATCATGCATCAAACTGACTCTTGTAACCAGACCGGGGTTCTAATTGAAGGGCGGTGTGGGCGAAACTACGAAGTCAAATTCTCCGTCCACAAGTTCACTGCAGGAGATATAACTTCGGATTGGTGTGCCGAACGCGTGTCTACATATGCGAACCAGAAGCGGTTTCCTGAAATCTCCTCGTATCCGTCTCTGTCGAGGTTAGGGAACGGTCCGTCTGTGTCTATAACCGCATCAGCCAAGCTACCGTACTTAGCGCTACCGGGGCTTCGTAATTGAGTTTCAACGTGACGTTTACAACGGTCAATAAAGGAGCCCTTGCCTGGATCGCACGCGGTCACGATCAAGAGGAGGGTGATTCCTACCACGAGCTTTCTCATATATGTCAACGTATCAGGAGAACAGATTAACCCACGCAGGTAAGTACCGCATTTTCACGGCTTCATATGGCTCGAGGATCATGGGGAAAGTCGTAGATCGAATGCTCGAAGGCTAGACCCAACCTCGGGGCAGTGCCAGGAGGAAAGATGCACAAAGCACGCCGCTACTCCCTTGTTCTCGTCCCACTACTCTTCGCCATTTTCCTCACTGCTTGCGGCACAACACCGGGCTCTTCCCCATCTGAGGATCACCGACGGCAGCCAGCCCAAGACCCCGGTCAACCCACGAGAATCACCGGCGAGTTTCCGGATCACAATGGAACGGACAGCTTCCTGCTGGCTAGCACGGGTAGTGGAACAGGTGTCGGCGGTAGAGAGCTGATGTCCGCACCAGTGTTCGTTGGCTCACTCAATCCGAACGGCACATTCCAGATCGAACTGGCCGAGCCGTCCTGGGACGCCATTCAAGAAACCAGCCTGTGCCTCGACTTCCCAGACCACGCGCTCATACTCGCATTGCACGCTACCGACGACCCAAACGCGCGGTATCTTGACCAGGTTTCCAGCACGATCGTGCTCCGTAATGGGAACCAGCTTGCAGCCTGGATATACAGCACGTACCCGTTCACTTATACCGGTCCGTGCGGGCGCGAGAACTCCTTCCGCTTCGACATAAAGCGCGGTTGGAATGCCGTTACCGCTAATGCGGACCCGGGCCGAGGTACCGTCCACTGGGAGTCAGGCGGTCACCCGGCCGGCGCCAGATGGACCTCCGTGCCCTGGTTCGATGACACCGACGAGGCCGAATGACGGACACGAATCACGCCCGTGCACTACTCCTTTTCACCCTGGCTCTCCTCCTTGTCTCCTGCCAACCGAACACAGTCGAGGTGGCTTTTACCTCTGACCCTGAGAATGCTCGTATCTACATAAACGGATCCCTTGCCGGCAGGACGCCGCACACAGCGGAATTGCAGCCTGACACGGAGTATAGCTATCAGCTAATTGCCAGCTCGCCCTACGACGATTACAACCTCTACAAGCCGTTCGAGGGAACCCTGACGACCACAGACGAATCAACTGGCGTCAACGTCTGGTTGGATCGCACTACTGCCGAAGAGCAGGCGGAACAAATCGCAGAAGCGGAAGTTGAACGGCAACGGCAAGCAGAGGAAGCGGAACGTGAACGCGAGCGTCGTGCGGAAGAGCAAGCAAGGCGGCAGCGCGAAGCTGAAGAACGCCAACGGCAAGCAGAGGAACGGCAACGCCAGGCTGAGGAGCAACGCCAGCGTGAGCTTGAAGCCAAGCGCATCTACTACAGGCTGGAAACCAACTGTGGGCAAGGTGCTGACCTTACGTTCTTCAACAACAACGGAGACATCACCCAACAGAGCCGCCGGGCAAGCGGCTGGTACTACGGCTTCGTACCTAGCGCTGGTCAGTACCTCTCCTTATCAGCGCAGAACAACTGCGATCGAGGGTACGTAACGGTCAAATTCACACAAGGAGACCGGGTCATTCGAGAAAACACCTCAACAGGTGCCTATGTAATTGCCAGCATCAGCGGGTTCTGGTAGTCGCGTCTCAAGCGCAGAAAAACAAAGATGAGCGGTCAGACTACGGCACCGGTTCGATCCGGACTCGCGAGGACGATGACCTGTCGATTACGAATCGACTGCTCCAATGGCGGAGCTAGGGTCGGTAGTCTCGATGCTCGCGTGTTTGCAGGGCGCTCAGGATGGAGACCTTTCGTGCTATCTTCAATGGTAGTAGTATCATTACCTAGTATCATGTATAGAGGCTGCACAGCGACGCGGTGAGTTTATCCGGCAAACATAGTCGAACCTATGGCGCTATCTTCGCTGAGCCGATCAGAGTCAACATTAGTTGGCGTGATGTGGAATCTCTATTCCGGGCGCTGGGTGCAGAGGTCTCGGAAGGAAGCGGTTCAAGGGTCAGAGTACGACTTAATGGACGTAGAGCAGTCTTTCATCGTCCCCATCCGCAGAACCAGCTACACGAGCCGGCTATAAGAAGTATTCGGAAATTCCTCCGGGAAGCAGGAGTCAACAAATGAGCGGAGTAATAAAGTACAAGGGTTACACGGCACAAGTGGAATTCGATAGTGATGCCAACGTGTTTCATGGGGAAGTACTGCACCTACGGGACGTGATCACTTTTGAGGGAACGTCTGTCGAGGAGCTTGAAGAAGAATTTAAGAACTCTGTCGAAGACTACCTGGAGTGGTGCGCGGAAGAAGGACAGGAACCGGAGAAACCGTATTCGGGGCAGTTCCTTACTCGCACCACCCCAGAGATTCACAGGGATGCAGCAACGGCAGCGGCCGCACGTGGGAGCAGCCTCAACGCTTACGTAACAGAGGCGATTGAGGAGAAATTGGGTCGCGATCTTGGCCGGGCACGATTGCGTTCTCCCGTATCCGACTCTCTCGAGAGGTCCTAGGTTTAGAACCGACAGATCCTGAAGGAGAAGGACGCAGCCTCCGAAGAAACCGCGTCCTGGACGTGGAGCCAACGGTCGGACTTGAACCGACGACCTGTCGATTACGAATCGACTGCTCTACCAGCTGAGCTACGTTGGCAAACCGGTCGCGGAGGCACGGCGCCCGAAAGCGCGGCGCCTCCGCGTATGTGGTGGCCAGAGGCGGGATCGAACCGCCGACACTACGATTTTCAGTCGTATGCTCTACCTACTGAGCTATCTGGCCTTACTGGAGGGGTTGGTTTCCCAACCCCTCATTTGGCGGAGCCGACGGGATTTGAACCCGCGACCTTCTGCGTGACAGGCAGATATGCTAACCGCTACACTACGGCTCCACGCGTTCGCCCGAAGATCCAGACCCTCAGGGCGAAGGGCATAATACCCGACCCCCGGAGGGGTGTCAACGGCTACAGAGCGCGTCCCGTGCGGCCGAACTGCACGCCGGCGCCAATCACCGCCAACGCAAGGATGAGTACCACGAACCAGGGTTCGCGGCTTGCGAACTCGAACCCGTGCAGCGTGAGGAGCTCCTGACCCAGCCCCAGTCGCGGCTGGGGGACGGCCGGCACACCTGTACCGCCGACCCAGCCACCCAGCAGCGCCAGTCCGGCCGTGGCCACCAGGGAAGCACCACTGAGCGAGGTGAAGGCGATGATCAGGGCCCGCTGGAAGATCGCCACGAGCACGCCTGCGGCCACGCCGACAACCAGTGCCGGCACGAGCTCCTGGCCGGCACCGGCCATCGCCCAGAAGCCGATCAGGAAGCCCCACAGGAACAGCAGGGCCCTCACGGCGAACCAGGCGAGGGCCGCGAAGATGCCCCCGACGATCAGGGCGCTCACCAGGGCGACGCCGCTGCCGGGCGGCTGGCCCGTGAGGCTGAAGTAGACGTCAGGACCCAGGTAGAAGCCCAGTACGGCGCCACCCAGGACGATCAGTATGCGGAAGAAGGCGTAGCCGAAGAAAAGCTGCACCAGCCCGAACAGCAGGAGGAGCAGCAGTTCCAAGTCAGGACCTGTTCTTCGCCGCCGCGGCCACATGGGCCGGCCCTGGCTGGGCACCCCCACCGGCGGTGGTGCCCACCGCTTCGGTCGCCGGCGCATGACCGAGGTCGACAAGGAGCCGGCGGATGGCGTTGGGGCCAAAGCCCATCTCCTCGTGCTGCTCTGCCGGATTCCCGTGGGGAACCGTGATGTCGGGAACGCCAAGGCGTTTCAGTGGCACCCTCAGGTCGTTGTCGCTCAGGAACTCGGCAACTGCCGAGCCCATGCCCCCCTGGAGTGCGTGATCCTCTATCGTGATGAGGAGCTCGGAAGTAGACGCGAGCTCGGTCAGCATGGCCTCGTCGAGCGGCTTGACGAAGCGCGCGTTGACGACGCCCACGTCCTCGAGGCCTTCGGCCGCCTGCAGGGCGTACTGGACTGTGGGGCCCATGCCCAGCAGGACGACCTTGCGGCCCTCCTTGAGGGTCTCCCAGGTGCCCCACTCGATGGGGTCCCACTCCTCGACGGGAGCCTCGGGTGCCGGGGTGACGCCGCCGCGCGGCCAGCGGATGGCCTTGGGCCCGCCCAGGCGCAGCGCCTCGCGCAGCATGGAGCGCTGCTCCTGCGCGTTGCGGGGCATGGCGATGGAGATGTTCGGCAGGGTGCGCAGGTAGGCGATGTCGTAGAGACCCTGGTGGGTGGCACCGTCGCCGCCGACGACGCCGGCGCGGTCGATGGCGAAGACCACGTCGAGCGCGTCGAGGCACACGTCGTGGACCACCTGGTCGTAACCGCGCTGCAGGAAGGTGCTGTAGATGGCGACGATGGGCTTCTCGCCGCGCAGGGCGAGGCCGGCGCCGGTTGTGACCGAAACGTCCTCGGCTATGCCGACGTCCAGGTAGCGGTGCGGGTGGACCTTGCTGTACCCGACCAGGCCGCTACCCTCGCGCATGGCGGGGGTGATCACCCAGACGCGATCGTCTTGCGAGGCGAGCTGGGTGGCGGCGTCACCGAAGGCGTTGTTCCAGCCGTACGACTTGCCCGGGGCGACCGGGTTGCTGGGGTCGAACTTGGGGGCGCCGTGCCAGGTGATGGGGTCCGACTCGGCGATCTTGTAGCCCTTCCCCTTCTTCGTGACGATGTGGAGCATGGTCACGCCGGGCAGTTCGCGTACCTTCTGCAGGTAGTAGAGGAGCTGCTCGAGGTCGTGGCCGTCGATGGGGCCTACGTAGCGCACCCCCATCGCGTGGAAGGGGTTGGCGCTGCCCGGGTCAAAGAAGCGCCGGGCGGCCTCCTTCGCGCGGGACACCAGATCGGCGAGCGGCTCCCAGATGTCCGACAGGGCCTTCTTGCCGGAGGCCTCAGCGTTCTGGAACCACTTCTGCACCTGCAGCTGGCGCATGTAGTGGTTGAGGGCACCCACGTTCTCGGAGATGGACATCTCGTTGTCGTTGAGGATGATCGTCATGCGCGAGCCCAGGTGACCGATCTGGTTGAGGGCGGCCAGCGCCATGCCACCCGTGAGGGCGCCATCGCCTATGACGGAAACGACGTCGTAATCCTCGCCGCGGGCGTCCCGGGCGAGCGCCATGCCCATCGCGGCCGCCAGGCTGGTGCTGGCGTGGCCCACGGTAAGCGCGTCGTGCTCGGACTCGCTGATGGCCGGGAAGCCGGCCAGGCCGCCGGGCTTGCGGATGGTGTCGATGCGGTCCTTGCGGCCGGTGAGGATCTTGTGGCCGTAACTCTGATGGCCCACGTCCCACACGATCCGGTCGCGCGGCGAGTTGAGGACGTAGTGGAGAGCAACGGTAAGCTCAACGGCACCCAGGCTCGATGCGAGGTGTCCACCGCCCAGAGAGCACACCCTGATGATCTCGCTGCGCAGTTCTTCGCTAAGTTGGTGGAGTTGCTGCCTGCTTAGACCCTTCAGGTCGGCTGGGCTGTCGATTCGCTCCAGGAGGCTGCTGGGAGCCGTGGAGGCGTCGCTCGGTCGTGTCATTGTGCCGAGTCTACCAGAGGGCTGGTTGGGCTTTCGGTATTCTCTGCCCGCTATTTAAGCCGTGCCCTACTCGTTCCGGTCTGATGGTATTGCAAAGTTCGTGCCTACCAGATAGTGGTCGATAGGGTGACGAACCCAGCCGACGTATGGCTCGAACCAGCCGGTTTGCGAGATCCTTTCGACAACCGTACCCTCGTCGTCGGTAGTTTCGCTCTCGAAGTTGATGACGTAGATGTCGAACTCGCCGGCCGGGACGCGGGTAGGGCGCCGGTCGACGATGTCGTACCGGTAGCGCACCTGCAGGGTGCTGCGGCGGTTCTCCTCGCGCGCCTCGGGAAAGGTCACGCTGGCCGTGGTCGTCCCCTCCCAGCTGGCACCCACGCGCAGCGCGGCCTGGGACGGGAACTCCTGCACCGGCGGGTCGAAGTCGATGACCGCGCCCGGGCGAACCGTGCGGACGAGATGGACCCCGTCGCTGCCGTAACGCCGGTAGCTCACCTCGTCGAGGCCGCGGCCTATGAGGCGCCAACCGGTGACGGGTTCGCCCCCTAGCAGGGTCGGTCCCTGCGAGATGAGGGTGAGGGGCGGCTCGTCGAGGGTGGCGCCGTCGGGCAGGAAGCGCCAGCTGGCACCCGGTTCGTGCGGGTAGAAGCTCACCTGGCCGGTGAACTGTTCGACCCGGACCCGCGGGCCCTCCTGGGCGGCCGGGGCGCAGGCGGCAAGCACCGCGAGCAGCAGTGCGGCGAGGGGGAGCAGATTTCTCAGGCTGGTGACCCGCACGCCGCCCAATCTAGCTGACTTCCCACTTCTTGCGCCAGTAGCGCTCCAGGCCCATGGCGGTCATCGCCGCGTCCGAGCTCACCCGGTACTTGCGGCGGGTGGGTTCGTCGAGGTTGAGGGCGTCGAACTCGGCCTCCTGGAGCCGTTCGACCCGCGCGGTGAGCTCGTCGTGCCCTTCGCCCGCCTCGACGCCCTCGCGCACCACCTGCGCCCATGTGCGGTTGCGCTCGGGCAGCGTCGCCAGGTGCCCCTGCACGTCGTGGACCTCCCCGAAGTGGGTGAGCAGTAGCCGCTCCGGCACGGCCGCACGCATCTTCGCGATCGTCTCCTCCCACAGCTCTAGGTTCGTTTCAGGCGGAGGAACCGCCGGCCTGATCAGCGCCACCCCGGGGAAGCGCACCCCGGCGGCGTCGCCGGTGAACATCGTGCCGTCGCCCAGCAGGTAGGCCATGTGGTGGCTGGCGTGACCCGGGGTGTCGAGAGCCTCCACGTTGAAGCCGGGCAGCCCGATGACGTCGTTGTCGAAGAGCGCGTGAACCTGCCCGGGGGGGATGGGCTCCATCGTCCCCCACAGCTCCTCCATGCTGTCGCCGTAAACCCGGGCGGCGCTGGCCAGGAGGCGCTCCGGGTCGCTCAGATGCCGCGCCCCACGCTGGTGGACGTACACGGTGGCGCCGGTCTCGCGGGCGAGCAGACCGGCGGCACCAGCATGATCGAGGTGGATGTGGGTAACGAAGATGTGCCGGACCTGGGCCGGTTCGTAGCCCAGCGAGCGAATCCCCTGCAGGACGGTGTGGGCCGTGGAGCCGGGGCCTGCCTCGACCAGAGCAGCGGTCCCGTCGGTGAGCGGGAGCAGGTAGACGCCGATGGTACCCGGGCGGCCCACATGGTCCGTGTCGATCAGATAAACGCCGCCCAGGTTCTGGATCCGGGGAGCAGTCTCGTTCATCGTGCCTCCAGTTTCGCGCGAGCTGACGGTCTCTCCAGGCCTACTGGCTGCTAGGCCTCCTCGACGGAGTTCTTGAGCGTGCCGATCCCCTCAATCTCCACCTCGACCTCGTCGCCAACCTGCAGGGGCCCAACGCCTTCGGGCGTGCCGGTAAGTACCAGGTCGCCGGGCTTGAGGGTGAGGAAGGTGCTGATGTAGGCGAGGATAGCCTGAACCGGGAAGATGAGGTCGCGGGTGTTGCCACTTTGCCTCACCTCACCGTTTACGCGGGTCTCGAGGCTCACTGCGCTGGGATCGAAGTCGCGCACCAGCCAGGGGCCTACCGGACAGAAGCCGTCGGCGGACTTGCCGCGGGTCCACTGCAGGTCGCTGCGCTGCTTGTCGCGCGCGGTCACGTCGATCGCGCAGGTGTAGCCAAGGACGTAGTCGAGCGCCTCCTCCTCGGGGACGTTCCGCATCTCCTTGCCAATGACCACGGCCAGTTCCCCCTCGTACTGCAGGTTGCCCGTCCAGGCCGGGTAGGGAATCGGGTCGCCGGGGCCGCTCAGGGTTCCCAGGCTCTTCAGGAAGAGGCCGGGCTCCTGCGGCAGGTCGTCGCTGCTGCCGCCCATCTCGCGGATGTGGTCGGCATAGTTCTTGCCCACGCACACGATCGAACGAGGTTCGCAGGGTGGGAGCAGAGAAACGTCGGAGAGCATGTCCTCACTGCCGGTCGGGGTTCCAAGCATGTCAGAGAGGCGATGGATGCGGCCACCCTCGAGGTTTCCCCAGAAGGCGCCATCTTGGGCGAGATACCTGACGAGTTGCATCTCCCCAGTCTATGAGGATTTGAGGGCGAGTGCCTCCTGTGTTTCCTCCCAGGTGGCCATCGCCTCGAGCAGCTGCGACTCGGCGGCCTCGTGCTCGCGGCCCAGCTCGATGAGCTCCTCGGGCGAAAGACCTTCGGGGGCAGAGAGCCGCGCATCCAGCTCCCCCAGCCGCCCCTCCAGCTCGTGGACGCGGGCCTCCTGCTCCTCGAGCATGCGTTCCAGCTTCCAGCGGGAGGGGCCCTTCTGGCGCGGCTCCTCCTCGACGCGGGCGTTTTGAGCTCCGTCGCGGTTGGCCTTGCCGTTGGCCGCCGGAGCCTGCAGCTGCTGCCGCTTCCGCTGGTAGAAGCTCAAGTCGCCCTCGTAAGCCTCGAAGTGGCCGTCCCGTATCTCCCAGATGGTGTCGGTCGTGTTGGCGACGAAGCGCCGGTCGTGCGAGATGAGGATGAGGGTGCCCTCGAAGGCGTTCAGGGCGTCCTCGAGCGCCTCGATCATTTCGACGTCGAGGTGGTTGGTGGGCTCGTCGAGTACCAGCAGGTTGTAGCGGCCCAGGGTGAGCTTGAGGAGGGCGAGGCGGGCGCGTTCTCCGCCTGAAAGGTCCTTTATCTGCTTGTATTGCGCTTCGAACGGGAAGAGGAAGCGGCCCAGCAGGTTGTGGGCCTCCACGTCGCCCACGAGGCGAATCATCTCCTCGATGAGGGTCTTCTCGGGGTCGACGCCGGCGAGCTGCTGGTCGTAGTAGCCGACGCGCACGCGCGAGCCGAACTGCACCTCGCCGCGCGGGTCGTCGCTGGGCTCCTCGCCCAGCAGCACCCGCAGGAAGGTGGTCTTCCCCGCCCCGTTGGGTCCCAGCAGGGCGATCCGTTCCCCCTGCCGCACGGTGGTTTCGACGCCGCTGAAGAGCGGCTTGTCGAAGCTCTTGCTCAGATTGCGCGCCTGGAGGACGATGTCACCGGAGGGGTCGCTGTCGAAGCTGAAGCGGGTAGTCCGCTCCTCGGGGCCGGCGTCGTCGAGCATGACCTCCTCGAAGCGGTCGACCCGCTTCTCCATGGCCTTGGCGCGGCGGTGGAGCTTGGCATTCTGGCCTGCCCACTTCTTCATCTGTTCGGCAGAGGCCTGCAGCCGCTCCAACTCCTTCCGCTCGTTCGCGCGGGTGGCGGCTTCGATCCGCTCCTGCTCGGCCCGTTGCTGCTTGAAGCGGCTCGGGTTGCCTTCGAGGACGCGCAGGACGCCCAGCGAGATCTCGGCGGTTACCGAGCAGGCGGTGTCGAGGAAGTCGCGGTCGTGGGAGACGATGAGCGCGGCGCCGTTGTAGCGGGCGAGGTAGCCGGCCAGCCAGTCGCGCATCTCCATGTCCAGGTGGTTGGTGGGCTCGTCGAGGAGGAGCACGTCGGGTGCGCGCATGAGCAGCCGGGCGAGGCCCAGGCGGGTGCGCTCGCCACCGGAGAGGTTGGCGACCGGTTCATTGAGGCGCCCGGCGAAGCCCAGTGCGTGCAGCACGCCGTCGCGGCGGGAGCGGCGCTCGTAGCCGCCGCGCCGTTCGAACTGCTCGTGGAGTGTTTCCCAGCGTTCGAAGGTCCTGGGGTCGTCGAGGCCGGCCTTCTCGAGCTCGGCCAGCCGCTCCTCGAGGGCGTCCAGTTCGCTAAACGCCTCCTCGCAGGTTTGCGCGATCGTTTCGAGGGGGTTGGCGACGAGGCCCTGTTCGAGAATGCCGAACTGCACGCCGTCGCGCACGAATATGCTGCCGCCGTCGGGCTCCTCCTCACCGGAGATGAGCCGCAGGATGGTTGACTTACCGGCGCCGTTGCGGCCTATGAGGGCCGTGCGGGCGCCGGTGCGCAACTCCAACGTCGCGCCCTCCAGGACGGTCTGGCCGCCGTAGAACTTGTCTACATTCTGGAGGGCTGCGATTATCACATACTGAGTTTAGCTGAAGCGGATGTTCTCTTCGGTTTCCAGGTCGAACGCGTGGATCTCGTTCGGCTTGGCGAGCAGGGTGATCTGGTCGCCCATGCTCACCGGGGCGAGCGCGTCGACGCGGGCCACGATGGTCTGGTCGCCGCCTACGGAGGCGATCACGTGGGTCTCTGCCCCCAGCGGTTCAACTACCTCAACGGTGGCCTGGATGGTGTTGTCCCCCTCCTCGATCTGCGTGTAACCGCGCAGGCCAAGGTTTTCGGGGCGTACGCCAATGTAGACCTTCTTGCCGTTGTAGGAGAGCAGCTTCTGGGCGAGCTCGGCGTCGGGCTTGACGTTCACCTGCTCGGAGCGGATGAAGCCGTCCTGGACGGTGCCGACCATGAAGTTCATGGCGGGCGAGCCGATGAAGCCGGCGACGAAGCGGTTGACCGGCTTGTTGTAGAGGTTGATGGGGCTGTCGACCTGCTGGATGAGGCCGTCCTTCATCACGACGATGCGGTCGCCCATCGTCATCGCCTCGACCTGGTCGTGGGTCACGTAGATGGTGGTGACGCCCAGGCGCTTGTGCAACTTGGAGATGGAGGCGCGCATCTCGACGCGCAGCTTGGCGTCGAGGTTGGAAAGCGGCTCGTCCATGAGGAACACGGCGGGTTCACGCACGATGGCGCGGCCCAGTGCGACGCGCTGCCGCTGACCACCGGAGAGTTCGCGCGGCCGGCGTTCGAGCAGGTGCTCGATCTGCAGGGTCTTGGCGGCCTCCTGCACGCGACGCTGGATCTCGTTCTTGGGGGTCTTGCGCAGCCGCAGCCCGAACGACATGTTCTGGTAGACGTTCATGTGCGGGTAGAGGGCGTAGTTCTGGAAGACCATGGCGATGTCGCGGTCCTTGGGGGGAACGTCGTTGACCACGCGGTCGCCAATGCGCAGCGTCCCCTCGGTGATCTCCTCGAGGCCGGCGATCATGCGCAGCGTGGTCGACTTGCCGCAGCCGGAGGGCCCGACGAACACCATGAACTCGGCGTCCTTCACCGCGAGGCTGAAGTTCTCGACGGCCGTCACGTTTCCGAACCGCTTGTAGACACTGTCCAAAACGACTTCAGACATGGAAGCTCCCTTCGAAACTCAAACTGCGGGGAGCGTACCACGCGCTATATCGCGATCTTTGCCGGCGCGACCTCTTCCCGGACCGAATTCAGTTTGAACTGTACTGGGTTCTGTAGAGACTCTGCTCTCACGCAACCTGCCTCAGCAGGTCTTGGTTTTGATTGTATGACTGCTCGAACTGGAGTGGGCTTAGGTACTCGATCGCAGAGTGCAGTCGGTCCCGGTTAAACCAGTTCACCCAGGCTACGGTTGCCGTTTCCACCTCCTGCCTTGATGTCCACGCCCGCCTGTTGGCGTGGATCAGTTCGGTTTTGTAGAGGCCGATGGTGCTCTCCATGAGCGAGTTGTCGTAGGCGGTGCCGACCCGGCCTATGGAGCCGTTTATGCCGTTCTCAAGCAGCTTCTGGCTGAAGGCCAGGCTCGTGTACTGACTGCCGGCATCGCTATGTACGATCACGCCCTCGCCGGTGAAGAGCGGATCGCTGCGCTTGCGGACGCTCAGAGCCTGATCCAGTGCCCTGGTGACCAGCTCTGTACTCTTGCTGGTGGCTACCGTGAAACCGAGGATGCGCCTGGAGAAGGCGTCCTGCAGGAACGAAACGTAGACGGTGCCCTCGCGGCTGGCGACATGCGTGAAATCGGCAACTCACACCCGGTCGGGTGCCAGCCGGTTCCAGCGCCGCTGTACGAGGTCCGGTGACCTTACCGCCCAGGGGTTTGGGAAGGTCGTTCTTACTCGCCGCTGGCGCTTCTTCCCCTGCAGGCCGGCAGCACGCATGAGCCTGGCCACCTGGTCCCGACCCACGGCAACGGCTTGGTGCTTCAGGGCCTGCCACACCTTTCTGATCCCGTAACACTCGAGGTTCGCGTAGTACACCTGCCGGACGAGCGGCAGCAACCGCTCATCGGACTGCTGCCTCGCTGAAGGTGGCCTGTTCTGGGGGCTCAGTCCATCGAGCGCCTGTCGGCGTCTGGTGAAGCAGTTGCGGATGCCCTGCTCGTTATAGGTGCCGACCAGGGTTTCCACTACGCGGGACAGCCACCGTAGCCTCGCAGCAATCGGTTTGGGAGTAATTCGCTGTTTATTGGCGTAGCGATGCACGCTGGCCGCCGAGGTGCCGATCAAGCTAGCTAGGCGCTAGGTGCCGAAGATGGTGCGCAATGCCTCCCATGCTCGGCTGGGCACATAGTTCTCGGGGTGTTCGCGCACACGCAGCCTCCCGGGTGGGGCGTTTAGGCGGGTGCTCCTGACAGCATGTGGTCTACGAGGTCGGCGATGATGTCAATTTCCTTTCCGCTTCCTTTCCGCGCGTGAGGTCGAGTGGTGCATCGTTGTCGAGGGCTGGGTGGGGCGCGTTCAACTAGACGAGCAAATGCTCGCGGTCCCTCAAGTAAGCACGCTGTCGTAACTCAGTAAAATTGGCGAATGCAAGGTGCCGGGTCACAAGCGTGGTGCCGTTGTTATTACTAATGCCAGAGGTGTCGACAGTTGCACTTTTGCGTTGCTTCGCCTGATCGGAAAGCCCAACGTTTGCGTCTCCGTCGTTGCAAACGTTTGCGTCGCTTGTCGGTTCCTGCCCTGTCCTGTTTCGATTTTGCCATGAATTCGGAAAGAGCACTTTAGGTGCTCCCAGGACATTCTGCTTTTACAATTTCGCGGTTCTGACGGCGTGCGCCACCCCTTGACTTGAATGTTCTGCTAGGGAAAGGCGAAGTGCAGTTGCCAATCCGCCTATTGATGTGGGGCCACAAACAGTGCCTACATCAGATTGCAGCGGAGCGGAGGAGCTGCGGCGGCTGCTGCTGCGGCGCGGCGGCTGCTGGGGTGGTGCTGCTGCGGCGCGGCGCCGCGATGGCGGATCTCCTGAGTGGGCGTGCCGGTCGCCGTGGTTGCCACTACCGTTTCTATAATCCGATACACTTGTATTGGAGTGGGGGCGAGACAACGATGGCACGAGGCCCGAACAAGCATCACAACTACGCAAAGCAGAGGATTATCGACGCCGCACTTGAGGTAGCCGCCCTGGGTGGTGTTGAAGCACTGACCTTTCGGCGCGTCGCCTCGGCAGCCGCCGTCTCCCCCGGTCGGGTACAGCACTACTACCCGAACC
>Ga0209487_1000662_pt1 | contig 30576 bp, 26 predicted proteins | sample Poulit2012_FD_187524 | JGI IMG/M metagenome (GOLD analysis project Ga0209487, IMG submission 187524) | Agricultural soil microbial communities from Georgia to study Nitrogen management - Poultry litter 2012 (SPAdes) (version 2) | ecosystem: Environmental > Terrestrial > Soil > Agricultural land...
TGCAGGCATAATAAATTTACCACCACTTGTTGGTGGGTTACTTGCCGTTGTTTCACTCGCGGTCTTTGCTTGAGCTCCATCGGTATCGCTCTTCGTACTCTTACTCTTGGTGCTGTTATTGCTCTTTGTGCTCTTATTACTCTTCGCACTCTTAGTGCTCTTTTCTTTCTTTTCTTTCTCTTCCTGCTGCTCAGCTTCCTGTTGTGCGATACGTTCTTCCTCTTCTTTCGCCTCACGTTCCGCCTCTTCTTTTGCCAACAGTTCGAGATTTGTCTTTTCTTCTTTAGCTAATGTCTTCGCTTTTTCAATCGCTGAAGCTTCAGCAGCTAAGATGCTTTCTTCTTCCGTTAGCGTCAGTTGATATTCTTCTAAATCACCATGTTCCTCTTCGAGTTGTACCATTAGTGTTTCTCTTTCGTCCATTTGTTCATCCAATGTGGACTTCAATGCTACAAGTTCACCTTTTTGGTCTTCTAAAGCGAGCTTCTTGTCTTCTGTTTCCATTTTTTTATCTTCTACTGTTGTTTTTTTATCTTCTAAGGAAGCTTGATCTTCCGCTTGTTCCTCCATAATCGACTTATCCTGGTCCATAATGGTATTCACGGCTGCAGAACGACTAATAAAATCTGCAAAACTCGTTGACCCCAAGATTACTTCCATATATCCCATTGCCCCGTCTGTTTTTTGGATGGCTTGTAGACGTTCCTTGAGTAATTCTTCACGTTTTTTAATCCGTTCTTCCAATTCGATAATTTCCTCTTCTAACGTTTCTATTTGCGTTTCTAACTCTTTCATTTCATCATTTGTCTCGGCAATCTCGGTTTCTTTATCTTCAATAGATGTTTCAGTATCTACTAATTCCTCATTAATATCATTAACTTCATCAGCCACTGTCTGTTGTTTATCTTCGTTTTTCTCCATTTTTCCTTCTGTGCTTTGCTTATCTTCCGTAATCGTTCCTTTTTTATCTTTTAATTTTTCTTGATCTTTTTCTAGTTCATCAATCTTTTCATCCAAGTTATTGGTTGATTCCGCAGCAATATGATTTGGTCCTGCTATCACCAAAGTTAGTGTTAACAGAAAACCAAGTATGTAAAAAGCATTACGATTCATTCCGAATTCCCCTTCCAACATGTAAATCTTGAGACCTTCTCAGTGTCTTTTCTTTTTTATCTCTATCTCTGTTTTTAAAAAATATCGTTGCCTATACTTTAAGGAACTTACGGACACTCATGACACTGCCCCACATCCCAATAAACATTCCAATACCTAAAATCAAGAGTGATAACTGCCAGGCAAATGGATTGAAAGGTAGTAACTCTACGAAACTAAAAGTGATTTTCTCACTTATCTTTGTATCCAAATAATAATAACCAGCGAGCACAGTCGTAACGGGTATAATCGAACCTAGTAACCCCAACAACATTCCTTCGATGAAGAATGGCCATCTAATAAACTTGTTTGTTGCACCAACAAGTTTCATAATACCAATTTCCGTACTTCTCGCCATGATTGTAATTTTAATTGTATTCGAAATTAAGAATATCGCTGTCAAGATGAGACCGACAATTAATACGAGACCAATCGTTCGTGCATATTTGTTGAATTCGAATAATCGATCCACGACATCTTCCCCGTAGTTAATTTCCTCAACACCTGGGAGAACCTCGATTTCTGCGGCTATTCCTTCAATGGCCTCTGGCTCATTGGCTCGTACTAAATAAGCATGGTTCAATGGATTATCTTGTTCAAATAATGACCAAGAATTCCCTTCATCTCCCATACTTTTAATTAAGTCTTTTAATTCATCGTCTTTCGAAGCGAAAAACATGCTATCGATTGCTTTAATACTCTCAATCTCTACTCCTAGTTCTTTTATCTCTTCTTCGTCAGCTGTTCGGTCGATTAAGACCTTAATCTCAACATCTGATTCTATTTTATTAGCAATTTCATTTAAGTTTAAAATTAAGGCTAAAAACACGCCGACTAAAATCAATGTCATGGTTACCGCCCCAGCGGAAGCAACGGTCATCCAGCCATTACGAAATATACTCCTAAAACCTTCTCTGAAATGACGTTTCAACGCACTATATATCATAGCCATAATCCCCTCGATCTTCGTCCCGTACAATCGCTCCAGCTTCTACTGCAATCACTCGTTTTTTAATTGTATTTACAATTTCTTTACTATGGGTCGCCATTACGATCGTTGTGCCTCTAAAATTGATCTCTTCAAAAATTCGCATGATTTCCCAGGATGTTTCAGGATCTAAGTTCCCAGTCGGTTCATCCGCAATTACGATTTTAGGATTGTTAACAATTGCTCTTGCAATCGCTACCCTCTGCTGTTCTCCCCCGGATAGTTCATCGGGAATAGACCGTGTCCTATTTTTCAAACCGACAAGATCTAAAACTTCCATTACCCGTTCCCGTATCTTTTTCGGATCCTCTTCAATTACTTCTAAAGCAAAGGCAACATTTTCATAGACTGTTAGTTTTGATAGGAGTTTAAAATCTTGAAAGATCACACCGATTTGCCTGCGTAGGAAAGGTACTTCCTTCTCTTTTAACTCCCCTAACTCCTGCCCTTCAATAATTAATTGTCCTTCAGTCGGTTTAACTTCTCGGTACATTAATTTTACAAAAGTTGATTTTCCTGCCCCACTTGGTCCAACAATATAGACAAACTCGCCTCTGTCGATATTTATTGTTATTCCTTTTAGCGCTGTTACCCCATTATTATACTTCTTTGTTACATCTCTCATGATTATCATTTATATCGATTCACCTTTATTTTTATCTTAGTGAATGAATTTCATAATTGCCAAAACCAGCAACATCGATACAGTATGTAGTTAAGAACGTTTCTACGAAACTATATGTTGTATCGATGTTGCACTAAACGGGTATTATGAAATTCATTATAGTATATGATGTTCATTTATATTTTTATTTAAAGTAGATCACTCAATATAGTATAACATCTTTCTACAGCTTTTTTAGTTTATTTTTATTACATTTATGTTTCAATCTCATGAAAATAGGGTACATCTGAAACATTTTGTCATTTATATGGAATTGCAGGGTTTTTATGGGAGATGCTTAGCTGTACTTTTATTCAATTGAACAGAATATTCGGGTTATGGTTGCGTTAACAAGTATTATATATAAGCATAAAAAACTCGATCCATAAATAAGTTTTATGAATCGAGTTTTACGTTTTATATACTCAATCGATTACTTTTTATCGGCTAACCAGTTTGCAACGTCTGCACGATCATCATCAGATACTTGTGATTGAGCTGGCATACCGCCAGTACCATTTTCTACAATATCTTCAATTTCATCTGCTGTATATTTATCTCCGACCTTATCTAAAGCTGGACCGGATTCACCTGATAAATCTCCACCATGACATGAGGCACAACTGTTTTTATATACCTCTTCACCTGCGGCGGTATCTACTGTTCCTTCATCCTGAGTCGCATTATCGTCTGCGTCATCATCTCCACCACCACAAGCACCTAATGCTAATACTGTTCCAAATAGAATTGCTACTAACCATTTCTTCATATTATCGTCTCCTCCCTACAATAGTGATATAACACCCACCATTATCTATTATAACCTAAATACAGTAGTTTTAAACTAATGTCCATCGCTTCACCTCAAAAATTTATCGAAACCCCTTGTACACCAAGCGATTACGTTCTTTATGACAAATTTATGACACAAAAAACAACTTCCCCTTATAATCTTCTCCGGGTTTTAAGACAGCTGCGTACGTAGATATGCATCAATAAATGGGTCAATACCACCATCCATTACATGTTGTACATTTCCAACATCCATTCCTGTTCGATGGTCTTTAATCATTGAATAAGGATGAAAAACATAAGAACGAATTTGACTTCCCCAGCCGATATCTTTTTGTTCACCACGAATTTGCGATAATTCCTCTTGCTGACGATCCATTTCCCGTTGATAAAGTTTCGCCTTCAACATCTTCATCGCGTCGTCACGATTTTTCAACTGTGACCGACCTGTTTGACACGCAACAATGATGCCACTAGGAATATGGGTAATTCGAACGGCTGAATCGGTTGTATTGACATGTTGACCGCCCGCACCACTTGAACGGTACGTATCCACCTTCAGTTCGTCACTTTTAATTTCTATATCGACATCATCCGTTATTTCTGGCATCACATCACAAGAAACAAATGATGTATGACGCCGTCCCGATGAATCAAAAGGCGATATTCTTACGAGACGGTGAACGCCTTTTTCTGTTTTCAAATACCCGTAAGCATTATGTCCTTTGATGAGTAAAGTAACACTTTTCACTCCTGCTTCATCCCCTGGTAAATAGTTCAATGTTTCTACCGTGTAGCTCTTCTGCTCGGCCCATCTTTGGTACATACGCAATAACATGCTGGCCCAATCTTGTGATTCCGTTCCACCTGCACCCGGATGTAGCTCGAGAATGGCATTATTCGCATCATACGGTTCATTTAGGAGGTGTTCCAATTCATAGGCATTTATATCTTCATATAGAGATAAAACGCCTTGATTGAGTTCTTTTAACAGCTCATCGTCATTTTCTTCCTTGACTAATTCATGGGTGATTTCTAGGTCTTCTAATCGATCGGCGAGTTGTTGAAATGTTTCTACAGACCCTTTTAAATGATTGGTTTCCTGAATTACCTTTTGAGCGTTCTCCTGGTCATCCCAAAAGCTGGGAGTAGACATTTGCAGTTCTAATTCATGAATTCTACTACTGCTTCCTTCTACGTCAAAGTGCCCCCCTAAACTCAGCGATGCGTGAGGACATTTTATTTAATTCTTGTTTGATTTCAACTAATTCCATCGTGTACACCTCTATTTAATGAATTTCAGTCCTGTTTAATGATTTTGATAAACCCTTTTAGCTTCCGTGACAATGTTTATATTTTTTACCACTACCACAAGGACACGGTTCATTTCTACCAACATTTTCTTTCCTTATAAATGGTTTACGGGTTTTCTTCTGTTCTTCCTGCCCGCCCGCAACCGCTTGTGTATCCTTAACAACTTCTTCACGTTGCAGATTCTCACGGATTTGGGCCTTCATCACATAGCGTGATACTTCTTCCTCAATACTCATAATCATCGTATCAAACATTTGGAATCCTTCCGTTTGGTATTCACGTAATGGATCATCTTGTCCATATGCACGTAGATGAATACCTTGTCGCAATTGATCCATTTGATCAATATGGTCCATCCATTTCGTATCTACTGTACGTAATAAAATGACCTTTTCAAATTCGTGCATCTGTTCAAGTGTCAATTCTTCCTCTTTCTCATCATAAGCTGTCCGAACTTTTTCCATTATATAGGATTCGATTTCCTCGGGTTCTTTTCCTGTTAGATCAGCAACCGATATATCCTCCCGATTGAGCAAACTGCCGTGTACATATTCGATGATCGCTGTTAAATTCCAAACGGATTCATCATCATCCTGTGTGTGCGTATGAATAACACCGTTAAGAGTTGATACAATCATTTGTTCAATGATCTCACGGAGCTCTCCACCCTCCGATTCAATTACCTCAAAACGTTGTTTATAAATAATTTCTCTTTGCTCACGTAACACATCATCATAGGATAAAACGGTCTTACGAGCATCAAAGTTATTCCCTTCTACGCGTTTCTGTGCCGATTCTACTGCACGCGAAACCATCTTGCTCTCGATTGGCTGATCATCCTCCATACCTAAGCGCTCCATCATATTTTTTAAATTATCGGAGCCAAATCGGCGCATCAAATCGTCTTCCATTGATAAGAAGAATTGCGATATTCCTGGATCACCCTGTCGCCCTGCTCTACCCCTCAACTGGTTGTCAATACGGCGTGATTCGTGCCGTTCTGTACCAATGACAGCAAGCCCGCCAACTTCGATAACCCCTTTGCCTAATTTGATATCCGTACCACGACCAGCCATGTTTGTTGCAATGGTAATAGCACCTTTCTCACCGGCATTCTCAATAATCTCAGCTTCACGATAATGGTTTTTCGCATTCAGTACATTATGCTTCACACGTGATTTCGTGAGCAATTGTGAAATGAGCTCAGATGTCTCCACTGCAACCGTTCCAACAAGCACCGGCTGTCCCGCTTCATGACGCTCTTTAATATTATTGACAACTGCTTGAAACTTACCCTCAATGGACTTATAAATAAAGTCAGCTCGATCATCTCTAATGATTGATTGGTTCGTAGAGATCGCAATAACATCCATATTGTATATATTTCTAAACTCTTCTTCCTCTGTTTTAGCTGTCCCGGTCATGCCTGCCAACTTATTATACATTCGGAAAAAGTTTTGAAATGTAATGGATGCGAGTGTCATACTTTCACTTTGAATTTGCATGCCTTCTTTTGCTTCGATCGCCTGATGAAGTCCATCGCTATAACGACGCCCTTTCATTAAACGACCTGTGAACTGGTCCACGATGACAACTTGCTCTTCTTCTATCACATAATCAGTATCTCGTAACATCGACACCTGTGCACGTAAAGCTTGGTTAATATGGTGGATGAGTGAAACATGATCAAGATCAAATAAGTTTTCTAATGAAAAGAAACGTTCTGCCTTATTAATACCTTCATCTGTTAGTTGGACACCTTTCGTTTTTACGTCATACGTATAATCCTGTTCATTTTTCAATGTAGATACAAAGGTGTTCGCGCGTTGATACATGGATGCGGATTTCTCTGCCGATCCTGAAATAATCAGCGGGGTTCTTGCCTCATCAATTAAAATAGAATCAACCTCATCGATAATGGCATAATTTAAAGGGCGCTGGACCATTTGATGTTTATAAAGGACCATATTATCACGTAAATAATCAAATCCAAATTCATTATTCGTTCCATATGTGATATCACATTCATAAGCGGCTCTTTTCTCTTCCTTGGATAATTCATTACCATTTTGACCAACGGTAAGCCCTAAAAAGTCATAAAGGACCCCCATATCTTCCGCATCACGGCTAGCTAAATATTCGTTAACCGTTATAATGTGTACGCCTTTTCCAGAGATCGCATTTAAATAGGCGGGCATTGTAGAGGCCAATGTTTTACCTTCACCTGTTTTCATTTCCGCAATATTTCCTTCGTGTAGGGCAATCGCACCTACAAGTTGCACATAAAAAGGACGCATTTTCAAAACGCGTTTAGAGGCTTCCCGCACGACGGCATATGCTTCAACTAACATATCATCGATACTTTCTCCATCCTCATGCCGTTGTTTAAATTCTGCGGTCTTTTGTTTCAAATCTTCATCTGATTGTTTTTCATATTCTGGTTCTAACGCATCAATTTGATCCGCAATCTTTTCAAGCTGATTTAACTGCTTTTTATTTCCATCTCCAAAAATCCTTTTCAACAATCCAGCCATTTATATACGCACCTCAATTTATTATTAAATAATTCGTTAATTGTGTATCATTCTCTTATAATGATAACACTTTCTAAACAATACTGACAACTACTTGAGTACAATATCCGTCTTGTCTCTCGATTTAATGCAATTTCGTCCATTTTATTAAACGATTTAATTTGCCCATATAAAAGAATGAAATCCATTAGATTGTATCTAAAAAAGGATAGTTTGGGGATAAACTATCCTTTTTCACTGTAAATGGGGAACTGCTGTGGGAAAACTTTCTTACGAGGAATGAATAGTAAACAAGCTCTGTTGCCGTGTAGATTCGGTCCGCTCCTCCATTAGCGTAGATAGTTTACGGTTTGTTGCCGCAGTAATTTCTACGAGTTGAATAATTAAATCTTCGTGTTGCTGTAACTTCACTCGCATGTCAGCAAACTCTCGATTACTGTATCTACTCATGTCACACCACCTTTCATTTATGCTTCATTCTTTTATACCACGATCCGCTAATCAAAAGCCAATAGCGATTTTGCGATTTTCCGGCTCAATTCATACGTATTTTTACATAAAACAACATTTTGCAAGCAATATAAATGCTATTTCAGATAATTACCGCCCTTTTTGTATAGAAATTTCATTTTTAACATAACGTCATACAATTTTCGACAATATTTCCCCATTTTAAAAAGCGATCCAAGGAGCGGATCGCTTTGTTAGCTTATTAATTATTCTTTTAGACTAGCTCGGTTCGATTAAACCATAACGTCCATCATTTCGGCGATAAACAACATTTGTATCACCTGTAACGGCATTTGTAAATACAAAGAATGCATGGTCCAACATATTCATTTGCAATACTGCCTCTTCAGAATCCATCGGTTTCAAGTCAAATCGTTTTGTACGAACAACTTCGACTTCATCATCGTCTTCCTCTTCTAGTTCTTTTCTAGCTTCTTGCGCTTCTTTTTCAAGCTCAGCAAAAACATGTTTTGCAGCACCTTTTTGTCTGAATTTACGGTTTACTTTTGTTTTATATTTTCGTATTTGTCTTTCTAGCTTATCTACAACTAAGTCAATGGCAGCATATAAATCATAGTGTTTTTCCTCAGCACGTAGTAATAAATCAGTCATCGGAATGGTAACTTCTATTCGCTGCTCATTATTATAGACACTTATCTTTACATGTACATCGGACGTTGGTGGTGTATCAAAGTATCTTTCAAGTTTGCTAACCTTCTTTTTCACATATTCACGTATAGCCTCTGTAACCTCTACATTTTCACCACGAATGTTATATTTCATGTTAAGTGTCCTCCCTTATCATTATGATTATAGTATACTACTTTACCGAACAAATTTCCTGCTTAAACTATTCACAAGTCTTCTAAATCGCTACAAATGCCTATACGATCACACCTTTTTCTTAAAATAATAATTTCAGTTCGACATATTTCACGCTTTATTGCCATATGTTAATGAAATTCATCAACATAGAAAGACTAACTTCGAACAAGCGTGAAGGAATATACTTCTGGGCAGCCTTGCTCTCTTAATACAACACTTGCTTGACGCAAGGTCGTTCCCGTTGTATACATATCGTCAATGAGAATTACCTTTTGATCGATTCGTTCATTCATTATAAATGGATTGGTGGCACTAATCCGTTCAAAACGGGTTTTTTTAGCTTGTTTTTCTTGGTGAATCCGTGTCAGGAGATCTTGATTGGGAAATGGCAAAAAATCCGCTAGTACTTTAGCTTGATTAAATCCCCGCTCTGCAATCCGCTCCTCACTCAATGGGATGGGGATCAGCAATGCTTCCTTCATTAAAAAGGAATACTCTTCGATAAAGGTTCTCCTAAACAGGGCTTTAAATAGATCTGCCAAGATATAATCACCGCGATATTTCCATTGTGCGATTATTTCTTGCATATGTGGATTATACGAGTAGACGGATCGATTAAATTGTAAAGGATCAGCTTCTGCCCAAAATTGACAGTCTAAGCAAATGGCTTCATTTGTTTGACGACTACATTTGCTGCAGCGCTTCCCTTGTAATTTGTTGAGCTGCTCTTCACACGGCTCACAAAGTGATTTTGGTTCTGATAAGAGCACGATATTTTTCCAACTTAGGTCCGGAATGATTTCCTGATCACACCACAGACAGTTCACTTTTTCATAATCCTCCTCGATGATTCATCATGTGAATGGAATGAATCGCTTCCAACATTCCATTCGTTTTTCCATCATGAAAAAAGACAACTTCACCTGTTGGATCCGTATGACTTCTGCCTGCCCTCCCGGCAATTTGCACCAATGCCGCTTCATCAAATACCGCATGCCCCGCATCCAGAACAGCAACATCAATGGCCGGAAAGGTGACCCCTCTTTCTAATATTGTCGTTGTCAGTAAAATGTAAGTTTTATGATCTCTAAACAAACTGATTTTTTCCTCACGATTCCGATCTTCTGCATGCACAAAATCAATGGAAGTACGACTGTTATTTTGATTGATTAAAATAGGAGTGAGTTGCTCACACAACTGCTTCGCTAATGGGATGGTTGGTACAAAGATGAGTACTTGTCGTTGCTTATGCTCTCGGTGATCAAGCCAATTCAATAGAGAGGCTGGGGCTTGCTTGTTTGCTACCTCTCTTTTTAAAGAGAAACACATTTGTAATCGTGGAACAGGCAAAGGATGACCGTGAAAACGAAGGGGTACAAAAACATGAGGTAATCTTCTCCACCGCAGACGAATTCTTTGCTTTCTTCGTGGTGTCGCGGTTACATAAATCGTTGAACTTGCGCTTTTTTTTGCCCGCTGCGTCGCCAAAGGTAACATGGGATCTGCATGATAAGGAAAGGCATCGATTTCATCAATGACCATCATATCAAAGGCTTCTTTGTATCGAAGTAGCTGATGGGTTGTCGTAATGATGATTTGCGCTACTCCCTCATCCTTCTCGCTTCCCCCATAAAGCCCTTGAACATGAACGGACGGGAAAGCTTCATTAAATCGCGGGAGTAATTCATGGACAACATCCGTTCTCGGAGTTGCAATACAAATCCGCTGACCGCGTTCCAATCCGAGAGCGACCGCTGGAAATAACATCTCCGTTTTGCCAGAGCCACAAACTCCCCAGACGAGTAATTCCTTTTCCTTGTTGATGATCGCCGCAGAGATCCGCCTCGCTGCATGTTCTTGGGCTTCGGTTAACTTTCCAGTCCAGGCACTAGGTTTTTCAACTTCTGGCCAGTTCGGTTTAATCACCGACCAAGAATAAAGGGGTTCACATTCAATTACCCGTCCCATTACGATACATTTCCGACAATACACATGATCTTCTTCGCAGGATATACAAGGGAGAGTCGCAAATAATGAGCGTTTTCGATTATAACAACGTTGACATTCATAATAAAACTGCTTCTGGATGATTGACGGTGTAGGGATAAAGTAAGCATGTGAGAGGAGTTGCTGGAAGAATGATTCTGGAAGTGGAATTTCGCTACGTGTAAGTAACTTTCCAAAAAAATGCTTTGCTAAATCAAGCAATTGTTCGGATGGAGCGTTGTCTAGCTCTTGATGATCGTTTATTGGAAACATCAAGTCACCTCTTTTTTAGACATTTTTTTATGAAGTCTTCTTCATCTATGAATGAATTTCATAATTGCGAAAATCAGCAACATGGCTACGGTCTGTAGTCAAGAATGATTCAACAAGCGATGGGGCACTACACCGGTATTATGAAATTCATTACCATAGGTAGAATTAGCGCAGCATATAGATTGCGCTAGAACTCCACGTATTTCATGATGACCATTGCTGAAATAATTCACTTATTGATGCCAAGAAACACCGATAGCCCCTTCTCCTAGATGTGTGCCAATCACGGGGCTAAAATAACTAATGATCGTTTCAATGTCTGGATATTGCCTAGCAAACTCATCGCGAAGTTCGATCGCGGATTGTTCGGCATTGCTATGAATAAACACAACTCTAGAAACCAAGCCTTGTGCTGCATCTTCTTCGAGCATTCCTATGATTCGCTTAATCGCTTTCTTGCGTGTGCGAATCTTTTCGAAGGGAACGATCATCTTATCAACGAAATACAAGATTGGCTTCACTTGTAAAAAACTTCCGATTAATGCTTGAGAAGGACTTAGTCGGCCACCTCTTTGTAAATTCGTTAAATCATCGACCATAAAATATGCTTTAATCGTTGTTTTCATTTCAGCTAGAATTTCAATGATTTCGGCTGGTGCTTTATTTTCCTGAATGAGCTCGGCTGCTTTGATCGCATAAAAACCTTGCGGCATCGCACTTAACTCTGAATCAAACGCATATACATCAATGTTATCGGTCATTTCACCCGCCTGACGGACTGCTTGATATGTACCGCTTATTTCACTTGATAGATGAATCGAAATAACGGCATCATAGTCTTTGGCTAATGCTGCCAGTTTTTCCTCAATCAAACCGATTGATGGTTGAGATGTCGTTGGTAAACGTTCTGACTCTTTTAGCTTTTTATAAAATACTTCCGTAGAAATATCAAGTTCTTCTCGATAAGCAACTTCTCCAAATACGACACTTAATGGGAGGATGTGAATCTGATACTGTTCTTGCAATTCTTTGGTAATCGACGCCGTACTATCTGACATTACTGCAATTTTCATCGTAACTCTCCTTTTAAAAAAACCTGGCCACATGAAGAAACCAGGATGTTCATATTAAATAACTTCTACCCAGCCCTTACGTATCGCCTCAACAACAGCTTGTGTCCGATCATTAACTTTCATCTTTTGTAAAATATTACTCACATGGTTCTTCACTGTTTTCTCGCTAATATATAATGTTTCTGAGATTTTCCGATTACTATTCCCTTCAGCCATTAATTGAATGACTTGGCACTCGCGTTTCGTTAGGATATGCAATGGTTTTTTATATTTAATTCCCCTTTGTACACGTGGTTTTCGATTACTATTCCGTGATAACCGACGATATTCCTGTACTAAATTATGAGTGATTTTGGGATGCAAATAAGAGCCTCCCGTGCTTACTACTTTAATGGCCTCTATTAAAGACTCGGAGTCCATTTCTTTTAATAGGTAACCCTTTGCCCCCGTTTTTAAGGCGTGCGTGACATAGCTTTCATCATCATGGATAGATAGTATGACAACATTGATCTCAGGATAGTTCGTTACGAGGTCTGCCGTTGCTTGTACACCATTAATATTCGGCATATTAATATCCATTAGAACGACATCCGGCTGGTGCTCCTCAACGAGCTGTGTGGCTTCGTCACCATCTCCTCCTTCACCGACCACATTAAATGCTGGTTCGAACTCTAAAATGCGCTTGACTCCCTCTCTAAACAAAATATGATCATCTATTAGAACGATATCAATGACTTTGTCCACTTTCATAGTTCATTTTTCCCCCTAGAGTACGATCTTGTCTATCGCCTATTACAATAATATACGTGTACTTACCTTCCTGATAGTGAGGTCGATTTTATATGTTTCCTTTATTTTACCTGTTAACTAGTGATTTTGGAAGCCTTTTTTATTTTTCCGCTTGGCAATCTTCATTATAATACGGCGTTTCGATATGAATCTGGGTACCTTGCTGATCTACGGAGTCAATCGTTAACTGACCACCGAGCATATCAACCCGTTCTTTCATTCCAATTAAGCCAAATGACTTTTCGTGCTTCTTTTTCGGATTAAATCCAACCCCATCATCGTTAACATCAATCATGATGGACTCTTCTTTCATTTCAATCCTTACGTTAATGAGTCTTGCTTTCGCATGTTTAATTGCATTTTGTAATGATTCTTGGACAAGTCGAAACAAGGCAACCTCATATTCTTGTTCGAAGCGTTTCTCTTTACCGATCGAAACAAAATCAATATCTTGATCATTATAATCCGCAATTTTATTGATGTACTTTTTTATGGTTGGAATTAACCCGAGATCATCCAGTGCCATTGGACGTAGATCATAAATGATTCGTCTTACTTCATGTAATGACGTCCGTAGCATTCCCCTTATATGTTGAATCTCCTCTAATGCATCATCTATATTTCCGCTTTGAAGAGAGCGTTCAACAATTTCTGTATTCAGAAGGATGTGTGCTAACATTTGTGCAGGTCCGTCATGGATATCCCTGGAGATTTTCTTTCGTTCCTCTTCTTGAGCCACAATAATTTTCAAGCCAAACTGTTTTTTTTCCTTCACATTTTCCATCGTATTATGAACTTGCCTGAATTCGTCGTGTAAGTAAGGTAATATGACAGATATCTTATTCGCCAAAAATTCAGCATGATCAATCGTATGGTTCAGTGCAATAAGTCGCTCTTCTAAAAGATCCCGTGATTCCCATCCCTCTTTTTGCCTTTCTCTAAAGAGATGGATATCAGCTTGTAGGGAATTGTTTTCGTCATAAACTTCTCTGATCTCACTTTCACTATAAGAACTCATAAATTCACTCACATCAGATAGTCGCTGTTTGGCAAGCTCTTCTCCCCTTTTGATTTGCTCCACCTTATTCGCCTGTTTATATGATTCTTTTTTTATCGCGACAAGTTCTAGATAGAGTGTTTCATATTCTTGACGTGTTGTATCGATTATATGAACAATTTCTATTTTACTATTTTCAACAACATCAATCATGGTCTCCATGATCGTATCCAATACGTGGGCCGTTTCTTTTTCATGCATTATGTTTTCACCAACCTATGATATAATTATATGGAGGTCTCTTTTTATTCATTAGAGATTTACCTATTTTTATGAGCGCAAAATAACCATATTAAGCCATTATTAATTAATAATACAGGATCAACAACTTTAATTCTATGTTTATCGTAAAGGAGAGAAAACATGCTAACAGATTATTATACGATTAAGGAATCCGGTTCAGATCAAGTGATCATCCGGAAGTCTCGATTTATTGGCTATGTTAAACGTGTAGAAACAGAGGAGGATGCGTTACTGTTTATTAACAAGATCAAGAAGAAGCATTATGATGCGACACATAATTGCTCTGCCTATATGATTGGTGCACACGATCAAATTCAAAAAGCAAATGACGATGGTGAGCCAACGGGTACCGCTGGCGTGCCCATGTTAGAAGTATTAAAGCAGCAAAAGCTAAAAGACACAGTCATTGTCGTAACCAGATATTTTGGCGGGATCAAACTAGGTGCTGGAGGATTGATTCGGGCATACGGAAGCACGACATCGCAAACCATTAAATCCATTGGCATCGTGCAGCGTCAGCTAGTGCAGGGCATTTCCATTAAAACAGATTATACCATGCTCGGTAAACTGGAAAATGAATTGAGGAACTCTGAGCACATACTAGATTCGATTGACTACCAAGACCACGTTGATTTCCTCGTCTATGTAAAAAAACAGGCGGTCGAAACGTTTAAAGAATGGATCATTGATCATACAAGTGACGAAGCGATAATCGAAGATAAACAATTTGCCTATATTGAAATAGATAGTACCGATCCACAAATATCTCCATAAAGAATAATCCACCAGCTTTTGAATGGGCTGGTGGATATTGTTTTATATAAGTGACAGCGCTGCTTCATCAGCAATGATCGTTACATGCTGATGCGTTTGTAAGATCGACGCTGGAAAGGACTCCGTGATCTCCCCTTTGATCGTTCTCTTCAGAGCTTCTGCCTTTTCTTCGCCGGAAACGAGTAAGACAATCTCCTTTCCTTCCATAATGGATTCAATTCCCATCGTGACTGCTTGCGTTGGTACTTCGTCAATGGAATCAAAAAAGCGCGCATTGGCATCCAATGTAGCTTGGGCCAAGTCGACGATATCAGTTCGACTGGTAAATGGTGTACCTGGCTCGTTAAAGCCGATATGCCCATTTGTCCCCAAGCCTAAGACTTGTAAATCAATCCCATTTTCCTTCTGAATCAGTCGCTCGTAGTCAACGGATTCCTGCTTTAAATCACTGGCAACTCCATTTGGTACATACGTTTGCTCCGGTCGAATATCGATATGATGAAACAACTTTTCACTCATAAAGAAATGATAACTATTTGGATTGTCCTTACCTAACCCAATATACTCATCCAAATTAAATGTTGTCACATTTTTAAATGATACATTTTCTTGTTTATATGTGTCGATTAATTGCTGATATAATCCGATGGGTGTTGAACCCGTAGCAAGTCCAAGGGCTGGGTTTTTGATCGTCTTTATTCGATCAACCATCAGTTCACAAGCTGTTGTACTCATTTCATCATAATCTTTAACTTTTATTATTTTCATTTTTACCCCGCCTTATTTCGTTATTGTAGTAATGACACCTCGGGAAATGGTGTATTTAATGTTCATGTCATCATCGACAAGCAAAAGATCTGCATCTTTATTCTCAGCAATACTCCCTTTTCGATCAAAAACACCAATTTGTTTAGCAGGATTGACCGAGGCCATTTCAATGATGTTAGAAAGTGTTACACCTTGTAATGAAAGCATATTTCGAACGCCATCATCCATCTTCAATATACTACCCGCAAGTGAACCACTTTTCAATACAGCCCGATCTTCTGTGACGATTACAGGTTGACCACCAAGTTCATAATTACCAGGCTCTAATGATTTCGCACGCATGGCATCTGTAATCAGTATAATCCGATCGCTCCCGATATGATCATAAATGAGTTGTAACATTTCTGGTACAATATGAATACCATCAGCGATTACTTCCGAACGAAGCTCATCGATTTGAAATGCGGCACCTACAACCCCAATACCCCGATGATGAATGCCTGACATCGCATTACATAAATGGGTCACTTGGCGAACACCTTGCGTTACAGCCGTTTTCATCCCTGCATAATCTGTTCCCGTATGTCCCGCTGACACATTTATTCCTGTACGGTGTAGCTGCTGCATAAACTCCCCTGTCACATCATGTTCTGGCGCTATCGTGATTGTTTTAATTTGCTGTCCTGATAATGCTTGCCAGTTTGTAAATTGCTCCAGATTTGGCTCGATAATATATTCCTTCGGCTGAGCACCCGCTTTACTTTCTTCAATATAAGGACCTTCCAAATGTACACCGAGCATCTCAGCGGCCCCTGGTTTAGATTGATAATGCTTTATGTTCATTAAAGCTTTTTCGATATTTTCAACCGATTGGGTGATCGTCGTAGCCAAAAAGCTCGTCGTACCTTCTTGAGGCAATTCGAAGGCAATTGTATCCAATGCTTCTGCTGAAGCATCCATCACATCGGCACCTCCTGCACCATGAATATGCCCGTCAATAAAGCCTGGAATCAGATTTAGGCCTTCCCCATCAAGTTGTCTAACAGCTGCTTTTACACGATAATCGACTTCATGTTCAGGTGTCATTTTAGCTATCTTCCCATCGTTAATGAGTATGCTGTGATTATGAAGCACGCCCTCCTCGGTATAAATGGTTACGTTATTGATGCGTATAGCTGCCGGTTCATCCATTTCTAATCAAACTCCTTACTCTACAATATTCCAAATTCATTTTTTGCACACTTTCTATCCTTTAAAAAATCAAAGTTTATGATGTTACAGCATATATTATACTCATTCCATTATACGGTTCAATTGGTTCCTTTCACAAGTTCGTATAAATTATATCACCTGACTAACCACCGGACAAGCCCTCGTGGAGGATTGGGACATTCTATCCACACCTTTTTATAGCTATCACCGGCAGCCCTATCTACAAAATATGAACGTTAAGCAACATCATTCATATCACGTATCTAAAATGTAAGATAACGGTTTTAATTGAGTATAAATTCCTATATACTAGTAATAGATTGAAATGGATTAAAGTAAGATCAACTTCACAAAATGGTTTATACATGCCATCATTTTTAAACTTGAATGTCAATATATAGGTCATGGCTGACAATCCCTTACTATTCAAATCTAGATATTTATAAAATGTTCGTTATGCATCGGTTAATATAACACTATTCCAGCATCCAAAATAAACATAAATACAAAAGGAATAAAAGGTTCTTTTGACTGATTGAAATCATTGTATTATTCTTCTTATTAGCATCGCATTTTTTATTTTCCCGGGAATGGTAGTCGTATGCTTGATCCACTAGCAAGGATTCGTCCGATAACACTCACCCTTCTATCGATCCATCCACGGACAAACGCCATCATCATGCGCCGTTTATCTGGAGATACGTGTGTTTCTGTTCCAAGATGAATCACGCCTATACATATGAAGATGAAGGCGAATGGGTAAGTTATCAACGATGTTTGGTGTCGTGTTGTCGTTGATATGAAAAAATCAAGTGTGACGTCAGAATGCCAGAAACATATGAAAGCTAAATAGACAGATAGAAAAACAAGGCTAATAAATCAAACCCACTTCACTTTATTGCAATGGGTTTGATTTATCTAATCGTTCAAGAAAAAGCTATCGTGATGTTTTCATGGGGAATAAGGGGGTTCGTATGAAAAGGTTTATTACAATCGTATTGATATTGATATTTATGATGGTTACTTCAGCATGTTCGCAAGATCGAATCTCCCCAAACGAGAGATTCGAAACGTATGTTAATCATTGGAATGCGGAGGATTTTGATAAAATGTATGCCATGCTTTCAACAGAAGCAGCTGAAACATATCCACCAGTGGAATTTATCGATCGTTATCAAAAAATATATGACGACTTAAGCATTTCTGATTTAGATATAACGTACGATGAACTAACTAAAGAGGAAATAAAGAAGGCTTTTGACAACGAGAGCACGACCATTCCTTTACAAGTTAACATGGAGAGTATGGCAGGGCCAATCGAGTTTACGTATGATGCAACACTTGTTTTAACGGAAGATGAAGATCAATCCAGTTGGGATGTAGATTGGGACCCAGGTTATATTTTCCCCGAAATTAAAGATGGCGGAAAAATAAGTATTCAAACAGATTCACCTGTGCGCGGGGAAATTCTGGACCGGAATAAAATGCCTTTAGCAATGAATGATATTGTCTATGAAATCGGCATCGTCCCAGCTAATCTTGGCGATGATGCTGATCAAGAAAAACAAAGTATCGCAAACTTATTAAATATATCCGTTGAATCTATTGACGAGGAATTGGATGCTGAATGGGTCGAGCCCGAATTATTTGTCCCGATTAAAAAGATTCCTAAATCAGAAAAGGACCTTTTATCTCAGTTAGAACAATTCGATTCCATCACAAAACAAGAAGCATCCGGGCGAATTTATCCATCTGGGGAAGCGGCTGCACACCTCATTGGTTATGTTGGTAAAATAACCAATGAAGAATTAGAAGCAGATGAATCCGGATCTTATCAGCCACATGAATTCATTGGGAAACGTGGCCTGGAGCAACTCTTGGAAGATCAATTAAGAGGAGAAGGCGGTGTAGAAATCGTCATCGTAAACGACGATGGGGATGACGCTTTACTCGCCGAGAAACCAGTAAAAGACGGTGAGAATGTTATGTTAACAATCGATGCCAATATACAGGATGAAGTATTTAATGCTTATGAGGGTGAGGCTGGAACAGCATCTGCAATTGATCCAAAAACGGGTGAAGCATTAGCCCTCGTAAGCAGTCCTGCATTTGATCCTAATGAGCTCTTATACGGCATGACACAAACCAAGTGGAGTCAACTACAAGATGATCCAAAAGCACCATTACTGAACCGATTTTCAGCTACCTTTGCACCCGGGTCCGTTTTAAAACCAGTTTCAGCTGCTATCGGACTGGAGAATGGAAGTTTAAAACCCGATGAAGGTCTACAAATCAACGGACTAACATGGAGTAATGGAAGTGGCTGGGGCGATTATAAAGTGCGACGTGTTTCCCAAACGGGTCAACCTGTCGATTTAGCAGATGCCTTGAAGCGTTCGGATAATATTTATTTCGCTATGCAAGCCATACGAATGGGAAGTAAAGCATATCTTGAAGGGCTTGAAAACTTTGGATTTGGGGAAGACATTCCTTTTACATATCCAATCACAAGTTCAACTATTTCTTCAAGTGGTACAATTGAAGGTGAAGTTGAACTTGCTAACACAAGCTATGGTCAAGCTGAAATTGAAATGAGTGCACTTCATTTAGCAACCACGTATACGGCGTTCTTAAACGATGGAAACATGATAAAACCAACATTGCTTATGTCAGAAGAGACAGAAGAGATATGGCATGAAAATGTGATGACAAAGGATCAAGCACAATTAATGCAAGATATTCTTAGGGATGTCGTTGCCACGGGAACGGCCAAGGTAGCAAATAGTGATAAGTTAGACATATCCGGTAAAACGGGTACAGCTGAACTGAAGCAGGCAAGTGATCAAAAAGGTCATGAGAATGGCTGGTTTATTGGGTATACAACCAATGAAAAAGACATTATTATTGCCATGATGATCGAGAAGACAGAAAGCCTTGGTGCAAGTGGTTTTGTTGCTGAAAAGGTATCCGAGATATTGCTCGAAATAAATAAGTGAATAGATCATAACATTTATTCTAATAAATGTTATGATTTCCCTGATAAGCTATTGCGCTTCGTTGGTGTAGTGATAGAGCTATAAATAGGGATTATGAAAATCATTAATAATTCATAGAAAAATAACAGTCACACCTTTTAAAAGGATGTCGACTGTTATTTTTCTATGCTTGAAAGTCCATTCATTTGTTCAGCTACCCGATAAAAACGGCTCCATATATTAAAGCTCCTAACACAACATAAACAGGACTTAACTTCCACTTCTCCAACATCAAATAACTCGCAATCGCAATAATAATTGTATGTATCATACCCGCATCTTCATAAGAGCTGAAAAAGAAACTGTACGTCATCACACCTAATAAGACAGCAATTGTAGGACGAACGTATTGGGTCAACCTCTTTACTTGTGGAGAATCTTTATACTTCATTAATAATCCCAAGAGCGCAATCATCATGATTAATGATGGGGCGAAAGAAGCAAATAAACCAACAATAGCTCCCATAACTCCTCCCTGCTCAAATCCAATATATGCAGCTAACTTCGTTGATATCGGACCTGGCAATCCGTTCCCTAGCGCAACCATTTCACTAAATTCATTGACCGTAAACCAACCATATCGATAAACAACTTCATGTTCTAGTAACGGAATAGTTGCCGGCCCTCCGCCATAGCCAAGAATATTTGATATAAAATTCGCTTTGAATATTTGCCAATACATCATCATTGTCCATCCACCTGCCTAGCTTTTCCACCGGATAACAAAGCGGTCGCAATGAGTGCTGCAATGAGAATAGCAGGATGAATACCAAGTACTTCCATGACAACAATACTAATCAGTGTTAACACAATTGTTGCAATCCATCCCATCGTTTTTTTAGAAAGTTTGATAAAGTCCCATGCCAACACACCAATCATTACTCCTGCCACAGGTAACACACCTTTGGACATTCCTTGTACCCACGGCTTATCTTTATAAGCATTTAACACAGTAAGGAGTAGAATCATTAATAAAGCGGTAGGAACTACTGTTGCAATAATAGATATGACTAAACCACCAATCCCGCCTACCCGGTAACCAATATATCCGGATAACTTCGTGTTAATGGGTCCTGGCAGCGTGTTTGCCAATGCTAATATATCCGAAAACTCCTCCTCATCCATCCACTTATAAATGGTAACAACTTCTCGATGCATCAGGGGTATTGCTGAGAGCCCCCCACCATATCCAAGCATGCCCGCACGAAAAAAGGCGATAAATAAATCCTTTTGTTTCATCTGATCCCCCTCTTTTCATGATTACATAATAAAAACACCACACAAGTCAACCTACATACCACTCCACTATGCTTCGCTTTCCTTTTGTCTTTGCCATCTCTATCATGATGCATGGAAGAAAACGAAATTTCTTTTGAATCAAATTAAACATGTTTTCTCGAGCAGAACAGATAATTCTAATACGAATACGATGTGATTTTAATTCATAGCATACAAAACAAAAGTTTGGATGTCAACCTGAAGTTATACTTTAATAACGCATTTACCTCGATTCCCCTTTCATTAACATCAATTTTGGGTCTTTTCCATTACATTATGTTATGTTTGCAATACGGATTTAATGAAGACTTTATAGGCGATTGATAAGAACACTTTGTTCATCGCCACTTGATCTGTTAGGATAATGCTTATAGCGTTCTAAATAATATAGAGGAGTAATCATCATGTCCTTTAATGAAATTGACCAACTGCTACTAGACGAGTTAATTAAAGATGGAAGAGCCTCGTATGTAGAATTAGCCAAAAAAGTAGGTTTGTCGCGAGTTGCGGTAAAAGACCGTATTCAAAATTTAATGGACAAAGGAGTCATTGAAAACTTTACGGTTGCGATTAACTCTGAAAAATTTGGCAAACAGGTTTCCGCCTTTTTTGAAGTGGATGTTGAACCTAAACAACTACAAGAAGTTGCCCAAAATTTAGTTGATAATCCTGCTGTAGCAAGTATTTATCAAATGACCGGCCCAAGCACATTGCATATGCATGTACTTGTGGAAGACTTTAAAATGCTAGAATCATTTATTAATGACGAACTATACTCTGTCCAGGGAATTACAAGAGTGGAGAGTCATGTCATCTTGAAACGATTCAAAAGCCGAACTGGATATAAACTGTAATCATCAACGATTAGTAAGACATGACAATAAAGCCACCTCTGATAGAAGAGATGGCTTTTATTTATTGTCTATTTCACTGTTTTTTTATTCGCCGTTACGAACAGCAAGACTGCGACTGCAGCGATCGCAATAGCTGATACAATTGGACCAAAGATCGTGCTTGAAGGAAGTGTGACTCCTACTGTAATCAAGAGTGCTATCGCAACCCCTGTTAAAGCCTCCCCAGCAATATATCCCGAGGATAATAGAATTCCACGCTCATTTTTAGCTTTTAATTCTTCCTTACTCTTCGTCAATTTAGTAATGATTCCTTTAATAATTCCACCAACCATGATTGGTGCTGTTAAATGAATTGGAAGATATAATCCGACTGCAAAAGGCAGGGAACCAATTCCAAATAACTCAACCATCCCTGCTGCTGCCATCCCAATGAAAATTAAGTTCCATGGTAAGTCACCTTGCATAATTCCCTCAACCACCATAGACATTAACACCGCTTGCGGTGCTGGCAATTCTTGCGTACCAAACCCATATGCACTATCAAGTAAAATTAAAATAAAACCAATCACAACACTCGTTACGAGTACACCATAAAGCTGTGCAATTTGTTGCCATTTTGGTGTTGATCCTAAAATATAACCTGTTTTAAGATCCTGTGACGTATCACCTGCAATTGCTGCGGCAATACATACAACGGCACCAATTATAATGGCTGTCACCATACCCGCCTTCCCTGTTTGTCCCATCCCGACCAATACAATTGAAATGAGAATTAGTGCTGCAATTGTCATGCCCGAAACAGGGTTTGAAGAACTCCCTACGATACCAACAATCCGTGATGACACGGTAACAAAGAAGAAACCAAACACAAGCAACAGAAGTGCACCGACAAAACCTACTTCAATATGCGGGAAGAATGTTAGTATTCCTAGAAAAACGATCGTTAATGTAGCGATTAACCACATTGGAATATCTTCATCCGTTCTTAATTGTTCGGCCTTTCCACCATTTGTCAAACCTTTCATAGCTCCTACAAATGATGAATAGATCGTAGGCAATGTTTTAATTAGTCCCATAATTCCACCAAATGCAACGGCACCTGCCCCGATATAGCGCAAGTAATTTGCCCAAATATCATGGAAGTCCATTTCACTGATCGGTACGGTTCCAGGATAGATTGCCGTATTCGCGAAATCACCAATATAACTAATAAGTGGAATAATTCCGAGCCACCCAAGAACAGCACCAGCAAACATGATGCCCGCAATTTGTGGTCCAATGATAAACCCTACTCCAAGTAATGCAGGGAGCGTGTCCATACCGATGGCAGCATTTTTAAACTTATATATTTCCCATTCAATTGAAGAAGGAAATGCTTTAACAGCATCTGTTAGTAATTTAAAAGTGGCCCCAACCGCTAGACCCCCAAAGACTAATTTTGCACCTTTACCACCTTCTTCACCTGCGATTAACACTTCGGCACAGGCCGTACCTTCTGGGTATGGAAGTGTTTCATGTTCCTCCACAATTAATGCCCGACGCAAAGGAATCATTAAGACCGTTCCTAAAACCCCACCTGCTAAAGCAATGATTGTAATCGTCAATAAACTTGGTTTCATTTGCCAGATGAATAATGCGGGTAAGGTAAAGATGACCCCCGCTGCTAATGACTCACCTGTTGATGTGATGGTCTGGACAATATTGTTTTCCAAGATGGATGTTCGTTTCATAATGACGCGTAATACAGCCATTGATATAACAGCTGCAGGAATAGAAGCGGAAACCGTCATCCCGACAATTAACCCTAGATAAGCATTTGCCGCCGCAAAGATAATTGCCAAAATCGCCCCAACAATCATTGCGGTTATCGTAAACTCAGGACGCTTGTCCGCTGCAGATACATAGGGTTTAAAAGCTTTATTTGAATCTTTCTTTGACATAATAAGCACCTTCCTAAATAAATTATTATCGTTTATTCCGTATAATGGATCACAGCACAAGACCTACTTATCCTATATGGAAGGTAAGTTAATGAATTTCATAATACCGGTTTAGTGCAACACCGATACAACATATAGTTTCGTTAAACCGTTCTTAACTATATACTGTATCGATGTTGCTCGTTTTCATAATTATGAAATTCATTCAAGTGAATGAAATTCATTCTGAATTAATAAATAAAGGCATTCTATGATATTATCACATATTAAAACGTTATGAAAGTGATCTCCAATCATTCTACGAAAAAATTATCCACTAGGAGTGTGCTCTATTTAATCACCAAATATTCGCGATTTTGTGAATCTTATTACTCAAATAAATAAAGGGCATTCCTATCCTTTCTAGGAGTGCCCTTTATTTATTTGCTTGTTATTCAGTCTAGCTATACGAATGCTATTTACAAGGCGCTGTCATTTTATAAATACTTTACTAATTCATGAAACGTTTCAGCATCTTTTTCGTCCAGAGCTTTGTCAATGAAACGCTTTATATTTTGTCGTTCTAATTCCTCTATTATAGCTATCGTTTCAGGATTTCCTTCTTCTTTTTTGTCCATTTCAGTTTGCGCATAATAGGATTCAACAATAAAGTAGAGCTGGATTAAGAAGTCTGGAAGGGATATGAGTTCGGTCATCGTCAGATATACAATGTCCTTACCTTTTTGGAAGGCAAATTTAGCTTCCAGATTAACAATTTCCTTTGTTTCACGATTCACTTTAATCTCATTTGCTTCACTTGGAACATAATGATAAAGTTGATTATTAATGAGTATCGAAAAATATCGGTATGCTAAGATAATTCGCACATGATTGTTATCTGCTTTAATGTAATAGGGCTTCAACATATTTACGATCATCACCCTATCCACCTCCCCCACTTTTCATTCTTTAAATATTCTGTTAACTTTATTTTACAATGAATACTTTAAAAGTGCAAGCCTTTTTTGATTATACCCCTTGACTCTCATTATTTTTCCTTCATTCCAATATATGTTTGAATACCTTTTTTGTGATGGTATCGATCATTTCATCCGTCACACCAGTATATTGGTATTCAATTTCACCCTGGTATTGCTCCGCCTTTTTTAAATACCTTACCCCTTCTTTTAAAAAACCTTGATACTTTTGAGTTACGTCACGGATGTTAGCTGCATATTTTTCATCTGTTCCCTTCGTAACGGTATGTTCATATAAATCGATGATCGTATCACCATCCCTTTCCGGGTAAAGCTCATGTGGTGCTGTACTGTCAAACATACAAAAATCAAGCTCTGGAACAAGTACCATGTCAATGCTATTCGGATCAAAACTACAATAATAGCGTTCTACTGTTAATCCATTCTCTTCGCAAGCAGCCGCAATTTTTTTCATGAAAAAGGACTTACCAGTTCCAGCCCGTCCCTTAATATAAACACGATGTGGGATCTCTTTAATAATCTCGGCTAGTATGTTTTTCGGTCCAGCAGCCGTCGTTGTTCCAAAGAAACGATGATAAACGGTTGCTTCTTGATTTTTATGAGGTGCAGAGCGAAGGAGTTTGGTGATGACGTTCATTGCAATCTGATCTGCTTTAGCAAAGTCCATTTCATTTATATAGATAGCTTCTAAATCATCGTGCGTCTTTAATGCCTGTTTAAAAGAATCAGCAGCATTTTTTGTATATTCTTCCGATCGCAATGTCGCATTCATTCCATCATACCGGATATTGATAAAATCGCCACAATCGATTTGCTTGGTAACGCGAATCCCAGAATGTACAAGTTGGTCAGCAATGACAGCGACTGATTCCCCCCTCATGATAATCCCTTCCTTATTCTCTGTTTCTAAAGGACTATGAATAATTTCTAACTCACTTTTCCCTTTCATGTGCGCAATGATCTGATTGAATATCTTTGTTTTTACAGCATGTGAGTCATGATGGAGAACGATTATCTTTTTAATACGCTCTATATTTGTTGGTAATAAATTAATAAACCCATGTGCAGTATTTCCCGATACGTAATAATGTTTAGTTTCGTACAAATAGACACATCCTTTTCACGTATATTAATCTCCTTCTTCTATCTATAGTAATGGAACAGGCTGAAATATGCGTATATTCCATTTGCATCTTTCGTTTAGATTCGACGATTCCTTGCTGTCTCCCTTCGATAACTATGGTATAATGATGCTCTAAAAACAAGGGGGATGATCAACAATGAGTACGATTATTTCTTGTCAATCAGCGATCTATGCATTTGACAAAGACAATGAACCTGTGAAGTCAGTTCCTGTTGGTGAACCAATTACAATCCAAACCTATGACTGCTTTACGAATCAAATTCAGTCTCCATCTGATTTGACAGCGATTAATTGGGATAAAATTAACCCTGCCACGGGCCCGATTTTTATTGAAGGTGCTACACCTGGTGACATTCTAAAAGTTGTGATCAATAATTTAGAGATTGGTGACCAAGGTACTATGGTTACGGGAGAGGGCATTGGTGTTTTAGGTGATCAGTTTACAGATTTCGATGTGAAAATAATTCCGATCAAGAATAACCATGCTATATTTGATGAACAGATGAAAATACCACTCCATAAAATGATTGGTGTCATCGGCGTAGCTCCAGAAGGGGATCCCATTGGCTGTGGAACTCCTGGCGCACATGGTGGGAACTTGGATACGGTCCTCGTGAAAGAAGGAGCAACTCTCTATTTCCCTGTCTTTCAAGAAGGAGCTTTATTCGCAGCCGGTGATTTTCACGCTGCGATGGGAGATGGAGAAGTTTCCGGATCCGGTATCGAAGTCTCTGGTGAAGTGACCGTTACCTTTGATGTTATTAAAGGACAAAAAATTACGTATCCCTTTTTAGAAAATGAGGAGCATATATCCATCATTACAACTGCTGAAACATTGGACAAAGCTACGAAAATTGCCGTCAATGAGATGATCGATATCATCCAGCCACATACAGACCTCACATTGTCGCATTTAACGATGCTCATGAGCGCGGTTGGACAGACTCAAATATCACAAGTCGTGAATCCGCTTGTAACAGCTCGCTTCTCCGTCCCTAAATCTGTATTCGAGTCATACGACATTACTCTCTTTGCCGACTGATTAATCAGTCAGAAGAACAGAACGCGTTTATATGACATTCATAAAAATCACAAAAAGATCCGGACATTAACAATTACCGATCATTGTTAACATCCGGATTCCTTTTTGAATCAAATAACATAGCACTTTAAATTATAAAAAAGATGCCAAAACTGACATCTTTTTAAATTATATAATTTAAAACTTCATTGAAAGCTACTTTAATTCTGGAAGAACACGCACTTCTTTTTCCATTTCAGATTGGCAGAGCGGGCATTTCGGTATCTCCTCGAAGCTATACGAATCCCTCATCCATCCTTGACAATCTTCGTTTGTGCATGACCAAACGTCTGTATCAACCTCAGGAACTGGCTCTTTAGGTCCTCTAGAGAAACCCATACACAACACCCCCTTCATCATACTATCCTCATTATACTCCTTTCTCACAAACAATGAAAGGGTCTACTTATATATATGTATAAGATGAAACAATCAACTACGCTTTATCCATAGCTTCTCCCTTTTGAACTCCTTCTATACACGATTTATACCTACACCTAATCAATCAGCCGTTCAATGGCTTTGGCAACACCGTCATCATCATTTGCAGCTGTTATAAAGTCTGCAGCAACCTTAACTTTTTCTTGCGCATTCCCCATGGCAACACCAATTCCCGCCTGCTCAATCATCTTAATATCATTCATACTGTCACCGACAGCCATCACTTCCTCCATTGTAATGCCTAATTCCTTACAAACACGCACAAGCGCACTTGCTTTGTTGACACCATGAGGATTGACTTCAATATTTGTTGGCAATGAATTCGTTAGCTCTAATCCTTCATAAGTTTTCAATTGTTCATTTACAGCAGCCAACTTTTTATGATCTTCCGTACTATATCCCATTTTCAACCATTGATAGGCATAAAAATCATCTGGTCGCTCACTTTTCATAAAATTACCTGTTGTCGATGTCATCCACATATTTATCCCTACTTTATCGCCTAGATGCCACATGGATTCAATCGCTTCCGCCGCAAGCTCATGACGCTCGACAAGTTCCTTCGTCGCCGTCCAAATTTCACCGCCATTTACAGTAACAAAATATGTATCCAATCCTAATTGCTCAGCATAAGGCTCACAAAAAGCTAACCATCGCCCCGTACAAAGCATAACGGTTATACCTTGTGCTTGCGCATTAGCAATCATCGTTTGATTCGCAACAGAAACTTCGTGATCCTTTGTTAATAAAGTACCATCCATATCCAATGCGACTAATTTTATTGTTTGCTCTTTACCATCCATTTACATTCTCCTCTTTCTTATCTTTCGACAGTCATCATACACATTAATATTAATGATAACATATTAATGTAAATGCTTGTATGAAGGCCAACGTTATGATGAATGATGAAAGCGCATTAAATTATCTTGCCTAATTCTCAGCTTTTTTGTATACTTAGCCTAATTCATATTTTTAATATCATCAAGTAGAATAGGAGACGAAGAAGATGATTACTGCAACATGGGATTGGTTATGGGACAAGCACTATCAAATGAAAGACTTACTTAGCTTCTTTGTAAAACCCAATGCTTCAAAAATGGGGACGAAAGCGGACAGCGTTACGGCCTCAGGGAGTTCAAGTATTCCATCCCAAAAGTCAGGTAACAATGGCGATAACAAGCGAGACTACAAAACAGCTCAGCTCTTCGGACTTATTTTAGGGCCGCTATTATTTTTACTCATTCTATTGTTTTTCACTCCTGAGGGCTTATCCTACGAAGGACGAGCTGTCTTAGCTGGAACGACATGGATTGCAATTTGGTGGATGACGGAAGCTCTTCCTATTCCAGTAACATCGCTATTACCAATTATTTTATTTCCATTAACAAATGCTTTAGATATTAGTGAGACAACATCTGCCTATGGAGATAATGTTGTTTTTCTCTTTATGGGTGGATTCATGATTGCGTTAGCGATGGAAAAATGGGATCTTCATAAAAGAATTGCTCTCACGATTATTTCAATCATCGGAACAAATACAAATCTGATTATTCTTGGTTTTATGGTTGCTACTGGATTTTTATCCATGTGGATTTCAAACACAGCAACCGCTATGATGATGGTACCCATTGGACTCGCTATTATTTACCAAGTGACAGATGCTTTAAAAGATCGACCTGATATTGACACGTCTAAAGAAAACTTTGGTTTTGGTAAGGCATTAATGCTGGGGATTGCGTACTCCGCATCGTTAGGCGGTATTGCTACATTAATTGGAACACCTCCAAACACACTACTTGCTGGTGCGGTTAATAAAATGTACGGAATTGAACTTTCTTTTGCAAAATGGATGCTCTTCGGTGTCCCAATTGCTTGGACATTTATTATTATCGCTTGGTTCTACCTTGTAAAAATTGCTTACCCTTCTGAGTTCAAACATTTGCCTGGTGGGAAGGCGGTTATTCAACGAGAGAAAGATAAACTTGGTAAAGCATCCTTTGAAGAAATTGCTGTTTTCATTATCTTCATTGGGGCCGCTTTGTCTTGGATAAGCCGTTCATTCGTCTTGCAAAAAATTAACGGGAATATTGATGATACGGTAATTGCGCTTGTTGCGGCACTTATTTTGTTCATCATTCCATCGAAAAACAAGAAAGGCGACCGTTTATTGGATTGGGAGACAGCCGTTAAGCTCCCATGGGGAATCCTTCTCTTATTCGGTGGTGGACTCGCGATTGCCGCTGGGTTTGTTGAATCTGGTCTTTCCGAATGGATTGGTAGCCAGTTAATCGCCCTACAAGGTGTTCATATTATTATGGTTTTATTCGTTGTGACAACACTCGTTATCTTCTTAACGGAAATTACCTCGAATACGGCAACCGCATCGATGATGTTCCCTATTATGGCATCATTAGCCGTTGCTTTAGATATTCACCCATACAGTGTGATGATCGCCGCTGCAGTAGCTGCATCATGTGCGTTTATGCTACCTGTTGCAACACCGCCTAATGCGGTTGTCTTCGGTTCCGGTTATTTACGGATTCCAGACATGGCAAAAGCTGGCTTCGCTTTAAACATAATAGGAATATTTATCGTCACCTTAGCGATCTATTTCTTACTTCCATTTGCCTGGGATATCGACTTAACACAATTACCTGCCATGTTTAAGTAAAAAAAATGGTACGATAGCGCGACCCATCTCGATAAACCATTAAAAACGCCAGGAAGGGAATGATTACATCTGGTTCTTTGTCAAATAACGTTGGTGAAGAATTTTAAGTCGATGAATATTTAATTAAGTGGAACGATAACAATCAAAGCTTGCGCTCTTATTTCGCTGACTTGCACTACAGTCGACAGGCTTTCCGCG
>Ga0209487_1000663_pt1 | contig 30567 bp, 32 predicted proteins | sample Poulit2012_FD_187524 | JGI IMG/M metagenome (GOLD analysis project Ga0209487, IMG submission 187524) | Agricultural soil microbial communities from Georgia to study Nitrogen management - Poultry litter 2012 (SPAdes) (version 2) | ecosystem: Environmental > Terrestrial > Soil > Agricultural land...
AACGGATAACGGATAACGGATAACGGATAACGAATCAATAAATCACCATCCCGATCAAAGCAATTCCTATTATCAAAACGACCGGATGAACCTTATACCGGACGGACAGGTAAAGGGTTCCGATAAAAAATACCGGACTCAGGAAATCCGTAAAATTCTCCGGAGTCATCAGAGAATATGCCGCAAAACCAATCAATGCAATACTCAAAGGACGGATCCCGCTCAGGATAGTCCTGAAAAAAGGATGATTCCGAAACCGTGAATAAGAATAAGAAATCATCATAATCAAGATAAAAGCGGGAAGACAAACGGTCAACGTTGCCAAAACAGAGCCCAAAACAGAAACCAGGGGTGAATATCCCGCATTTTCCACAGCACTATATCCCGCATAAGTCGCCGTATTGATACCGATGGGTCCTGGTGTCGTCTGCGAAATAGCAACCAGATCTGTAAATTCCTCATTGGTCATCCAGTGATTTTGTGTGACGACTTCATCCTGAATCAATGATAACATCGCGTATCCACCTCCAAATCCAAAAATCCCGATTTTAAGAAATACCCAAACCAGTTTCCAAAATATCATCTCCGAAAAATTAAAGCATAAAGAACTCCTCCTCCGCATCCCATGATCACAATCCAGACCGGAGAAACCTTCAAAAATATCATCAATCCCAAAGCCACAATCGGAATCATGGCGATTTTCCAGGTAAATGGATAAGCTTTGGCGACAGAAAACATCGGCGCGACGATCAGTGCGACAACCGCCGGCCGCAGCGCTTTAAAAGCTTTTGCCACCCAGATATTTTCCTGAAATTTATAGAAAAACATGGCGATCAGTACGATAATACAAAACGGAGCTATGATCGTCCCCAGTGCTGCCACGATGCCCCCTTTCAGACCATGAACCCGATATCCTACCAAGGCCGCAATATTGGTCGCAAAAACACCCGGCAATGACTCCGTGACAGCGATCAATTCGTACAGGTCTTCTTGATTGAGCCATTTCCTGCCCACGATATCTTTTTCGATGAGTGGAATGACTGCATATCCACCACCTATGGTGAATATCCCAATTTTAGTAAAAAGATAAAACAACTTCCACGACATATCACTTCTTCTTGCATACTCATATTCCTCGATGATTTTCAGGAAGCATCCTCACCGGTCCATGATATTGAACACCAGTTCTTTGATCAATTCTCCACTTCCTGCGTGCAGATAATCAATTCCTTTGGATCTGAGATCATACGTATATAATATATCAAAAATCTTTTCACATCGGGCCGGGGAATAGTTTTTACTTACTTCCTGATATTCACGGATAAAAAATGGTGGGATTCCAAGAGAACGCTGAATTTCAGCCGGCGATGCAGATTTAAGAAAGTGAAATTTATATATTTTAACAAAATAACTAAACAATACTGAAACTATCATCACAGGTGAAAAATCCCGTTCATTCGCTGCCATGACACTTGCGATTCGGGCTGCTCCCGCCTCATCTCGCATTCCGATTGCTTTCTGCAATTCAAATACATTATAGTCTTTGCTGATCCCTACGTATTTCTCGATATCATCCGCAGTGATTGTAGTATCACCTGATTTATTGAGCATGACCTTATCGAGTTCATTCGCTATTTTCTGAAGATCCGTCCCAAGGTGTTCACCCAGTAAATGCGCATTTCTTGGCTCGATTTTCCAGTCGTGTTCGCGACAATATTTTTCGATCCATCCGCTAATCTGATAATCCCGCACATTTTTTGATTCAAAAGCGGTTTTTAGTTTTCTTAGCTGCTGAAAAATCCTCGTTCTTCCATCCGGTTTTCTCTTGTATTCTATAATAAAAACGGTGGTATCGAGTGGCGATGCAATATAAGGGAGCAATTCGGAAAAATCCCGCAACTGATGAGCCTCCTTAAGCTGCACTACATGATATTCGGCCATCATCGGAAAACGCATCACCATGTCGAGAACCTGTTTACTATCCACTTCTTTGCCGTACAATGTGGAAAAATTAAAATCCCTCATCGCCGGATCCACTGTCTGTTCAATGATAAATGCACCCAGACGATCAATAAAAAAGGGTTCTTCCCCGTATAAAAAATAGATAGGCTGAACCGGATTTTCTTTTACAAGTTTGCGAAACTGCACTTCATCCATACTCTCAATTTTCGGTCACCATATTGAACAAGGTCTCAATCCAGGCCGGGCTTGTATTCAAGCTTTCCATCATATCAAACCTCTTTCCTCCGTGTTCTAAAAACAGTTCTTTATACTCCATTCCAAGCTCAACGGTCGTCTCCAGACAATCTGCGACAAATGCCGGACTCGTTATCAAAACATTTTTATATCCCTCCTCCGCCAGTTCTCTGACCACATCTTCCGTATAAGGTTTTACCCATTCGGACCGTCCCAGCCGCGACTGAAAAGTGGTGATGCATTTTTCATCGGGCAAGCCCCACGCTTCCTGTAATAACCGCGTATTGTGAAAGCACTGAGCCGAATAACAATATTCATTTTTGGAATGGATGGTTTGACAACACAGAGTATCACCGGCACAATGATGATTCCGATCTGCCTTGAAAAGCTGACGCTGAGGCAGTCCGTGATAGCTAAACATCACTTTTTCATACTGATCAAAATCATATTTTTCTCCCACCTCTTTCCACGCATCAATAAAATCAGACCGATCATAGAACTGGTTGATCATGGTGATCTGAGGAAAAACCCAATCTTTTTTGATCTCATCCATCACTTTTTCCAGGACAGAACCAACCGTCGCAGATGCTTGCTGCGGAAACAGAGGAATGATGATCCATTTTTTGAGTCCTTGCTCACGAAAATGATCCAGCGCGGAAGCGATCGATGGAGATTGATATCTCATCGCAAGACTGACCAGATATTGATTGCCCAGTCGTTGCTGCAACAGATCTCTTACTTCATATCCATAAAGGATCAGAGGTGATCCCTCCGGCGTCCAGAGCAACTGATACTCTTCGGAAGTGCGGGGTGAACGTCCGATGGCAATCGGGCCTCTGACCAGTAACTGCCGGTTCCAGGCCGGGATATCCATCACCCGAGGGTCCAGCAAAAACTCGATCAGATATTTGCGTACATCCGGCACCGCGGGACTATCCGGGGATCCAAGATTGATGAGCAATACACCTGTATGAGGCTTTTTTACATTATTATTCGTCATAATTCGTGTTATGTCATATCATATCAGGGCAAGTACAAATTTGATGAAAATAAAAAGATAAGCCCAGATTAACCAGGGGATATTTTAAAAAAGATCCTTTAATTATTATTCTCTCAAAGGAAACTGTATTTTTGACCTCCTTAGCCTGCATTATTCATCAAACTTCTAAATAATTATGTGTAATATCGACGACTACTTCATTATTAGGCATTTTAGAGGAATGAAATCTCCTCCAAAATGATCAGTTTTTTGAATTAATAATACAGGTTAAAACATTTCCCTTGCCCAAACATTGTGATTTTCAACATGAAAGAAAAAGAAAAAATAATTCTGGTAACGAATGATGATGGGATTTTCGCTCCCGGTCTACACAATCTTGTCGAAGCGGTTCGGGATCTGGGAAGAGTATATGTAGTGGCACCCGATTCTCCCCAAAGCGGTAAAGGCCACGCCGTGACTTTACGAGAACCTCTGCGATTCAATCCGGTTGATACTTTCGAAGGAATCGAAGCCTGGGAAAGTTCCGGGACTCCGGTCGATTGTGTCAAATGGGCCAAAAACGTATTGTTAAAAAATAAAACGATCGATCTGTGCGTCTCCGGCATCAATCATGGCGCCAATTATTCGATCAATATCATATACAGCGGGACGATGTCTGCTGCAATGGAAGCTGCATTTGAAGGGGTTCATAGTATCGGATTTTCTCTGCTCGATTTTTCTCTTGATGCTGATTTTACCGAAGCGCGGAGGAGCGCGACCGAGATCAGCCGTTTCGTTCTTTCACAACCTCCCAATCCAAAGCGCCCGCTTCTGCTCAATGTCAATATACCGGCGTTGCCGGAGCATGAGCTCAAAGGCATGAAGCTTTGCCGGCAGGCCAATGCACGGTGGGTGGAAGAATTCAAAGAAGCCCGGGATCCGCAAGGGAATAAATACTATTGGTTGGCGGGGGAATTTGTAAATATGGATCGAGGAAAGGATACTGATGTCCAGGCACTCGAAGAAGGATATATCTCCATCGTTCCGTGTCAGTTTGACCTGACCGATTACCATGTATTTGATCAATTGACAGAGCTGCATCATGAGAGGAAAGAGGTCGGATAATATCTTTACCGGCATCATAGCAGGATTGATCGTCCCTGTCATTGCTTTTGGAACCCTCAGCTGGTTTTGGTACCAGTTCACAGAGATGGGGACATTTTCCGACGATGATTTTTCACCCGGATTCAAAGTGCGCACCCTGGGATTGCTCAGCATCGCTGCCAATCTGATACTGATCCGGTATTTTCAAAACAGATATGCCTTACAGTCGGTCCGGGGAACATTGATCCCGACTTTTATCTTTGTTATCGTGTGGATTCTTTATTTTGCAAGAGCCATATTATGAGTCTGAAAATCTATATCATCGCCGGCGAACCATCCGGAGATCTTCATGGGGCGCACCTGGTACGAGCGATTCTTGAACAGGATCCTTCGGTTCGGTTTCGCGGATTTGGCGGATCCAAAATGGAGGCCGAGGGTGTGATCCTTGATCAAGACATCGATCAGCTTTCTTTTATGGGTTTTGTAGAAGTCGTCCGCCATTCACCTCAGATTCTGGCCAATTTTTCCCTTGCCAAGAAGTCGATCAGATCATGGCAACCGGATGCGATACTCTACATTGATTTTCCGGGGTTTAATATGCGGATGGCCAAATGGGCTCACAAATACGGATACAAAAATTTTTATTATATCGCGCCCCAAGCCTGGGCGTGGAAAGCAAAAAGGTCTCATCAGCTCAAAAAGTATATCGATGAATTATTTTGCATCCTCCCATTCGAAAAAGAATTTTTTGCCCGGTATGACATCGATGCTCATTATGTAGGACATCCATTGGTCGACATCATCGATCAGTACAAAAAAACCAGAGAACCTCTTCCAAAACAAAAAAAAGAAAAAATCCTGGCTCTATTGCCGGGAAGCAGAACGCAGGAGATCAAAAATGTTTTGCCTATTCAACTGGAAGCCTCCAAAAACTTTGAGGATCATCAGGTGATCATCGCCCGATCTCCCAATGTAAAGACGGAACTATATGAGACAATTCTAACTCAAACCCAAACCGATGCTGAAATGAATGACTCAGCATATGACTTACTTTACAAGGCCGACATCGCTGCCGTCTCCTCGGGTACTGCCACCCTGGAAACTGCCTTGTTTCAAGTACCACAAGTGGTCTGCTTCAAAGGGAATTTCCTCTCCTATCATATCGCCAAAACACTCGTAAAAGTACCTTATATCTCTCTGGTCAATCTGATCATGGATCAACCGATCGTGAAGGAGCTCATCCAAAATGAACTTACAGTCAAAAATTTGGAAGCAGAATTAGAAAAGCTGACCCTATCCGAAAATCTGGAGACCATGCAAAACCATTATCATCAGCTAAAAAACATCTTGGGAATGGGTGGAGCAGCCTGCAAAACTGCAAAAATCATTTTATCCCGGATTTCGAATTGAAAATATGAATAAATTTACCGACCTTGATTCAAATTGAAAAAAGAAGCAATGAAATTGACAAAAAGAGAACTGAAAGAAAGAGAAATACTGAATGCAGCTGAAGAAGTTTTTTCCCAATATGGCTATGAAAACACCAAAATGGATGATATAGCTGCCAAACTGGGCATCAGCAAAGGCCTGGTTTATTTTTACTTCAACAGCAAAGAAAATCTATATATGGCATTGACTTACAGAGCAATGCAGACTCTAAACGAACAATTTTATGAAGTTTATCACAAAAACAATCATCTGCCCGGATATGATACGACGGTTCTGCTAATCGAAGCTTACATCGAATTTTTGAATACCAATCCTTTTTACCGTGAGCTGATGATCAACTATACAAGGCTGGTTCGATCTTCTGATCAGGTCAACAATCAGCTGACCGATTCGATGAAAAACAGCATCTATTTCCGTAAGATCAGAGATATTCACAATATACCGATCACGATCGCGCAAGAAGAAATCAGCCGTGGACAAAAAGATGGAACGATCAAAAATAAACGCTCACCCAGTTTGCTGTATATGACCATGTGGAGTTTCATCATGGGGTTCAGCCAGCTGAAAGCCGCCGCTTCACAAAACAACCGGATGACGATGTATCACGTCAATATCCGCGAATGGCAGGACTATATCATGGAGATCGCAAAACTAACCCTTCAAATAGAAGATTAATCAATCAGCATATAATGGATAATTTTTCACATGATATACTATAGACGTCTTATCGACATACGACCGGTCATCCTTCTCCTGGCAGGGTGGATGATTTTATCAGCCAGCTGCCAGGCTCGAAAAAATATATCAGAATCACCTTCTGAGAAACTGGACAAAAGCGTTCTCTGGGAGATCAGTCACTCCTCTTTATCCTCGCCCTCCTATCTTTTGGGAACCATTCACCTGATCCCCGAAGAGTATTATTTTTGGCCACAGGAATTTGACCATGCATTTCAAAATTCGGATCAGGTCGCGATGGAGATCGATATGGGCTCTTTAGATCCTGCAGATCTGATGGGAATGATGGGAAGTCTGATGATGTCTGATGATCAGACCATCGAAGACCTGGTGAGCGCCGAACAATACGAAATCATCACCGATTATTTCAGCCGGATGGGGCTTCCTTTTATGCTTTTGGAGAGAATCAAGCCCTTTTTTCTCTATATGTTTGTGTCAATGGATATCGCCAATCTGGATCAGGGATCGATGAAATCCTATGAAATGGAGATTATGGAAAAAGCTGCCGCGCAAGATAAACCGACGACAGGACTGGAAACCATCGAAACTCAGATTTCCTTATTTGACTCCATTCCTTATTCCTATCAGGCACAAATGCTGGCGGAAGCGATCCTGGAAAAAGAGGGCAATCTCGAAGCCGGACAGGATATGGATGAAATCTTTCGACAGTATGCGGCTCAGGATCTGGAAGCAATGTATCGGATGAGCAGTAAAGAAGAAGATGAAATCATGAAAGAATTCAATCTATTGCTGATCGATCAACGGAATAAAAATTGGATTCCGGAAATCGAAAAACTCCTCCGCGAAAAACCAACCTTTATAGCGGTAGGAGCGGGTCATCTGGCGGGAGAGAATGGGGTCATCCCATTGCTTCGAAAAGCCGGATATACCCTCACTCCCATTAAAATAGAATCCGGCTATGGCACTGATTAGATCGATCAAAGGGACCAAGCCCCGATGGGGAGAAGATTGTTTCATAGCCGAAAATGCAACCATCATCGGCGATGTTACCATGGGAGATCAATGCAGCATATGGTACCAGGCGGTGATTCGTGGGGATGTAAACCGTATCCGGATAGGGAACCGGGTCAATATCCAGGATGGTGCGATTATTCATTGCACATTTGAACGGTCGATTACCAAAATCGGTGACGACGTATCCATCGGCCATCAGGCGATCGTTCATGGTTGTGAGATCCATCCCGAAGTATTGATTGGCATGGGCAGTAAAATCATGGATCATGCCGTCATTGAATCCCATTGCATCATCGCAGCGGGCGCAGTTGTTTTGGAAAACACGCACTGCGAGTCGGGTTATATCTATGCCGGTGTTCCGGCCCGCAAAATAAAGCCCGTGTCCAAGGCTATGTTAGAAGGAGAAATCCGGAGGATCGCCAAAAATTATATCAAATACGCCTCATGGTATAAAAATGATGAGACTCCGTAGTCAAATTCTTAAAAAGAAGAGATGCATATATTACACTAAATATCAACCAATTACAAGAATTTATCGCATTTCAATAAAAACAATGAAGATCATTGGCAATACCCGATAACTTCTTTTAATTTTACACCAAAATTCAATCCTCATAAAAATTATACAGATAAAACAGCATGATCGATATTAAACTTTTTTCGGGTCAGTGTTCCCGGGCCTTAGCAGAAAAAATTGCGGATCATTATGGTCAGGAGCTTTCCCAAATGGAAATCCAAAGATTCAGTGACGGAGAGCTTCATCCGGTGATCGAAGAATCGGTTCGTGGCGCATATGTTTTCTTTATCCAGTCAACCTATGCTCCCGCGTCCAATATCATGGAACTCCTTCTGATGATCGATGCCGCCAAGAGAGCATCTGCGGGATATATCACAGCGGTGATTCCTTATTTCGGATATGCCCGGCAGGACCGGAAAGACAAACCCCGGGTTCCTATTTCTGCCAAACTCATGGCCAACATTCTGGAAGCTGCCGGTGCAAATCGGATTATGACGATGGACTTTCACGCAGATCAGATTCAGGGATTCTTCGATATTCCGGTGGATCATCTAAGAAGTGAAGCTATTTTCATGCCTTATTTAGAAAATTTTGACCTGAGTGATGTCATTTTCGCTTCTCCTGATGTGGGAGGAGTCAAGCGTGCACGTGCCTACGCCAAAAGATTTAAAACGCCATTGGTGATCTGTGATAAGTACCGAAAACAGGCCAATGAAATCGAAGAAATGACGGTCATAGGAGATGTGGATGGAAAAGATGTCATTCTGGTAGACGATCTGGCGGATACAGCCGGGACATTGTGCAGGGCGGCCGGAATACTCAAAGAACAGGGTGCAAAAGATGTTAAAGCGATTTGTACACACCCGGTTCTATCAGGGAATGCTTATGAAAACATCGAAAATTCAGAATTGTCAGAGATGATCGTGACGGATACCATTCCATTGAAAAAAGAGTCAAAGAAAATCCGGGTGTTGGAATCGGGACAGCTTTTCGCGAAAGCAATCCGAAATACGCATGAACACAAATCGATTGCAGCCCTGTTTTTGGATGATGATTGAATAACACTCTCTCTCCCCATCCGGGGAAGGTGATGCTTATCAATATTAAATAATTCAGGAATTCAGGAAGAATGATCCGGCGATATAATTATCATAACGGGTATTCATTTGAACTGAAGGTTCTATTCTTGTTCGGGATTCTAATTCTTGTTCGGGATTCTAATCCGGGCAGATGATCATCAGGATCTTCTAATATGATATTGTTGTCCTATCCCATTGACCGCCTGCGTATCATCGTTCACTTTCCATCTGATATCTTTATCATTTGACATCAAACCCGTGTACATCTATCAATAAATGAAGGGAAGAGAACATGGTAAAATAAAACAGGCTATTGAGCGATCGCTCAATAGCCTGTTTTATTCTGAAGCTAATTCTTATTTTAAGAATGCTTCCGCAAATACTGCTCTCTGTATTTGGCGTTTAGACGTTGTTCCCGTCTTGCCACAGAAGGCTTCGTATACTGCTTGCGTTCCCGCAACTCTCTCAAAATACCTACACGTTGATATTTACGCTTGTATTTTTTGAGCGCCTTATCTATGGAGTCGCCATCTTTTACATCAACTATGAGCATACTTGATTACCTCTTTTTTAAGTAATTAAAATTTAAATTTCAGTGATTCCGCTGGGATTCGAACCCAGGACCCCTTGATTAAAAGTCAAGTGCTCTACCGACTGAGCTACGGAATCTAATATTTGCTTTTTGTAAAGCGTTGCAAAGATACAACCCTTATTTAAAATTCCAAGAATCCTTCATCTTTTTCTTCCGATTATATCAATCCTACATCAAATTCTACGCTTTCAGGAAGATAAAAGATCTTGATTTTCAACAACTTCCCCGTTTGTTTTTATTTTAAATCTTTTTCCGCTTGAAGCTAAAAACACTGAGGGAAAAACATGTCGTGCTTCCTCTTTAAATTTTCCAAGCTCTGGATACCGGCTGCTGTAATGTCCTAAAAGTAAATGATTGACCTGCGCATCACGCGCTATCATTCCGGCTTGACGAGCAGTGGAATGATAACGTTCAGCCGCCAGTTCTTTATCAGATTCTAAAAAAGTGGATTCGTGATACAGAAGCGTAGCACCCGATGCATATTTTGCATTTTCGGGTAGATAAAGGGTATCCGTCATATATACATAAGAGCGGGGTTGTCGGATCCGCTCCAGATCTTCAATGGTCCATCGACTTCCATCGATCAGAATGGATTCACCCTTCATCATATCGCGGATCTGGAAATGTGTCAATCCCAGTTCGCGGATTTTTTCTTTATCCAGATATTTTCGATTGATATTTTCATCGATCCTGTAACCAAATGTAGGGATCCGGTGTCGGACAGGAAAAGCTATCACATCCATATCGGGCGATGTCCATATTCGCTGCTCCTTTTCCTCAACCAGTTCTCTTATCTCCAGGGGAAATGCCACATCACTTTCGGTCACTCCGATCACATTTTCAACAAACTCTCTGATCCCCCGGGGTCCGACTAGTACAAGTGGCTGCTGACGTCGATAAAGCTGAAAACTGGTCAGCAATCCGGGAAGTCCAAATATGTGATCGCCATGGAGATGGGAGATCAGAATTAATGAGATTTTTGATGGTTTTTCATTGTACTGCATCATTCTCATCTGTGAACCCTCCCCACAATCCAGTAATATGTGCCGACTTGCGGTGCGCAGGATCTGCCCCGAAGGGAATCGGTGCAGAGTGGGCACCGCCGAATTCGCGCCCAAAATCGTCAATTCCCAGTTCATTCTTCTTCAGGGATATAATCATCTTCGGCCATAAATTCTTTTTCCAGCATTTCCATTTTCACATAATCCTCCGCCTCGTCCAATGAAGAGATGAAAGTCACCGGATCTTCCAAATCGATAGAGTCAACCTTTTTACGGATTTCGGGATGATTTACTTCACAGAGGATATACAATCCTTTCCCTTTCCAAAGCTCACCTCCCGTCAAAATGACACCCAAGGCTGACGAATCGACATGCTTTACTTTCTGAAGATTCAGGATCATATTTTCCGTTCCGTCCGCGTGGAGAGATTCAATCACGGACCGGAGAGCAGAAGCAAGATGATCGTTTATGATTGAATCTTCTACGGTAAGAATGGCATACCATTGTTCTTTATTGACCTTATATTTCATATTGGTATCGAATTTGATGATTAGAATGTAACAAATAGATGATTTTAGACGTCATCGAGGCTAAAGTAAAAAATTTTGAAGAAGAAAAACAAGCTTCCACAAATGATGACAACAATCCAGCGAAAATATATGTTAATTTCACGGGGTTACTAAATCATTATAATTATTTATTGTTTCTTAGAATAAATGTATATATCATCATATGAGAAAGTTTTCGCCAGAAGTAAAAAAAATACTCAGTAACAGCAAAATCGAGGCCAAACGAATGGGTCAGGGTTTTGCTGGGCCTGAGCATATTTTGCTTGGGATCATCAAAGAGGAAGATAGTCTGGCAACCAAAGTATTCGAGTCACTGGATGTGGATTTGGATGAACTGGCAGATTATCTGGAGAAATACAGTAGCAATCAGCGCACCGGCAGCGGAATGCCCCACCGGGACATTCCTTTTGACAAACATGCTGAGAAGGTTCTGAAGTTTTCAGTTCTTGAAGCCAAAGTATTCAAGAACCAGGAAATTTCTCCTGAACTCATCGTTCTTTCGATTCTCAAACACCGGGACAATCGAGCCTCAAAAATACTCAAGCAGTTCGATATCGATTACGATACCTATAAAAATGAATTGTACTACCTGATCAATGAAGACCAGGTGGATGTGGATATTTATTCTCATTCTGCATCCGATGAATCAGGATATGAGGATGAAGGAAGATCTGCCCGTGGCTTCCAAAAACGAGGAGCTCAGAAATCGAGCACACCGGTTTTGGACAATTTTGGACGGGATATCACCAAATTGGCTGAAGAAAACAAGCTGGATCCGATCATCGGAAGAGAAAAAGAAATAGAAAGAGTATCTCAGATCCTCAGCCGCCGGAAGAAAAACAATCCAATCCTCATCGGAGAACCCGGCGTCGGTAAGACTGCCATTGCCGAAGGACTTGCATTGCGGATTCATTCCAAGAAAGTGTCACGTACACTATTTGACAAAAGAATCGTCATGCTGGATCTTGCCGCACTGGTAGCCGGTACTAAGTACCGGGGTCAGTTTGAAGAACGAATGAAAGCGATCATGAACGAGCTTGAAAAGAATACAGATGTGATTCTTTTCATCGATGAAATCCATACGATCGTGGGAGCAGGTGGGGCCACCGGATCGCTGGATGCATCCAATATATTCAAACCGGCGCTCGCGCGGGGAGAATTGCAATGCATCGGAGCGTCCACACTGGATGAATACCGTCAATACATCGAAAAAGACGGCGCATTGGATCGAAGATTTCAGAAAGTACTGATCAATCCACCCACTGCAGAAGAAACGATCCATATCTTACAGAATATCGCTCCTAAGTATGAAGAATTTCACAATGTAAAATATGACGACGAAGCGCTTAAAGCATGTGTCCATCTGAGTGAGCGATATATCACTGATCGATTCCTGCCCGACAAGGCGATCGATGTCCTGGATGAAGTGGGTGCAAGAGTTCATCTAAAAAATATCTTCGTTCCCAAACACATCGAAGAAATGGAAGCACGGATCGAAGAGATCAAAGAGCTAAAAAATCAGGCTGTAAAAAATCAACAGTATGAAAATGCAGCCGAACTGAGAGACCAGGAGTCCAAAATGATCAAACAGCTGGAAGATGCGAGACTCAACTGGGAAGAGGAATCAAAAACTAAAAAATACCCGGTCGATGAAGAGGATATCGCAGAAGTGGTCTCCATGATGACCAGCATTCCGCTTCAGAGAGTGGCTCAGAGTGAGAGCAAAAAACTGATCGGGATGTCCGAGGATATTCAAAAAATGATCATCGGACAGGACAACGCGATCTCAAAAGTAACTAAAGCGATCCAACGAAATCGTGTAGGTCTCAAAGACCCATCCAAACCGATCGGAACATTTATATTCCTGGGTCCGACCGGGGTGGGTAAGACAGAGCTGGCTAAATCTCTGGCGCGCTATCTTTTTGACAGCGAGGATTCGCTCATCCGGATCGACATGAGTGAATACATGGAAAAGTTTAGCATCAGCCGGTTAATCGGAGCACCTCCGGGTTATGTAGGATATGAGGAGGGAGGACAACTGACTGAAAAAGTACGACGCAAACCTTATTCGGTCATACTTTTGGATGAAATCGAAAAAGCGCATCCGGATGTTTACAACATCCTACTGCAAGTGCTGGATGATGGACAGCTGACGGATGGATTGGGCCGTAAGGTAGATTTCAAAAACACCCTGATCATCATGACCTCTAATATCGGAGTCCGACAGCTGAAAGACTTTGGAATGGGAGTCGGTTTTGCAACGAAATCCCGTATGGAGAGTTCTCAGGATCACAGCAAGAGTGTCATCCAGAACGCATTGAAAAGAACATTCTCCCCCGAGTTTCTCAACCGGATCGATGACATCGTGATATTCAATACATTGGAAAAAGAACATATCTTCAAAATAATTGATATCACACTCAATGATCTGTATCAGCGGCTGAAGGAGATGAACTACTCGATCGAACTTACACCGCGTGCAAAAGATTTCGTGGCCAATAAAGGATACGATCCGCAATTTGGAGCGAGACCATTGCAGCGTGCTATTCAAAAATATATCGAAGATCCTTTAGCGGAATTCATCTTACGTGAATCTCCTGAAGAAGGGTCAGTATTTGAGGTAGACTATGACGACACGATTGAAGATAATGAAGAAGTGATGGTGGGATTGAAGACAAACGTAGAATCATAATCTAAAAAGAAATTAAAAAAAGCTGTCTTTTTTGCAAGAGACAGCTTTTTTTTATATATAAAGAGATAGAAAGTTTTTACTTTTGCAAAACTAATTAAACAATACTAAAAATAAAGAGACAAATTTGGCAAGAAGATTTTCAAGAAGAAGAGATCACAGATCCAAAAGAGCGAACGAACATCGGATCAATGAAGACATCCGAATTCCGGAAGTTCGACTGGTAGGTGACAATCTGGATGAATTGAGCGAAATGATTGGCCAACCGGTAGAAAGTGGTGTTTTTCGTACCAATATCGTACGGGACTGGGCCAATGAGATGGGGCTGGATCTGGTAGAGATCGCACCCAAAGCGAATCCACCTGTCGTCCGGATCATCGATTACAATAAGTTCCTCTACAACAAGAAGAAAAAGGAAAAAGAGATCAAAAGCAGGGCTGCAAGGACAGTGATCAAAGAAATTCGTTTTGGGCCCAATACGGATGATCATGATTTCAATTTCAAACTAAAACATGCCCGCTCATTTTTGGAAGAAGGTGCCAAAGTACGAGCATATGTTCATTTCCGAGGCCGAACGATCGTGTTCAAGGAACGGGGTGAGTTGCTTCTCCTTCGGTTTTTGAAAGAGCTGGAGGATTATGGTACAGCAGAGAGTCTGCCCAAACTCGAAGGTAAACGAATGACAGTTATAGTTTCACCGAAAAAGAAAAACTGAGATTCGGTTTTTTATTCCAATTATATTTACTATCTTCGCACACCATTTGCTACAATTACAAATAAAACATACAGCAAGAATGGCAAAGATGAAGACAAATTCGAGTGCTAAGAAACGATTTCGAGTAACAGGATCAGGTAAGGTAAGACGATTTCAGGCAAGAACATCGCACCTGATGCGTAAGAAAACAAAGAAAGCAAAACGGAATCTTCGAGGCTCCACTTTGGTGTCCAAGCCAGATGAAAAGCGAGTCAAGAGATTACTTGGAATCTAACATTCCTATTATTCACATTTAATAATTTGAGAGACAAGGGAAAAAGTGGACATAAAAGCTCCCTCCTTGTTTCAAATTAAATCTACAAAAAATGCCACGTTCAGTCAATTCAGCCGCTTCAAAAAAGCGTAGAAAAAAGATTTTAAAGCAAGCAAAAGGATATTTTGGTGCGCGATCAAAGGTGTATACCGTTGCCAAGAATGCGGTAGAAAAAGGATTACTACATGCCTATCGGGATCGACGCAAGAAGAAACGAAATTTCCGGAAGCTATGGATTACACGGATCAATGCTGCCGCGCGTGCCGAAGGTATGAATTATAGCACCTTTATGCACGGTTTGAGAAAGAATGATATTCATCTCAACCGAAAAGTACTGGCCGATCTCGCAATGAATGAACCAGCCGTCTTCAAAGCAATCGCCGAAAAAATTCAATAAAGTTCGCACTTGTAAAGTGTATACCAGAAGGCGTCATTTCACAAGTTGAGATGGCCCTTTTGTCATTTTTAGCAATAATGTAAATCATCATGAAAGCGAAACAATCACATTTTAATTTTGACTTACCCAAAGACCTCATCTCCAAATACCCGGCAAAAGAAAGGGACGAATCCCGACTCATGGTCATCGACCGGGGGACTGGAAAGATAGAACATAAGGTATTCAAAGATCTTCTCGATTATTTTGAGGAGGATGATTGTTTCATCATGAACAACACGAAGGTATTTCCGGCTCGATTGTATGGGTGCAAGGAAAAAACAGGGGCAGATATCGAGGTGTTTTTATTACGCGAGCTCAACGAAGACGCTAAATTGTGGGATGTCATGGTCAATCCGGCTCGAAAGATCCGCGTTGGCAATAAATTATATTTCAACAATCCCAATAGCTCCGAACACCTTGTTGCGGAAGTAATCGACAATACAACCAGCCGCGGACGGACGATCCGCTTTTATTTTGAAGACAGTAACGAAGAATTCAAACGAATCCTCTATAGTCTGGGAAATACACCCTTGCCAGAGATCCTCGAACGCGAAGCTGAACCCATCGATGATGAACGTTTTCAGACGGTATTTGCAAAAAACATAGGGGCTGTAGCAGCACCAGCGGCAGGACTTCACTTCAGCGAACGGTTGATGAAGCAGATCAAGATCAAAGGCGTCAAAAAAGCAGAAGTAACACTGCATATAGGGCTGGGAACTTTCCGAGATATCGAAGTGGAAGATCTTTCCAAGCATAAAATGGACGCAGAATTTTTCTCGGTGGAAACAGAGGCCGCGGAAATCGTCAACGAAGCCAAAGTAAACAATAGAAGAGTATGTGCGGTAGGTACGACAACCATGCGTGCAATCGAATCGGCTGTATCAGCAGATTATTTCTTGAAAAAAGCAGAAGGATGGACTAATTTGTTTATTTTCCCACCCTTTGAATTCCATATCGCCAATTCCATGCTCACGAATTTTCACCTACCCAGGTCAAGTCTCATGATCATGGCAGCGGCATTTGGAGGATACGATCTGATCATGGAAGCTTATGAAGAAGCTGTAAAAGAGAAATACCGATTTTTCACTTATGGTGACGCCATGCTCATTTTATGATTTTTGACAGAAACCGGAACTATTTGGTGTAATTTTTGATATACTAATAGTACCCTATTTCATTAGATTTTAAAATGGATCATATATGTATTGGACCTTAGAGTTAGCCTATCATTTGGAAGATGCTCCTTGGCCCGCCACACGGGACGAGCTCATCGATTATGCTGTTCGTTCAGGCTCCCCCCTTGAGGTAATTGAAAACCTGCAGGAAATGGAGGATGAAGGAGAAATATATGAATCAATAGAAGACGTATGGCCTGATTATCCGAGAAAAGATGATTTTTTATTCAATGAAGATGAATATTAAAAAAAGATCTTCGGAACCTATAAAATTCATTTTGTGAAGTATCACACGGATCAATGGCAGTTCAAATAAGTATTGACGGATATGCAGCTTGCGGCAAAAGTACATTGGCAAGAGGTCTGGCAAATAAACTTGGATTCGTCTATATTGATTCCGGAGCAATGTACAGAGGAATCACCTATTATTTCATACAGCAAAACATTCCATTTGACCAGGCACCCCCTTCTGAACTGATACAAAAAATCGATATTTCCTTTGTATCAAAACAAGGATCACATACGCCGGATCAGCTCCTGCTCAACGGCGTCAATGTCAATAATCACCTTCGATCACAAGCGGTCAATGACAAGGTAAGCACCATCGCCGCAATGCCATCTGTAAGAAAACATCTCGTAAAACTTCAGCAGCAGTATGGCGAAACGAATAATGTCGTCATGGATGGCAGAGATATCGGAAATGTAGTTTTTCCAGATGCAGTGCTCAAATTATTTTTGACAGCTGACATCGAGACACGGGTCAAGCGTCGTATGCTGGATTTAAAGGGAGATTCTCATCTTTCATATGAAGAAGTAAAAGAAAATCTACTGCACCGAGATCACATCGACTCCACCCGGGAAGATAGCCCCCTGCGACAAAGTCCGGATGCAGTACTTATAGACAACACCAATCTAACCATTAAAGAACAACTCGAAATGGTGTACACCCTCGCTCTTCTACGCCTCAAATAATTACAACAATTGCTCCTTTGGATTATCTCCATATTGATTTGGCAAAGATTCTCCTTCACGAACCAAAAATATCAATAACCAGATCGTCCCAATGACCGGTAAAAACCCGATCAGCAACCACCAACCACTTTTCCCGATATCATGCAGGCGCCGGACAGCGACTGCCAATGAAGGAATGAAGGTGACCAAAAATAGAATAGATGTAACCGGGCCATACACAGAACCTCCCATACGACTAAACCCGAGAATAGTATCTACAAATGATGCTCCGATAGACAACAAAAATAAATACAATACATAATTCCAGTATTCTTTGCGCCGAGCACGGCTCTGAAAATCATTGTAACGGCGAAGGGCATAAAAAAACCAATCCATGGATCTTGTTTATAATTTGTACGGGGAATCAATGTCCCTGAAATATACAAATAAGCAAATGATATTTCACAAAATCAACAACAAATATATGAACCAAGCCGATCGGCCGGGATAAATACACGAGGTAATTGAATCGAATCTGATTCCTTCAAACGGCAAATCTCATTAAAGAGTATGAAACTTAGATGAAGCTAAAACTGTATTCGTGATGCGAAGAATAAATCCCGCCTTTTAAACCAAATCATCAACGCACTTTTAGTGCCGGAATCTATCTTTCTACTTCCATATAAAAAGTCAGGGGACCTGTCTCCACGACAAATCCCCTGACTTTTTAATAATTCTACTCGAACGGATACCAACTTTTTTTGTTAGAAATTCTCCATCCGGAAAATCGCTTTCCTTCACGAAGATTTTTCTTCCAAAAGTTTTTCGATCCGATCCAGTCGCTGATCCAATTCCAGCAATCGATGAATAATAATGATATGTGCTTCTTTGGCATCAATACCGACTACACTGTCCGCACTGCTGATCATATCCCCTATGATCTTCCGACTATTTTCAGGAATTTCACTCGCTGCTCTTACTTCCGGTCGATCCTTATAATTCTCTATTTCTGTACTCAGATCATACACTTCTACCTTCTCACCAAATTTTTTTTCCAGAAGACTCGCTCCTATTGTAGATCGATACCCTCCGGCACAATGAACCACAATCGGCTTCTCAAGAGGTACTTCATCCAATCTTTCCTTCAACTCAGGCAGAGGGATGTTTACCGAAGAATCAAAAAGCTCTTCTGTTTCCACTTCCGATTCGTTTCTCACATCGAGAATGGTGTAAGCTTCTCTGTTCCGATTAAAATCCTTCAAAGGTGTTTCCTTCGTTTGATGTCCACCGGATTTTGGATGAACCATCGCACCCTTGATATACTGTTCATATCCGATCTTGGCTGTTCTTCGGATAGATTCTTTCAGAGCCTCCTCATCTTCTGCGATCAGGTAAAAAGACTCTTCCGGATCAAGAACAGACCCCAGCCAGGTTTCAAATTTATCATCTTCCGATGCCTGGATATTCAGAGCTCCTTTGATATGATCTGCCTTGAATGTTTCCTGAGGTCGTGTGTCCACGATGACTACACCATCTTCCAGTTCAGATGAATCCTTCAGAACCGGAACCTGCTCTATACTTTCATCCATCGCACTATGTCCTTTCCGGTTGAGCTCTACGCTATGCGGAAAATATTTAGGAATAAACGGCTGACCATCTAAAAAATTATCAACAAAAACATCTTTATCCTTTATCTGAAAAGCCCAGTTCTCTTCCTTCTGGCGCCCAATGGTACTGTGCAGTTCATCGCTGAGATTTTTTCCACACAAGGAACCAGCACCATGTGCCGGATAAACGATCACATCATCCGGTAGTTTTGCAAAAATATCATGAATCGTATCATACATCATTGCTGCCAGTTCATTTCTCTTTACCTGGATATTGCCGGCCCCCTCTCTGAGATCTGGCCGTCCTACATCTCCTACAAAGAGAGAATCTCCTGTAAACACAGCTTTAGGTGTTCCACTTTCATCGATCAGTAAATAGGAATTATGGTCGGGAGAGTGGCCCGGCGTGAATAGTGTCTTGATCGTCATATCACCGATCGTCACCTCGTCATTGTGATCCAGTGGTTCATATTCATATGAAACTCCAACTTTAGGGTTGATATATATCTTTGCGCCGTGCTTTTGCTGAAACTCTAAATGGCTGCTTGCAAAATCCGCATGAGGATGGGTTTCAAATACTGCTACAATCTCTGCATCATGTTTCTTGGCAAAATCCAAATAAGGCTTTGGGTCTCTTCCGGGATCGACCAATAATACCTTCCCTTTATTGGCCACAGCATAAGACGCATGTGCCAGGGATTTATCATATATCTGCTCAATAATCATAAGAAAAAATTTATTGGTTCATGAATCGAATAATACAAATATAACATCAGGAAGTAAGAAAGTTTGTAACCATTATTACATTACAAATCTCTCACAGACATAAATGCCTTAGAGAAACATTTCTTTTAATATCATATACACCCCCATCACCAAAACAAAATACCCAAAAGACTTCTGCAAGGCATCTCCTCTGACCAATCGAGCCAGGTAACCGCCCACCAAAATTCCAATGATGGCTATGGATGAGAAAATAATCAAAAACAACCAATCGATGGCCTGTCCAGCCTGAATATCACCCATAAAGCCAATCAATGATTTGATGGCGATAATAAACAAGGAGGTTCCCACAGCTTTTTTCATCGGAAGCCGTGCAAAAATCACCAGCGCAGGAATAATCAAAAATCCTCCACCGGCCCCAACCAAGCCGGTCAAAACTCCAACTACTGCCCCTTCTAAAATAATCATCGGAAAATTGAAACGCACCTCATTCTCCTCCCCTTCCACCTGATTCTGTTTCCCATTCCGGATCATAGACACAGAAGCAAATACCATCAACAGACCGAAAAGAACAAGAATTCCGATATCAGTCGTCATCACAAAATTTCCCCAACTAAACCAAACATCAGGCAAAGCCGGCACGATCCACAAGCGTGTAAAATAAACGGCGATAAACGCCGGAATTGCAAAAACAACTCCTACTTGGTAATCCACCAAATCTTGCCGCGCAAAATTGAGACCTCCAGCCAGAGCAGTGATCCCAACCGTAAACAGTGAATATGCTGTAGCCAGTACGGGTTCGATCTGAATCAGGTAAACCAGAATTGGAACGGTCAAAATAGATCCGCCGCTCCCGATCATACCCAATGAAATTCCCATCAAGGCAGCGCCTAAATAACCGATTAATTCAATGCCATCCATATTTATTACTTCTTATTTGCTCCCGGCATTCCTTGCCGGATGCATCAATGTGGCAATCGGTCACGCACGGCACCATACACGTAAGTACCCGCTACCGCCGCTGCAATCGCGACCAGCATGATCAAAAAACCATTTCCTACCAAGATAAACATGGGTGCTGGACAAGCCCCTGTGAGCGCCCATCCCAATCCAAATATCGTCCCACCGATCAAATACCGGGGAATACTGAACTGTTTGTCCGGAATCAAAATCCGTTCACCGTACATAGAGCTTAGTTCTTTTCTCTTGATCCACTGAACGAGTACGATCCCTACTACTACCGCCGATCCGATCACACCATACATATGAAAAGACTGAAAACGAAACATCTCATATATCCGAAACCAAGAAATCAGTTCCGACTTCGTAAGAATCACACCAAATACAGTCCCGACCACTAAATATTTTAAATACTTCATTGATACAATTTAGTTCTTAATAAATAACACATACATTACAGAGGCAGCAAAAAAGGCATGACCAGATAAGTAATCACCAATCCACCAATAAAAAATCCGATGACGGCAATCAGGGAGGGCAACTGAAGATTACTGAGACCGCTGATCGCATGTCCTGAAGTACACCCGCCGGCATACCGGGATCCAAATCCCACCAAAAACCCTCCTCCCACGATCATGACCCATCCTTTCAAACTCATCAATCCTTTTGCACTAAAAATCGACTCCGGAATAAATGTACTTCCGGGATTGTCCATACCAAATGATGTCAGCTCCATTTGTGTCGCCGTGCTGATGCCAACTCCGGGATCAGGCATCAAAAATGTACTGGCAATGATCCCACCCAACACAGTTCCTGCTAAAAAAACCAGGTTCCAGGATTCATTTTTCCAGTTAATATCAAAAAAGGAATGCTTTTTTCCCGCTCCAGCAATGGCACAAGCCGTACGGAAATTACTGGATACACCAAATGAATTCCCAAAATAAATCAACAAAAACATGACCAAAGCCAGTAAAGGTCCTGCGACATACCATGGCCAGGGCTGGCTCAAAAAATCAATGATACTGCTCATAATATTTTTCAGATTATAAAATTAAGATAAGTCATAGCGTTCGATGATTTACCATAACTTCGAAATACTTATATAAAAAACCTTCTCTGATGATGATCAGAATCGGAAAAATTCATCTTGATCACCTGAAGGAATCAGTGCAAAAGTAAGAAAGGAGATCATCTGAAAAGGTAACTAAAGTCACATGAATAAGATCGTAAGACGTGCAACCCCAAAATGAGCTGTCACAAAAGAACTCAAGAAACAAGATGCTGCAGCCTTATAAACCGGATTCTGTTACTTCTCACCGAAAAGCATTCTATCATTTATCTAGTCCGGCAGTCACCCACCGGATCCAGCTGCCTACCCCTTCCGGAAAGCTCCTGCGAGCAACAAGAGAGATCCAAATCGATCTACCGGAATATATTTGGCATTTCAACTCGCAAGGTTTACCCCCAAAATACATTACTGTATTTCAGCGTGTGCTCTTACCACACGTTTTCACCCTTATCTCGCCATCAGGACGAGACGGTTTCTTTTCTGTGGCACTATTCTGTCCTTCCTCCATTTTTCGAAAAAAAGGAGACGAAGACCCACCCGTTAGGTGGTGCGATGCTCTACGTTGTCCGGATTTTCCTCTCTTCCATCCAGTCGAATGGAACAGCGATAGAACAGACTGCAGCATTTTATTTATATATTGTAGATTTTTACTATATATTTACATCAAAAATCAACCCTTGGACATCCGACGCATTCACTTACTATCCGGTGTTTTGACCATTCTACTGTTTGGAATGGCATTGTGGAATTCCATGTCCAAATATACTCAATATGATAAGAATAAAAAAACCGAGATCGTACAGAAAAACATACGATCCATTTATTCTCAAATCAAGGAATTATCTGCCCATGAAAATTTACAAAATCTTTTAGCAGAACAAAATCAGGATAAAAGTTCTGAAATTCGTACCCTGCTCCATCATCAATACCCTTTTACGAAAAAAAGTTCCCTTTATCTGTGGAACGATCACGATCTCCAATATTGGGATACGCATGAATACGAACTTTACTTCGAACATCCCCCTATCAATGATACGATCCAGCTGCTGTATCAAGAGGATGTACCTTTTATCAAATTTACGCTCCTGTCCCCTTCTCCGGACCTGTCAGTCTTTTTGATCGCCACGATGGAAGAGATTCTACATCAGAACCCTCACCATATTTCTTCCTCTTCACTCATCCCATCGATTCCGGATCTTGAAGAAGCCATTCAATTAAATCGGTTCGAAAATAAAACAACCACTGCATTTATTTTTTATATCGCCGGACTGCTCACGCTACTTTTTTTCATTTTTCTGCTGGCATACAGGAACCTGGGGCGCTACCCCAATTATCAGGTTTTTTCTGTTCTGATCATCTTATTGATCACACTTCGGACCACCGCTTATTTTTTTCCTTTAGAAAACAGTCTCCTTTCCACCTTCTTCCAGCCACAGTTTTTGCACCTGTCTGGTAGTATTGCCGATCTTTTTATCAATATTCTGATCCTGTTTATCTTCGGAATATTTTTCTACCGGCATGCATTATTTCCAGTTTCAGAAGTCTCATTGAAAGAGCAACTCATCCTCTCAGGTATGGGTTATCTGGTTTTTAGTCTTCAGTGTGTCGGATTCAGTATATTTGTGTACGCGCTGATTCACAATCCATATATCCCGCTTGATATCGATGTCATCGAACATCTATCGGTCAATACGCTACTGCTCCTGATCGCCACTTTCATTCTTTTGTTGTCATTATTTACCATCTCGATCCGAATTTTTATTTCCATTCAAAAATTTAAACTGGCATGGAATCATAAAATCGGATTATTTCTTGGAGCGGTTTTGATCAGCAGCTTATTCCTCTACTTTTCAGGGTTGGCGATCAATTTTTGGCTATGGGTTATTTCTCTATCGATCATCATGCTTTTATTTGACCTGTTTTTGGATTCTTCGATGCACGATTTCACCTGGATCTCAGTCTGGATATTGATTCTTAGTCTTTTTTCCACGGTTTTGTTCTATCATTTTTACCGATTCAAATTGGCAGAAGATTCTACAGCAGCATTACGACAGACCATCGAACTACCCGATTCAACGATGATCAAAATAATTCATACCATCCATGAACCCTCCCATCCGGCCGCACTTTCTTCTCAGGTTTATCAGTCAAAAATCAACGATATACTTTTTCAACATCCGGAAATAGAAAAAACTTATCAGTTTGATCTTATTCACTCGCCCGCCGGTTCGGGCCGCCAAGTAAACACATCTGATTTTCACTACGACGATCAATGGCCGGGAACATATCTTTTTGATCTCCCCCTGGAACATGAAAGCATGCAGATATCTGTCCGATCGATCAACAACACGATCACCTATCGCGGAGGACCGAATCCGGAGAGTCAGCAGACTCTTTTCCGAACCGGTGACTGGACCCATTATCATAAAGGAAAGAACATGAGCAATGAAAGTCTTTTCTTTCCGCCTCATCTCGATTCATTATCAGATGAAGATATTCCTGTCGAACAAATTTTCAGAAACAACACCGTGTATACGATTGTCCGGTCCGGTGATTACGCCGCCGTAGGAAGACAAGAGTTTGATGGATTGCTCCAGCCTCTCTCCTTTTTTTCGTTCAATTTCATTTTGGCTCTGATCGTATTGGGAGGTTTGGTCCTGCTCCATCAGTTCTTCCCCTTCCTGCCAGAGGAGTTGCATGGTTATTTTATAGAAAATATTACCCTTCGAAATAAAATTCAGTTTTCGGTGCTGGCTATTCTGATTTCAGCCTTCACGATCGTAGGAATCGTCAGTGCCAATTTTTATAAAAGATCTTATAAAGAGACTTTGGAATCGACCGTGAAGGAATATTATCATCGGATAAAACGGGAAAACATACAGAATGACAAGACCATTCAAACCTTGCAGGGATTACCGGGCAATTTTATTTTTTATGATAAAACCGGTAAAATGGTACATCCGATTCATTCATCGGAAGCCAAACGCCTCCCCTATCCTACTGTCCGAAAAGTACTGACTTCTGCCAGTCTGGACAGTTTTGACGAGATTCTGCCGGGGAGTCTGGTGGTACCGATATCTATGGATCCGGAAGACACCGTTTTTCTCACTTATCCCCACACTGATCAGGTGCCGGAAGGGTTTTACCGGTTCTTGAATCTTTTGCTCAATGCTTTTGTATTTTTATTGCTCATTTCCTCTGCTCTTTCTTTTTCGATCTCCAATTCCATCATCAGTCCGCTGATCGAACTGGGGAAAAAATTAAAAGAATTTTCACTGGGGAAAAGAAATGAGCCGATCGCTTTGACTGCCGCCGATGAACTCGGCACACTGATCCAGGCTTACAACGATATGGTGACAAAACTGGAACAAAGCGCCGAACTCCTGGCACATACCGAACGGGAAGTCGCCTGGCGTGAAATGGCGAAGCAAGTAGCCCATGAGATCAAAAATCCACTCACTCCGATGAAGCTGAGTATCCAGCATATGGAAATGAGGATCAAGGAAGCAGATGAAGATACCGCCAAGGAAATTGTAGAGGATGTATCCCGGATCCTGATCGAACAAATCGACAATCTGAGCCGGATCGCCAGCGAATTTTCTTCCTTTGCTAAACTGCCCAAACCCGAATATGAACAAATTCTTTTGAATGATCTGGTTGCTTCCGTCTATGATCTTTTCCGAACCCGATCCCGAATTCACTTCAATCTCTACGTGCCGATCGATGAACTGATCGTCCAGGCAGACCGTACCCACCTGATCCGGGTCATGAACAATCTTGTGAAAAATGCGGTGCAATCTATTCCGGAGGATCGGGAAGGACACATTGTCATCCGTCTGCGTGATCACAATGGTCATGCGATCGTCATGGTGGAGGACAACGGAAAAGGGATCGAAGAAGATTTGTATGGAAAGGTTTTCTTCCCCAATTTTACTACAAAATCTTCCGGCACCGGTCTGGGACTGGCAATCAGTAAAAACATCATCGAAACCTTCGGCGGCACGATTTATTTCACCCGCAATAAACCGCAGGGCACGATTTTCATTTTTGAGCTGCCGCTGGTGAATGAATGATTCATAAAAGATCCTGAAACACATCGTATTGCCAAACGACCAGAGAGATTAATTAGACCATTTATCATTTTCTATTTTAATCCACTCGGATCAGCGGAAATTGAACCCAAAGAATATGTACACACCCAGTACCCCTTATTATTGTATTTCGATAGTTTTTCTTTTAAAATTCTATCTTTCTTATCTCCTCATTGTATAATCCGAATACTCCTACTGCATCGGTAAAGTTAGAGTAATAAGGACGCAACGTAGCGAAAATATCTTCTCCCAATGCAAAATTTTCATTAATCTCCCGAATTAGTTCAGTAATTTCAGGTGAGAGATAAGCCGTATGTATGTTAACAGTCGTCGCTAGAGCGACGGTATCCTGTGAAGTTCGTACATACCTCGAAAAAGAAGAACCAGTTTGATAGGATTCCCATTGATCCAGGTCAGGATAGATCAAATTGTTATTAAAAATTTGGTCATTTTGAGACCGATAATACTCATCAATAAATTTTATATCCGGATATTTCACCTTTATGGAAATTGCAGAGACTTCTTCCTGCACAGCCCCGATCTCAACAGAAAAGGAGCATTCATTGTTTGTGGCGGAACAATCGATCTTCAGCTCCGCGACATTCGGCTCAGGAGGCAGATAAACCGCTGATGATTTATAAATTTGATTATTGCGTCTATCAATTACGTGCAAAGAATATGGAGCGTTCGATATGAGGTTGACCGAATCCGGTGGAATGCTAAAAAAAGCTCTTTGCACCTCTTCCTTTCCAACTTTAATCATCGAAACCGAATCTTGCATAAGCTTATTTACTGGTTGGTCTTCTTGGTAGATAAAGGCTTCAAGAGGGGGAAGATCTGGTGCCTCCCCCTGAATTCCTTTGACAGGCTGATTGTATTGGATACGAGCTATAGCTCCGGACTGCGGACTAGCTACCGCATGAATGATCAATATCGGTTCATAATCGGGGAAATCAAACGCTACAGACTGACTTATTTCACAGGCTTGCCATAATGCAATGAATGGAACAATGAAACAAAAAAGGCTCATAACCCTTCTCCCCTTCTTTGAATTTTTGGATAGTCTAATCATTTTTCATTTTCTTTTTATTACCGAGCTCAAACCCATAGTGAAAACTTGGAATCAATGGAAAGAAACCGGTTATATGTAATTTTCCATTATCGGGGTAGGCGTAGAATGGATTGACATGATTATACGCATTGTATATACTGATGCCAAACCAGTTTTTGATCCCTTTTCGTTTTGTTCGCCACTCCCTGTCCAGACTCAGATCGAGCCGGTGGTATGCAGGGTAACGAGAATTATTGATAGCATTCACGACGGGATAATTACCTGAAATTATGTCATCCCTCGTATTATAGGAGGTAGACAGGGTAAATGGCCGACCTGTCCGATAATCCCATTGGGCTGACATTTGGTAACCTTTTCGGAATTTATAGATCAACAAAATATTAGCATTGTGTCGGTAATCAAAATCCGCATTGAAAGGTTTCCCGTCATTATAATCGTTGAATCTGACACGGCTATTGGCATATGTATAGGACAGAGAACCATGAAATTTTCCGACTGTTTTTTGAAATAAAAATTCAAGACCATAAGTTGACGCCTTACCGTTTGTGAGCATATGATCATTGTATCGGACTACTGATTCATCCGGATCAATTCCTGGAATGAATTTATTTAGACGGCTTTGTTTTTTATAAAACAATTCTACAGAAATATTGGCATCGGAGAACCACGAGGTATTCTTCCTAAACCGATAAAACCACCCCAATGACCATTGATGAGATAATGAGGGGGGTATTTTCCGGTTGGAAATCAAATAAAATTCTCGGAAATAACCTTCTGATTCTGTATAACTGAGCAGATGGCTGAATTGTTGCTGATGATTGTAACTGGCATTAAGGGTAGCATTAGAACTGACATCATGCGATATCAGCATTTTAGGCTCTGACATCCAGGTAGTATAATTTTCATTTTGATAGCGAGGTATCCTCCATCCGGTTTTGATCCGCGTTTTGCTATTGATATTGAATAGGCCATCTGCAAAAACACCGGAAATATAGGCCGGGCTGCTGCCTGTCTGTATAGACAACTCATCCACCAGAGTATTTTCTCCGTTGTTGATGAGTTTTTGTGACCGGTTTAGGTAAATGTTATAATTCACCGTTTCATGGTCTATGCCATAGTTCCATTGCCATCTGGTTCCCATATCTGTGGTTCCATAGAACTGAGCTTTGTAGGTACGAATGGAATTCCCGGTATGACGATGTTTCGTTCCTCTCAATTCCGATGAACCGTCAGAAGCGAAATGATAATTATAAGATTTATCTTCGAAAAAATGACGATAGAAGGAAGAGCTGAAATGAGCCTTTAGTGTGGTGGATAAATTCGGATAATAACTGTAATTCAATGCTATATTTTGATTGAAGATATTGTATTCATCATCCTTTATAATGGAAGTACTCTTTTCATTCTCCACAAAAAATATTCCATCGGATCCCCGAAACGCAGATATAGACAAGTTTTGATTTTCGCTAATCCGGGCATTGATTTTCCCGTTGAGATCCATCACGGTAAAGAGCGGTGAATATCCGCTGCGTTTGCCCGACCGTGTACGTTATGTCAGGTTTCTAAGTAATAATAAATCAATAAAAGTCCGCCGTCCGCCCACTATATAGCTAACTTTGTCTTTCCACAACGGACCGGAGATGTGGGCTTTACCTGAAATAGGACTTAGATCTGCAGATAACAGGTGGTTTTTAAAATTTCCGGATTTGGATCTGATATCCATTACAGAAAATAGCCGTCCGCCAAACTGCGAAGGCCAGTATCCCTTATAAAAGTTTACCGATTGGATCATCTCAGAATGAAACATGGAAACAAACCCACCAAAGTGATTGACATTGTACAATGGAGCTCCATCTAGTAATATCAGATTTTCATCCTGATCCCCGCCGCGGACAAACATGTGAGAGTAGCCGTCTTTTCCTCCGGTGACACCGGGTAGAAAGGTAATGGCCTTGATGATATCAGGGTCTCCATTAAAAGCAGGAATCGCTTCCAGCATCTCCATAGATACATCTTGTCTTCCCTCTGCTGCCCTTCTGTTAAATGGCTCTTCTGCAAAAATAACTACTTCTTCCATGGGACTTATTTGTAAAGCAACAGAATAATCAGACTGATCATCATCCACAGAGAAAATGAAGTCCTGATGCCCCACATAGCTGACCAAGATCGTGTCCCCGGTCCGCGCTTCGAGAGCGATTCTGCCGGTTTCATCTGTGACCCTTCCTAATTTTGTGCGCTGATTGAATGCATGCGCATATTGTAAGGGTTCCCCCGAATTTGCTACAGTCACTTTTATAGTAATAGATTGAGCTTCTGTAAGCAGGGGTGCTAAGAATATAAAAACACATACAAAGTATTTCATCCTGTATTTGATTAAAAAGACGAGATCCTCAAAGTAGGAGAAGGGGGTCTCGCTTTTAATAGAATCCACTTAATTTCGTATTACTAACGAATCCTGACCCTTATTTCAGAGTATATCGGATATTAAGAGAATCACCATATTCACGTAGACCTTTAGACAACGGATTTTTAATGTCCAAACGTTTTGTAAGGTCCATAAAAGCTGTAGCATCCAATCGGATTCTCGGGGAGATGTGAGTAAATACACCCAAATGCGCAGCAGGAATCCATTTCGGAAAACTATCCGTATATCGGTTGATATTGGTTAGTCGCCGGTTTATCCTTGCACCCAACAAAAACCCCGTTCCTTCAAACATATTAAAGCTGAATGATACCGGGACTTGTACGTACCAATCACGATGGCTGGTCCGGTTTGCATAATCCCAATTTATCCCAGTACTGCTTCCATTCATGTCTTTATCTGGCACAAGATAATACCCAGAAGTGATTATATTAACTCCGGCTTCCCATCCAACCATTCCCTCTTTCATGAATAAAGATGAAATCGAAGTCCCTGCCTGAAACATGGCTCCTCCAGTATAATGTGGCCAGGGATAATCTCCAAAAACATCTTCCAAATAAGTAACCCCACCTCCCAGATTTACAGACCAATCAATTTGTGCCGTTAAGGTATGAATGCTAAAGAAAAGTAAGAAAACAGGAATTAATTTTTTCAAATATTTGTTTTAAATTGATTTGAAATGTTTTTGTATTAGAAAGGAGTTGGACCAATGGATACAGAACAGGTATAGTCACAACAAATAACTGCCCAGTGATCTTCGCCTACACCCCTCGTTACTCCTCTCCCTTTTACCCATTCAAAATATGGATCTAAAATAGAAGGATTGGGAAGAATAGTAAGTGGTCCAACAAAAGTTCTATAGTATAAATTTTCCCCTGATGATTCTTGCTCCATAGGATATTGTGTACGTAAATCTCCGAATTGGTCCCTTACTTGAAAACCAACATCACCGTATGGAAGCAATGTATTGTAAATATTCCATCCGAGTATCGTCTTTGTTTCGCAAGAAAAGAAGAAACGTGCTATTAAAATAGAGAAGTAAGAAGTAAAATTACGAGACGTTGTACTGTTGTACTGTCGTACTGTTGTACTGGTGTATTGGTGTACTGGTGTACTGTTGTACTGGTGTACTGGTGTACTGGTGTACT
>Ga0209487_1000664_pt1 | contig 30554 bp, 17 predicted proteins | sample Poulit2012_FD_187524 | JGI IMG/M metagenome (GOLD analysis project Ga0209487, IMG submission 187524) | Agricultural soil microbial communities from Georgia to study Nitrogen management - Poultry litter 2012 (SPAdes) (version 2) | ecosystem: Environmental > Terrestrial > Soil > Agricultural land...
CATAGGACCCCCTGACCACGGACGGGGCGACAGGCCGGCACGAGAGACCGGCACAAGGGACGCGGCGACTCCGACAGCTAGGCCGCGGGCGTGTAGGACCGCCCGATTCAGTGCTTCCTGTTCCGAGTAGCGGAGCCGTGCGGTTCATGGCAGGCCCGGACGTACACGGCGCGCAGAGCGCCGAGCAGAGCAACACTGTGGACTCCCTACACTCTCCCCCGTTCCCAGCGCCTCACGGCGCGCGGCAAGGAGACCCCGGCCCTGTCCGCCGAGTAATCCCCGGCGGAGGACGACACGACCGACCGGTGACACGACCGACCGACCGGAGTGGCTTTGTCCCTCCCTCAACAGGGGGGGGGACTCTCCTCCCTCCCAGCTCTACTCCCTCCCTCCCAGAGTGAGCGCCCTCCCAGGGCTCCCGAACAGTGCCACAGCACCCTCCGGCACCAGCTCTAGCTACTCGAAACAGGAACAGATCCCCTCATCCCCTTCACCTACTGGACCACACGTCCCGGACCACCCGGCCCGCCGGCACCGGTCCGAGCAGCCGGGGACGCGGGACCGGACCACACGAGCACTGGACCACCGTCACCGATAGTGAAAGGGACCCATGGCCGAGACTGTGACCACACTCCGATCTGTGTGTGCTGACTGTGGCCGCACCTATGAGCGCGAGCAGAGCAACAGCAGGTGCCCTGAGTGCGCGCCGCCAAAGGCGCCGACCGTGGCACGAGTGATGCATGACCGATCCAAGCGCCCCCGAAAAATCGGCTACACCGCCGCTTGGGATCGGCTCTCAGCGCGCGCGCGCCGCTTGCAGCCGTTCTGTTCTGACTGTGGTCGAGAGGATCAGCTCACCGCGGACCACTCACCAGCAGCATGGCAGCGGCAGGCAGAAGGGAAACCGATACGCCTGGAGGACATAGACGTTGTGTGTCGTCGCTGTAACGCCGAGCGCGGACCAGCACGAGGTTCCGATGCCATAGAGCGACCGACCATCGGAACCCATCGCGCCGAGCTGGATGAGCTAACCGAAGAAGCAGACGACCTAGATGAGCGGATCGCGCGCGGAGAGACCCAGGGGGAGGTGGGGTGACCGTCCCCGACCAGGACCCGGCGCGTCAAGGCAAAATCTCAGACTGACCTGGCCCGTTCTGCCCTCCTATCAACAGAAAGCGGCCCTCATGCTCACGATTCTCCCCGATGCGCATATAATTCACGCCGTAAGCTGATCTATGCATAGGGGGGACTCATGGCCACAAAGATGGGACCGAAAGCGCCGACCGCCGATCACGCGCTGGACCTATCGATGCTGCCTGAGAAGCGCGACTATAGGCGCATCGATGCTTTCGCTCGTGAGTTTCTGACGGTCCCGAAGGGCACTGGAGCCATGGAACCATTCAGGCTTAGGCCGTGGCAGCGGAACATCGTCAAGTCGATGTATCCCCCGACGGGGCGTCGTCCCCGGCAGGGACTCGTGTCGATGCCACGCGGCAACGGCAAAAGCGGCCTAGCGGCAGCGCTCGCAGTGTATGGACTCCTAGCAGATGGCATCCCCGGCGCGCAGGTTCTGATCGTCGCGAGCGATGAGCGACAGGCCCGCATCGTGTTCAACGCAGCGCGGCGCATGATCGAGCTGGATAAGCGCTTATCTGAGCAGGTACAGGCATTCACAGATCGGCTCTACGTGCCGGCCACCGACTCCACGATGATGCCGCTACCGGCTGAGCCGGCAGCGCTCCAGGGCTGGGACCCGACGCTAGTCATCGTTGACGAGCTGCACGTGGTCACGGATCGAGTGTGGGAAGCGATGAGTCTGGCATCGGGTAAGCGCCTGGAGTCGCTGACTCTGGCGATCAGCACACCATCGGACCGGCTGGACTCCGTCATGTGGCGACTAGTCGAGTACGGCCGGCAGCACCCGGACGACAAATCGTTCCGCCTCGTCGAGTACGGCGCCCCCGATGGGTGCAACGTGGACGACCGGGACGCCTGGCGGACCGCCAATCCCGCGCTGGGCGACTTCCTCCACGTTGACGCGCTAGAGACAAACGTCAAGACAACGCCAGAGGCATCGTTCCGGCGCTACCGGCTAGGCCAGTGGGTCGGCGCGGCCGACTCATGGCTCCCCTGGGGCGCTTGGGACGAGGTAGCAGGACAGACCGGCACGCCAGACGAGGGAACACCCATCGTCCTCGCTTTCGACGGCAGCGCCTCAGGTGACTCAACGGCGCTCATCGGTTGCACCATTCCACAGAGCGATGATGAGTCCCCGCACGTGTTCACAGTCGGTCTGTGGGAAGCACCGGAGACCGATCCGCGCTGGCGCGTGCCCCGGCACGAGGTCAGCGGCACCATCGCTACCGCTTTCGATACATGGGAAGTTCGGGAACTAGCGGCCGACCCATGGGGATGGAGATCAGAGCTTGAGGAATGGGCCGACCAGCACGGCGCGGATAAGGTAGTCGAGTGGAACACAGCGCACGCCGGCCGCATGGCACCAGCGACAGACCGGCTCTATGCCGCAATCATGACTCACGCTGTCACGCACGATGGCCACGAGCAGGTGGCCAACCATCTAGCTAACGCGCGCGCAAAGCGCACCCCGATGGGCGACATCGTCACGAAAGACAAGCGCGGCAGCAACCGAAAGATTGACGCAGCGGTTGGCGTAATCGTTGCCCATGATCGTGCTATCTGGCATTACAGAAACCCACCTAAGCGCCGGCGCGTCGTCTCGTTCCGGTAACCACAATTGAAGGGATCGACCGATGACAGCACTACAGAATTTGCGAGATGACCTAGAGCGCATCGAGCAGCGCGCTCGTGTTATTGACCCGCTCCGAAAGCACTGGGAAGGCCGGCCCGATACTGCATTCATGGCTAAATCGGCGCGGGATGCACTGGACCACCGACTCGGGCGTCTATCGATCAACTTCCCGCGACTCCTGGTGACCAGCTATGTGGACAGGATGACGCTGACCGGCTGGACCGCGGAGGACGGGTCGGCCGACGAAGTAGCTTGGGCTAGGCATCGAGCAGCGGGCCTAGTGGCGCGCTCAGAATTGATCCACACCGACCGACTCATGTACGGCGCCGCCTACGTGACCGTGTGGCCCGAGCGGACCGGCCCTGCCGTCGTCCTGGACAATCCGTTCACCATGACGGTGGACTCCGACCCGCTCACCGGGACAGTCAATCGCGCGGTCCGCACCTGGAGACACAAGGGCGCGCAGCACGCACTCGTGATCGACGCCGAGAGCGTTACCCGCTGGCGATCAGATGCGCCCGACCTGGGCAGCGCTGGACAGTGGGCCGTGGTGGGCGAACCGTCACCGTCGGCGTTTGCTAATGACGGCATCGTCCCGGTGGTGCCATTCGTGCGCCGCATGTCCACCGACGATCACGACGGGACCAGCGTAGCGGCAGACATCATCGACCTGACCGATGCTGAAAATAAGCTCATGCAGGACGCGATGGTTACCAGTGAGTCCTACGCGCGCCCGCGCCGCTGGGCCACCGGTCTTGAGATTCAGGAAGATGACGACGGAAATCCCGTTGACCCGTTCGGCCGTGACCGGTCCCTACAGTCGGAGGACCCAGAAACTAGGTTCGGCCAATTCGATCCCGCGCGCCTGGACTCCTACGGGGATATGTCCGCAACGATCACGCAGATGATCGGCGCTATCACCGGACTACCGGCGCACTATCTCGGGCTGCATGGCGATCAGCCGGCAGCGGCCGAGGGTGTGCGCGCAGCGGAAGCGCAACTCACATCCCGTGTGTACTCCGAACTCCGGCAGCTCGATAACCCATGGTCGCGAGTCGCTGGACTCATCGCTCTAGCAGCGGACCGCAGCAGCTTCGATGCGCCGGCCCTGGAACCGGTGTGGGCATCACCGGAGATTCGCACACCTGGGCAAGCCGCCGACTCCGCCGCGAAACTCCACGGGATCGGCGTCCCCCTGCAATCGCTCCTGTCTAACACTCTGGGATGGACGCCTGACCAGGTTCATTCAGCCATGGAATCGCGGCGCGGAGACCTGGTCGACAGAGCAGCGCTCGGCCTGACCGGTAGGGCGGACCGGGCGTGACACTAACGGATATGTTCACCGCCATCGGCGCAAAGCATGGCAGCGGCGTAGAGGCCATCGTGCGGCGTCTCGTGGACTCCGGTACGCCGCCGGGACAATGGACGCCAGCGCTAGCAGCGCGAATCGTGGCAGGAAATACCGCCTCATCGGCGGAGGGCGAATCGCAGGCACTAATCGACCGGGAGACAATCGGGGACTACGTGCCGAGCAGCGACCGACTCCGGCTAGACGAGGTCGGCCACCACATCGACCAGTCCCGCTTACGTAACGCCGTGGAGACTATCGCGGCAGACCTGGACATAAACGACATCGAGTCGGTGGCGCAGCTCATCACGCGCATAGAAAGACTGGCGCGCGCCGAAGCAATAGAGGCAGCGCAAACCGGCTACGGGAAAGCGATGGCGCGATCAAAGAAGGTCCAAGGATGGAAGCGCGGCCTAGAAGCCGACGCCTGCGAACTGTGCACGTGGTGGTGGCGTGAAGGCCGTATCTGGCCAAAAGATCACACGATGCCGACGCACCCCGGTTGCGCGTGCTCACAGGAGTTTGTGACCACCACTGTGGACAACATTAAGCCTGTAACGATCGAGGCATATAATGCATCGGAGAAGCGCAGGATCGACCAGGAGATAGCGGGCGCACGCAATGACACAGAGGCTAGCTCCTGACCGACTACTCCCGTTCACGTTTGACATGCTCTCGGCGGAGGTGGCCAGGCAGTGTGTCGCAGAATGGGCGCAATGGTGGGACCACGGCCACGGCGACCGCGCCGGCGCGTGCGAGCGTATGGCAATCCTCACCGATCTGGGCCGGCAGCAGGCAGCGATTGAGCTGGAGCGCCGATCCGGTGTGCCGGCCGTCCGCTGGTCCCCGACAGTGAACCGGCGCGAACTAGCAGCCATGCTGGAGAGGGCGACTAGCTCTAACCCGGAATATCTTTCGCAGCACACAATCAACCGCATTAGAGTAGAGGTGGAGCGACCATGGACGCAGCGACTGGCGCAGAACAGCACGACGACGACGAGGGCGTGACCGACGAGGCGTCGACCCCTGACGAGGACGCCAGCGACGAGGACGAGGCTGTTTCACCTGAAACGGAATCTGATCCGACCGACGACGAGGACGACTCCGACCAGTTCCCGCGCCCCTATGTAGAGCGACTCCGGGCTCGGTCGGCAGGCTACCGAGCGCGCGCAAAGGCAGCCGAGGGCCGCGCGGCCGAGCTGGAGAAGGCGCTGTTCACCGAGCGCGTGCGTGCTCTTGACGTTCTGGCCGACCCCGCCGATCTGCCCTACGATGCCGACCTACTGGACGACTCCGACGCGCTCCGTGAAGCCGTCACCGAGCTAGTGGGCAAGCGGCCGCATCTGCGCCGGCGCGGCGTGGCAGGGCGAGAGACTGGCGCTAGAGAGGCCGCCGACACTACGGAAACGGCGTCCCTCCTGGGCATCATGCGCAGCGGCGCGTGATGTATCCTTGCGGCAACGGACCGCTGGTCGGTCCCACGGATAGCAGGCCCGGTGCCCACCGTTCCGCTTGAAACACCGACATGAAAGGATGGGCACCACGATGGCGCTCAACACTGCCGACGCAACCGAGCTGACCCGCGAGCAGGTCGCGAATATCCTCACGAAGCCGCTGGAGCAGGCGAGTGTGTTTCTCGCCGCTGGCCCGCGCGTATTCGACACTACCGGGCCGCTCCGTGTGCCGGGACTCCCCGGCGCTGGTGATCCCGCCGATCTGGAATGGGTCGGTGAGTCCGAGCTGATCCCCGAATGGGACACTGACTTTTCGGAGGTGCAGCTCCTCCCGTCGACCATGAAGTCAGTCAAGGTGTTGACGCGCTATTCCAATGAGCTGGCACGGCAGTCCATCGTGTCCCTGGAGCAGACTCTGCGTGACCGCCTCGTGGCTGACGTAGCAGGGAAGCTGGACGCGCAGTTTCTGTCCGACCAGGGCGACGGTGTGACGACGCCGCGCGGTCTGTTCGCGTATGAGGGAGCAACCGATACGGCCGTCGATGGCCCGATCACTCCTGACGTTATCCTCGCCGCGCAGGGGGAGGCGATGAGTCGGCACCTGAATCCCGGCAGCATGACGCTGTTCATGCGACCGGAGGACTATGTGTCTCTGCGTGGAATCAAGGACAATGACGGCCGCTATCTCGTGGCGCCCGATGTGTCTGGAACCGGGCTGATCGTCCCCGTTCTCGGCGCGCGTGCCGTTCTGTCCGCACGTATCCCCGAGGGACGCGCCGCGCTGGTGGATATGTCCCGCGTGGCCGTCGCGCGTGACCTTGCCCCGACCGTCAAGGTGCTGGCCGAGCGCTACGCCGACTACGACCAGCAGGCGATTCGAGTTGTCGCCCGGTATGACGCGAAGCCGCTTGATCCGGCCGGTGTTCTCACGCTCTCCGGTATCGCTCCCGATGCCGCTCCCGAGGCGTGATCTGAGCGGCCCATCATCGGCGGCCCCGCGCTGTGTTACTCGGCCCGGCGCGGGGCCGCTCCCATATTGGAAGGAATATCGATGCCGCTATATCTAGAGGTCGGGACCCCCGCAGAATACGAGGATGACTTTCTCCGGTCGCTTGACGATATCCGTGGCGGCAGAGTGTCGGAGAAAGAGAGTAAGCTGCCGCCCGGTGTGACGCTCACGCCTGAGGGTGGACTCACCGGAACTCCTACCGACCTATCAGATGCGCCCTACTCAATCGGCTATGTGGACGCCTATAACAACAAGATCGCAACCTTATCGATCCTGGAGGGTGAGCCAACGGTCCCACCCGTTGCGGTAGAGGCGCTACCACCGACGGTAGATCTCGAAGTGGGGACCGGGTATGTCATCGACATGGCAGCGGGCGGAGGTGGGAGCGCTTACGGCGCGCTCACGAGTGACCCCCCGCCGCCAGGGCTAACGTTGTCGCAATACGGCAAGGAAATGACAGGCGTTCCCGTAACCGCTGGCGACTACCCGATGACGCTCGAATACATCGATATGTATGGTGATCCGCTCCGCAACACCGAAACGATTAGTTTCAATGTTACGGCGGCAGTCGTCACTATTCCGGTCCCGGCAGCGCAGCGCACCGATGACGGCTATATGCTCCCTGACGTCGAGGGCGTGATCTGGACAGTCGATGATGTAGAAACTCTGCCCGGCAGTTATTCCGTTCTGCCGGTCGCCGAGACGACCACGGTAACGATTCTCCCGACCACCGATGACGGATACGTCTTCGATGCCGAACCTGAGCCGCTGGTCCTCACGTTTGAGCCAGAGCCAGAGCCAGAGCCAGAGCCAGAGCCAGAGCCAGAGCCAGATCCTGGCCCATTCGATCCCGCGCCGGCCCCGCCCGAACCGGACGAGTCGACAGAGGCCACGTGGGCGCGACTCATGGACGACAACCCGCAGGCCATCTATGTCGCCACAAAGCTGGCCGAGCGCATCATCCGGCACACCGGGCAAGACGTGGCCGACCTGGAGCCGTCAAAGGTGCTGACCGCGCGAGATCACGCTATGACCGTGCTTGAGTACGTCAAGGGTTACACCAGGGACCGGGGATTTATCGGGTACGTGCCCCATCGGGCCCTGCAAGCCGTGATTGTCAATGCCGGGGGGAGGCTATTCGTCAACCCTGAGCAGCTCACCTATTACAGCACCGGCGACTATTCCGAACGGCCGGCCACCATGACCGGCTGGACTCACGCGGAATTGTCTGTCCTCCGTCGATTCAGGAGGACTTACCAATGATCGGCGCGCAGCTCAAAGACACCGTTACGATTCGCTCTGAACGCACCGGGTCCGACCGGCCCGACGACATGACGCTACGGGCGCATGTCTACACGGTCAGCGGGAGTAACCCGCGTGAGCCGAATAGGCCCGGCCTACTCGTGGAATCGCTCCGTGCGATCGTCGGCCCGACCCCTCGCCCTATCAGCCCGGCAGAGGACCTGGTCGAGCATCACGGCACTGTGTATCAGATCGCCGGCCCACCGATGGGCCGCTACCGTAACGGCCGGTTGCATCACTGGACCATTGAGCTGGAGAGGACGACAGGATGAACACACACCGAGCAGCGAGCGCGAGGGTGACAGTCCCCGCGCCGGTCCGGCGGTGGCTCTACGGCATAGCGGCAGCCGCGGCACCGCTGGCCACCGTCTACGGGCTGGTGACCGAACAGCAGGCCGTCCTGTGGCTGAACCTGGCCGGGGCCGTCCTATTCACCATGGCCGTGGGAAACACCCCGGCCCGGACCGGGGAGGTCGAGGCACTCGGGGATGACGAATGACGCCGCCCGGCGATGTCGACTCTGATCGTTTCCGTGGTGACCCGAAGGGTGACCCCCTGGCCATCGTGCTCTACCGGCTCCAGCAGATCGAGCAGCGCATGGACAAGATGTTGACCGCCGAGCTATACACCGCCCGGCACGAGGCGCTCCAGTCCCGTGTGGCCGAGCTGGAGCGGCAGCAGGACGAGTCCGCCCGGTCCATCCGGCAGGTAGTGGTGGGACTCGTCCTGGCCGTGGGCACCGCGCTAGTAACAGCCGGGCTCACGTTCACCTGAGAGGAAAGCATGTCAACACACAAATGCCCCGAGTGCGGGGCCGTTCACGAGAGGAACACCATGTCAACCGCCAATCCCCGCATCATTCCCCGGTCCCGATGGACCCGCACCAAGTCTAACGCTCCCGCGGCGCGGTCCGGGTCCCTCGTGGGCGTGGCCCTGCACTACCCCGGCAGCCGCGGCACCATCGGCACCGAATCCGAGGCGCAGACCGCTGCCCGGCTGGAGGGCTACCGGCGACAGCACGTCAACGGGAACGGCTGGAAAGACATTGCCTACAACGTGGCCGTGGACCAGCGTGGCAACGTCTGGACGCTCCGTGGCGTGTCCAAGCAGTCCGGCGCAAACGGCACCACGAGCGCCAACCGTTCCCGTGGCGCCATTCTTCTGCTTATCGGGAACAGTGAGTCCCCGTCCCGAGCCATGATCGACGGCGTGCTCTACGCCGCCCGGCTGTGGGACGTGCGCTATCCCGGCATTCGGTACATGAACCCTCACGGTAAGTTTGTGAGCACCGCGTGCCCCGGCTCTAAGGTGCGCGCTCTGCTGAACGATGGGAGCACGTTCTACATGGCCACCGCCCGGAAGCGCTGGCCGAACGTCAAGTGAACCTCGCGAGGACGGCACTGGAGACTACTCCAGGGCCGTCCTCGTGCGGTAGAGTGCTCGCCATGAACACCGACACACACACCACCGACGACGTGGCCGCGTCCCCGTCCCGTTTCTACACCCTGAAAGAAGCTGCCGCGATACTCAATGTGAACCCTTCCACCCTGTCCCGGCAGTGCGCGGCCGGTATCTTCCCCCACGTCAAGATCGGACGTGTGGTCCGCATCCCCGTGGCCGAGGTGGAGCGCCTGGAGCGCGGGGAGCCGGCCCGCTCCAGTGTGATCGACGTGCCGGACTACGTGACCGACACCCCGTCGATGTTCGCCACGATGGACGAGGACCGATGAGGGCAGCCGGCCTCGCCATCGAGGCCCTGCCGGCCGGTGCCGGCCGCGTGCCATGCTCATGGTTCGTTGACCTCCCCTGCGGCGACCGCGCTGTCGTCATGCTCGCTGGCTACTTTGAGCGCTATAACCTGAATCACCGCGCCGGCGCGTGCGACCGGTGCATGCGCCTGGCCGTCGAGCGCGCAAGTGAGGTTAACCGATGACCGCGCGCCGGACCATCCTCCACCTATGCGCCGACACCGGTAGCGACTCGTGGCCGTACCAGCAGGACCCGGCCTATGACGTGATCCGTGTCGGCTCCGATATCGGGGTCGAGAACTATTCCCCCGACCGGCCGATCCACGGGATCATCGCCAACCCGGTCTGCACCGAATTCTCGGCGGCTCGATACGGCAACACGTTCGGTGGCGGGAAGCGCGAGGTGGCCGACCCGGAGAGCGGAATGTTCCTGGTCAGAGAGTGCATGCGCGTGATCGAGGAGGCGCGGCCCGCGTGGCACGTAATCGAAAACCCGGCCACTGGCACGCTACGCAACTACCTCGGGACGCCCGACTACGCCTACGAACCTTGGTGGTATGGCTCGCCGTGGACGAAACGCACCGCGCTATGGGGCAACTTCAATGTACCGCCCCGCGTCTACGCCGACTGGGAGGACGTGCCCAAGTTGCCCATCTATGCGCGGCCGGGCAGGCGTCCATCCATGGCGTTCTTGCACAAGTCCGCATTCCACCTGATCCCCGAGTTCCGCGACTCCGGCATGCCCGCCCCGACCACCGATGCCGAGCTGCGCAGCCTAACATCGCAGTCATTCGCCCGCGCTTTCAAGACCGCAAACCCATGAAGTGCTAGAGTGCCCACCACAACTACATAGGACCCCCTGACCACGGACGGGGCGACAGGCCGGCACGAGAGACCGGCACAAGGGACGCGGCGACTCCGACAGCTAGGCCGCGGGCGTGTAGGACCGCCCGATTCAGTGCTTCCTGTTCCGAGTAGCGGAGCCGTGCGGTTCATGGCAGGCCCGGACGTACACGGCGCGCAGAGCGCCGAGCAGAGCAACACTGTGGACTCCCTACACTCTCCCCCGTTCCCAGCGCCTCACGGCGCGCGGCAAGGAGACCCCGGCCCTGTCCGCCGAGTAATCCCCGGCGGAGGACGACACGACCGACCGGTGACACGACCGACCGACCGGAGTGGCTTTGTCCCTCCCTCAACAGGGGGGGGGACTCTCCTCCCTCCCAGCTCTACTCCCTCCCTCCCAGAGTGAGCGCCCTCCCAGGGCTCCCGAACAGTGCCACAGCACCCTCCGGCACCAGCTCTAGCTACTCGAAACAGGAACAGATCCCCTCATCCCCTTCACCTACTGGACCACACGTCCCGGACCACCCGGCCCGCCGGCACCGGTCCGAGCAGCCGGGGACGCGGGACCGGACCACACGAGCACTGGACCACCGTCACCGATAGTGAAAGGGACCCATGGCCGAGACTGTGACCACACTCCGATCTGTGTGTGCTGACTGTGGCCGCACCTATGAGCGCGAGCAGAGCAACAGCAGGTGCCCTGAGTGCGCGCCGCCAAAGGCGCCGACCGTGGCACGAGTGATGCATGACCGATCCAAGCGCCCCCGAAAAATCGGCTACACCGCCGCTTGGGATCGGCTCTCAGCGCGCGCGCGCCGCTTGCAGCCGTTCTGTTCTGACTGTGGTCGAGAGGATCAGCTCACCGCGGACCACTCACCAGCAGCATGGCAGCGGCAGGCAGAAGGGAAACCGATACGCCTGGAGGACATAGACGTTGTGTGTCGTCGCTGTAACGCCGAGCGCGGACCAGCACGAGGTTCCGATGCCATAGAGCGACCGACCATCGGAACCCATCGCGCCGAGCTGGATGAGCTAACCGAAGAAGCAGACGACCTAGATGAGCGGATCGCGCGCGGAGAGACCCAGGGGGAGGTGGGGTGACCGTCCCCGACCAGGACCCGGCGCGTCAAGGCAAAATCTCAGACTGACCTGGCCCGTTCTGCCCTCCTATCAACAGAAAGCGGCCCTCATGCTCACGATTCTCCCCGATGCGCATATAATTCACGCCGTAAGCTGATCTATGCATAGGGGGGACTCATGGCCACAAAGATGGGACCGAAAGCGCCGACCGCCGATCACGCGCTGGACCTATCGATGCTGCCTGAGAAGCGCGACTATAGGCGCATCGATGCTTTCGCTCGTGAGTTTCTGACGGTCCCGAAGGGCACTGGAGCCATGGAACCATTCAGGCTTAGGCCGTGGCAGCGGAACATCGTCAAGTCGATGTATCCCCCGACGGGGCGTCGTCCCCGGCAGGGACTCGTGTCGATGCCACGCGGCAACGGCAAAAGCGGCCTAGCGGCAGCGCTCGCAGTGTATGGACTCCTAGCAGATGGCATCCCCGGCGCGCAGGTTCTGATCGTCGCGAGCGATGAGCGACAGGCCCGCATCGTGTTCAACGCAGCGCGGCGCATGATCGAGCTGGATAAGCGCTTATCTGAGCAGGTACAGGCATTCACAGATCGGCTCTACGTGCCGGCCACCGACTCCACGATGATGCCGCTACCGGCTGAGCCGGCAGCGCTCCAGGGCTGGGACCCGACGCTAGTCATCGTTGACGAGCTGCACGTGGTCACGGATCGAGTGTGGGAAGCGATGAGTCTGGCATCGGGTAAGCGCCTGGAGTCGCTGACTCTGGCGATCAGCACACCATCGGACCGGCTGGACTCCGTCATGTGGCGACTAGTCGAGTACGGCCGGCAGCACCCGGACGACAAATCGTTCCGCCTCGTCGAGTACGGCGCCCCCGATGGGTGCAACGTGGACGACCGGGACGCCTGGCGGACCGCCAATCCCGCGCTGGGCGACTTCCTCCACGTTGACGCGCTAGAGACAAACGTCAAGACAACGCCAGAGGCATCGTTCCGGCGCTACCGGCTAGGCCAGTGGGTCGGCGCGGCCGACTCATGGCTCCCCTGGGGCGCTTGGGACGAGGTAGCAGGACAGACCGGCACGCCAGACGAGGGAACACCCATCGTCCTCGCTTTCGACGGCAGCGCCTCAGGTGACTCAACGGCGCTCATCGGTTGCACCATTCCACAGAGCGATGATGAGTCCCCGCACGTGTTCACAGTCGGTCTGTGGGAAGCACCGGAGACCGATCCGCGCTGGCGCGTGCCCCGGCACGAGGTCAGCGGCACCATCGCTACCGCTTTCGATACATGGGAAGTTCGGGAACTAGCGGCCGACCCATGGGGATGGAGATCAGAGCTTGAGGAATGGGCCGACCAGCACGGCGCGGATAAGGTAGTCGAGTGGAACACAGCGCACGCCGGCCGCATGGCACCAGCGACAGACCGGCTCTATGCCGCAATCATGACTCACGCTGTCACGCACGATGGCCACGAGCAGGTGGCCAACCATCTAGCTAACGCGCGCGCAAAGCGCACCCCGATGGGCGACATCGTCACGAAAGACAAGCGCGGCAGCAACCGAAAGATTGACGCAGCGGTTGGCGTAATCGTTGCCCATGATCGTGCTATCTGGCATTACAGAAACCCACCTAAGCGCCGGCGCGTCGTCTCGTTCCGGTAACCACAATTGAAGGGATCGACCGATGACAGCACTACAGAATTTGCGAGATGACCTAGAGCGCATCGAGCAGCGCGCTCGTGTTATTGACCCGCTCCGAAAGCACTGGGAAGGCCGGCCCGATACTGCATTCATGGCTAAATCGGCGCGGGATGCACTGGACCACCGACTCGGGCGTCTATCGATCAACTTCCCGCGACTCCTGGTGACCAGCTATGTGGACAGGATGACGCTGACCGGCTGGACCGCGGAGGACGGGTCGGCCGACGAAGTAGCTTGGGCTAGGCATCGAGCAGCGGGCCTAGTGGCGCGCTCAGAATTGATCCACACCGACCGACTCATGTACGGCGCCGCCTACGTGACCGTGTGGCCCGAGCGGACCGGCCCTGCCGTCGTCCTGGACAATCCGTTCACCATGACGGTGGACTCCGACCCGCTCACCGGGACAGTCAATCGCGCGGTCCGCACCTGGAGACACAAGGGCGCGCAGCACGCACTCGTGATCGACGCCGAGAGCGTTACCCGCTGGCGATCAGATGCGCCCGACCTGGGCAGCGCTGGACAGTGGGCCGTGGTGGGCGAACCGTCACCGTCGGCGTTTGCTAATGACGGCATCGTCCCGGTGGTGCCATTCGTGCGCCGCATGTCCACCGACGATCACGACGGGACCAGCGTAGCGGCAGACATCATCGACCTGACCGATGCTGAAAATAAGCTCATGCAGGACGCGATGGTTACCAGTGAGTCCTACGCGCGCCCGCGCCGCTGGGCCACCGGTCTTGAGATTCAGGAAGATGACGACGGAAATCCCGTTGACCCGTTCGGCCGTGACCGGTCCCTACAGTCGGAGGACCCAGAAACTAGGTTCGGCCAATTCGATCCCGCGCGCCTGGACTCCTACGGGGATATGTCCGCAACGATCACGCAGATGATCGGCGCTATCACCGGACTACCGGCGCACTATCTCGGGCTGCATGGCGATCAGCCGGCAGCGGCCGAGGGTGTGCGCGCAGCGGAAGCGCAACTCACATCCCGTGTGTACTCCGAACTCCGGCAGCTCGATAACCCATGGTCGCGAGTCGCTGGACTCATCGCTCTAGCAGCGGACCGCAGCAGCTTCGATGCGCCGGCCCTGGAACCGGTGTGGGCATCACCGGAGATTCGCACACCTGGGCAAGCCGCCGACTCCGCCGCGAAACTCCACGGGATCGGCGTCCCCCTGCAATCGCTCCTGTCTAACACTCTGGGATGGACGCCTGACCAGGTTCATTCAGCCATGGAATCGCGGCGCGGAGACCTGGTCGACAGAGCAGCGCTCGGCCTGACCGGTAGGGCGGACCGGGCGTGACACTAACGGATATGTTCACCGCCATCGGCGCAAAGCATGGCAGCGGCGTAGAGGCCATCGTGCGGCGTCTCGTGGACTCCGGTACGCCGCCGGGACAATGGACGCCAGCGCTAGCAGCGCGAATCGTGGCAGGAAATACCGCCTCATCGGCGGAGGGCGAATCGCAGGCACTAATCGACCGGGAGACAATCGGGGACTACGTGCCGAGCAGCGACCGACTCCGGCTAGACGAGGTCGGCCACCACATCGACCAGTCCCGCTTACGTAACGCCGTGGAGACTATCGCGGCAGACCTGGACATAAACGACATCGAGTCGGTGGCGCAGCTCATCACGCGCATAGAAAGACTGGCGCGCGCCGAAGCAATAGAGGCAGCGCAAACCGGCTACGGGAAAGCGATGGCGCGATCAAAGAAGGTCCAAGGATGGAAGCGCGGCCTAGAAGCCGACGCCTGCGAACTGTGCACGTGGTGGTGGCGTGAAGGCCGTATCTGGCCAAAAGATCACACGATGCCGACGCACCCCGGTTGCGCGTGCTCACAGGAGTTTGTGACCACCACTGTGGACAACATTAAGCCTGTAACGATCGAGGCATATAATGCATCGGAGAAGCGCAGGATCGACCAGGAGATAGCGGGCGCACGCAATGACACAGAGGCTAGCTCCTGACCGACTACTCCCGTTCACGTTTGACATGCTCTCGGCGGAGGTGGCCAGGCAGTGTGTCGCAGAATGGGCGCAATGGTGGGACCACGGCCACGGCGACCGCGCCGGCGCGTGCGAGCGTATGGCAATCCTCACCGATCTGGGCCGGCAGCAGGCAGCGATTGAGCTGGAGCGCCGATCCGGTGTGCCGGCCGTCCGCTGGTCCCCGACAGTGAACCGGCGCGAACTAGCAGCCATGCTGGAGAGGGCGACTAGCTCTAACCCGGAATATCTTTCGCAGCACACAATCAACCGCATTAGAGTAGAGGTGGAGCGACCATGGACGCAGCGACTGGCGCAGAACAGCACGACGACGACGAGGGCGTGACCGACGAGGCGTCGACCCCTGACGAGGACGCCAGCGACGAGGACGAGGCTGTTTCACCTGAAACGGAATCTGATCCGACCGACGACGAGGACGACTCCGACCAGTTCCCGCGCCCCTATGTAGAGCGACTCCGGGCTCGGTCGGCAGGCTACCGAGCGCGCGCAAAGGCAGCCGAGGGCCGCGCGGCCGAGCTGGAGAAGGCGCTGTTCACCGAGCGCGTGCGTGCTCTTGACGTTCTGGCCGACCCCGCCGATCTGCCCTACGATGCCGACCTACTGGACGACTCCGACGCGCTCCGTGAAGCCGTCACCGAGCTAGTGGGCAAGCGGCCGCATCTGCGCCGGCGCGGCGTGGCAGGGCGAGAGACTGGCGCTAGAGAGGCCGCCGACACTACGGAAACGGCGTCCCTCCTGGGCATCATGCGCAGCGGCGCGTGATGTATCCTTGCGGCAACGGACCGCTGGTCGGTCCCACGGATAGCAGGCCCGGTGCCCACCGTTCCGCTTGAAACACCGACATGAAAGGATGGGCACCACGATGGCGCTCAACACTGCCGACGCAACCGAGCTGACCCGCGAGCAGGTCGCGAATATCCTCACGAAGCCGCTGGAGCAGGCGAGTGTGTTTCTCGCCGCTGGCCCGCGCGTATTCGACACTACCGGGCCGCTCCGTGTGCCGGGACTCCCCGGCGCTGGTGATCCCGCCGATCTGGAATGGGTCGGTGAGTCCGAGCTGATCCCCGAATGGGACACTGACTTTTCGGAGGTGCAGCTCCTCCCGTCGACCATGAAGTCAGTCAAGGTGTTGACGCGCTATTCCAATGAGCTGGCACGGCAGTCCATCGTGTCCCTGGAGCAGACTCTGCGTGACCGCCTCGTGGCTGACGTAGCAGGGAAGCTGGACGCGCAGTTTCTGTCCGACCAGGGCGACGGTGTGACGACGCCGCGCGGTCTGTTCGCGTATGAGGGAGCAACCGATACGGCCGTCGATGGCCCGATCACTCCTGACGTTATCCTCGCCGCGCAGGGGGAGGCGATGAGTCGGCACCTGAATCCCGGCAGCATGACGCTGTTCATGCGACCGGAGGACTATGTGTCTCTGCGTGGAATCAAGGACAATGACGGCCGCTATCTCGTGGCGCCCGATGTGTCTGGAACCGGGCTGATCGTCCCCGTTCTCGGCGCGCGTGCCGTTCTGTCCGCACGTATCCCCGAGGGACGCGCCGCGCTGGTGGATATGTCCCGCGTGGCCGTCGCGCGTGACCTTGCCCCGACCGTCAAGGTGCTGGCCGAGCGCTACGCCGACTACGACCAGCAGGCGATTCGAGTTGTCGCCCGGTATGACGCGAAGCCGCTTGATCCGGCCGGTGTTCTCACGCTCTCCGGTATCGCTCCCGATGCCGCTCCCGAGGCGTGATCTGAGCGGCCCATCATCGGCGGCCCCGCGCTGTGTTACTCGGCCCGGCGCGGGGCCGCTCCCATATTGGAAGGAATATCGATGCCGCTATATCTAGAGGTCGGGACCCCCGCAGAATACGAGGATGACTTTCTCCGGTCGCTTGACGATATCCGTGGCGGCAGAGTGTCGGAGAAAGAGAGTAAGCTGCCGCCCGGTGTGACGCTCACGCCTGAGGGTGGACTCACCGGAACTCCTACCGACCTATCAGATGCGCCCTACTCAATCGGCTATGTGGACGCCTATAACAACAAGATCGCAACCTTATCGATCCTGGAGGGTGAGCCAACGGTCCCACCCGTTGCGGTAGAGGCGCTACCACCGACGGTAGATCTCGAAGTGGGGACCGGGTATGTCATCGACATGGCAGCGGGCGGAGGTGGGAGCGCTTACGGCGCGCTCACGAGTGACCCCCCGCCGCCAGGGCTAACGTTGTCGCAATACGGCAAGGAAATGACAGGCGTTCCCGTAACCGCTGGCGACTACCCGATGACGCTCGAATACATCGATATGTATGGTGATCCGCTCCGCAACACCGAAACGATTAGTTTCAATGTTACGGCGGCAGTCGTCACTATTCCGGTCCCGGCAGCGCAGCGCACCGATGACGGCTATATGCTCCCTGACGTCGAGGGCGTGATCTGGACAGTCGATGATGTAGAAACTCTGCCCGGCAGTTATTCCGTTCTGCCGGTCGCCGAGACGACCACGGTAACGATTCTCCCGACCACCGATGACGGATACGTCTTCGATGCCGAACCTGAGCCGCTGGTCCTCACGTTTGAGCCAGAGCCAGAGCCAGAGCCAGAGCCAGAGCCAGAGCCAGAGCCAGATCCTGGCCCATTCGATCCCGCGCCGGCCCCGCCCGAACCGGACGAGTCGACAGAGGCCACGTGGGCGCGACTCATGGACGACAACCCGCAGGCCATCTATGTCGCCACAAAGCTGGCCGAGCGCATCATCCGGCACACCGGGCAAGACGTGGCCGACCTGGAGCCGTCAAAGGTGCTGACCGCGCGAGATCACGCTATGACCGTGCTTGAGTACGTCAAGGGTTACACCAGGGACCGGGGATTTATCGGGTACGTGCCCCATCGGGCCCTGCAAGCCGTGATTGTCAATGCCGGGGGGAGGCTATTCGTCAACCCTGAGCAGCTCACCTATTACAGCACCGGCGACTATTCCGAACGGCCGGCCACCATGACCGGCTGGACTCACGCGGAATTGTCTGTCCTCCGTCGATTCAGGAGGACTTACCAATGATCGGCGCGCAGCTCAAAGACACCGTTACGATTCGCTCTGAACGCACCGGGTCCGACCGGCCCGACGACATGACGCTACGGGCGCATGTCTACACGGTCAGCGGGAGTAACCCGCGTGAGCCGAATAGGCCCGGCCTACTCGTGGAATCGCTCCGTGCGATCGTCGGCCCGACCCCTCGCCCTATCAGCCCGGCAGAGGACCTGGTCGAGCATCACGGCACTGTGTATCAGATCGCCGGCCCACCGATGGGCCGCTACCGTAACGGCCGGTTGCATCACTGGACCATTGAGCTGGAGAGGACGACAGGATGAACACACACCGAGCAGCGAGCGCGAGGGTGACAGTCCCCGCGCCGGTCCGGCGGTGGCTCTACGGCATAGCGGCAGCCGCGGCACCGCTGGCCACCGTCTACGGGCTGGTGACCGAACAGCAGGCCGTCCTGTGGCTGAACCTGGCCGGGGCCGTCCTATTCACCATGGCCGTGGGAAACACCCCGGCCCGGACCGGGGAGGTCGAGGCACTCGGGGATGACGAATGACGCCGCCCGGCGATGTCGACTCTGATCGTTTCCGTGGTGACCCGAAGGGTGACCCCCTGGCCATCGTGCTCTACCGGCTCCAGCAGATCGAGCAGCGCATGGACAAGATGTTGACCGCCGAGCTATACACCGCCCGGCACGAGGCGCTCCAGTCCCGTGTGGCCGAGCTGGAGCGGCAGCAGGACGAGTCCGCCCGGTCCATCCGGCAGGTAGTGGTGGGACTCGTCCTGGCCGTGGGCACCGCGCTAGTAACAGCCGGGCTCACGTTCACCTGAGAGGAAAGCATGTCAACACACAAATGCCCCGAGTGCGGGGCCGTTCACGAGAGGAACACCATGTCAACCGCCAATCCCCGCATCATTCCCCGGTCCCGATGGACCCGCACCAAGTCTAACGCTCCCGCGGCGCGGTCCGGGTCCCTCGTGGGCGTGGCCCTGCACTACCCCGGCAGCCGCGGCACCATCGGCACCGAATCCGAGGCGCAGACCGCTGCCCGGCTGGAGGGCTACCGGCGACAGCACGTCAACGGGAACGGCTGGAAAGACATTGCCTACAACGTGGCCGTGGACCAGCGTGGCAACGTCTGGACGCTCCGTGGCGTGTCCAAGCAGTCCGGCGCAAACGGCACCACGAGCGCCAACCGTTCCCGTGGCGCCATTCTTCTGCTTATCGGGAACAGTGAGTCCCCGTCCCGAGCCATGATCGACGGCGTGCTCTACGCCGCCCGGCTGTGGGACGTGCGCTATCCCGGCATTCGGTACATGAACCCTCACGGTAAGTTTGTGAGCACCGCGTGCCCCGGCTCTAAGGTGCGCGCTCTGCTGAACGATGGGAGCACGTTCTACATGGCCACCGCCCGGAAGCGCTGGCCGAACGTCAAGTGAACCTCGCGAGGACGGCACTGGAGACTACTCCAGGGCCGTCCTCGTGCGGTAGAGTGCTCGCCATGAACACCGACACACACACCACCGACGACGTGGCCGCGTCCCCGTCCCGTTTCTACACCCTGAAAGAAGCTGCCGCGATACTCAATGTGAACCCTTCCACCCTGTCCCGGCAGTGCGCGGCCGGTATCTTCCCCCACGTCAAGATCGGACGTGTGGTCCGCATCCCCGTGGCCGAGGTGGAGCGCCTGGAGCGCGGGGAGCCGGCCCGCTCCAGTGTGATCGACGTGCCGGACTACGTGACCGACACCCCGTCGATGTTCGCCACGATGGACGAGGACCGATGAGGGCAGCCGGCCTCGCCATCGAGGCCCTGCCGGCCGGTGCCGGCCGCGTGCCATGCTCATGGTTCGTTGACCTCCCCTGCGGCGACCGCGCTGTCGTCATGCTCGCTGGCTACTTTGAGCGCTATAACCTGAATCACCGCGCCGGCGCGTGCGACCGGTGCATGCGCCTGGCCGTCGAGCGCGCAAGTGAGGTTAACCGATGAGCCGCCCGATTCTCCCGCTACACCAGCGTGCCGGTGATCCCCTGCCGATCTGTCAATGGTGGGCAGGGTGCGAGCGCGTGGCGCAGCTTGCCGTGGCGCATCCCGTACTTGAGTGGGTGGCCACTTGCCGAGAGTGCGCGCGCCGGATACGTCGGGAGGATGACCAGTGATCGACCTCCCCCGCTCCGGCCCGTGTCGGCACGCCGAGTGTGGCCGCCGCGCCGTCCGTGCCGGTGTGTGCATCGACCATTGGCAGGCCCTAAACGGTCCCGGATATGGCCCGTGGCCGGACGACGTGAAACCGCAGTCCTGGAGAGATCGATATCTCCAGCGGACCGGGACCCCCTACGAGGACAGGGAAGCAGCGCGATTTAGGATGAGGCGCGCGCGGGCGCAGATTAGGCGCAACGGGGCCGCATAGCGTAGGCTCCAGCCCATAACCGCATAGGACCCCCTGACCACGGACGGGGCGACAGGCCGGCACGAGAGACCGGCACAAGGGACGCGGCGACTCCGACAGCTAGGCCGCGGGCGTGTAGGACCGCCCGATTCAGTGCTTCCTGTTCCGAGTAGCGGAGCCGTGCGGTTCATGGCAGGCCCGGACGTACACGGCGCGCAGAGCGCCGAGCAGAGCAACACTGTGGACTCCCTACACTCTCCCCCGTTCCCAGCGCCTCACGGCGCGCGGCAAGGAGACCCCGGCCCTGTCCGCCGAGTAATCCCCGGCGGAGGACGACACGACCGACCGGTGACACGACCGACCGACCGGAGTGGCTTTGTCCCTCCCTCAACAGGGGGGGGGACTCTCCTCCCTCCCAGCTCTACTCCCTCCCTCCCAGAGTGAGCGCCCTCCCAGGGCTCCCGAACAGTGCCACAGCACCCTCCGGCACCAGCTCTAGCTACTCGAAACAGGAACAGATCCCCTCATCCCCTTCACCTACTGGACCACACGTCCCGGACCACCCGGCCCGCCGGCACCGGTCCGAGCAGCCGGGGACGCGGGACCGGACCACACGAGCACTGGACCACCGTCACCGATAGTGAAAGGGACCCATGGCCGAGACTGTGACCACACTCCGATCTGTGTGTGCTGACTGTGGCCGCACCTATGAGCGCGAGCAGAGCAACAGCAGGTGCCCTGAGTGCGCGCCGCCAAAGGCGCCGACCGTGGCACGAGTGATGCATGACCGATCCAAGCGCCCCCGAAAAATCGGCTACACCGCCGCTTGGGATCGGCTCTCAGCGCGCGCGCGCCGCTTGCAGCCGTTCTGTTCTGACTGTGGTCGAGAGGATCAGCTCACCGCGGACCACTCACCAGCAGCATGGCAGCGGCAGGCAGAAGGGAAACCGATACGCCTGGAGGACATAGACGTTGTGTGTCGTCGCTGTAACGCCGAGCGCGGACCAGCACGAGGTTCCGATGCCATAGAGCGACCGACCATCGGAACCCATCGCGCCGAGCTGGATGAGCTAACCGAAGAAGCAGACGACCTAGATGAGCGGATCGCGCGCGGAGAGACCCAGGGGGAGGTGGGGTGACCGTCCCCGACCAGGACCCGGCGCGTCAAGGCAAAATCTCAGACTGACCTGGCCCGTTCTGCCCTCCTATCAACAGAAAGCGGCCCTCATGCTCACGATTCTCCCCGATGCGCATATAATTCACGCCGTAAGCTGATCTATGCATAGGGGGGACTCATGGCCACAAAGATGGGACCGAAAGCGCCGACCGCCGATCACGCGCTGGACCTATCGATGCTGCCTGAGAAGCGCGACTATAGGCGCATCGATGCTTTCGCTCGTGAGTTTCTGACGGTCCCGAAGGGCACTGGAGCCATGGAACCATTCAGGCTTAGGCCGTGGCAGCGGAACATCGTCAAGTCGATGTATCCCCCGACGGGGCGTCGTCCCCGGCAGGGACTCGTGTCGATGCCACGCGGCAACGGCAAAAGCGGCCTAGCGGCAGCGCTCGCAGTGTATGGACTCCTAGCAGATGGCATCCCCGGCGCGCAGGTTCTGATCGTCGCGAGCGATGAGCGACAGGCCCGCATCGTGTTCAACGCAGCGCGGCGCATGATCGAGCTGGATAAGCGCTTATCTGAGCAGGTACAGGCATTCACAGATCGGCTCTACGTGCCGGCCACCGACTCCACGATGATGCCGCTACCGGCTGAGCCGGCAGCGCTCCAGGGCTGGGACCCGACGCTAGTCATCGTTGACGAGCTGCACGTGGTCACGGATCGAGTGTGGGAAGCGATGAGTCTGGCATCGGGTAAGCGCCTGGAGTCGCTGACTCTGGCGATCAGCACACCATCGGACCGGCTGGACTCCGTCATGTGGCGACTAGTCGAGTACGGCCGGCAGCACCCGGACGACAAATCGTTCCGCCTCGTCGAGTACGGCGCCCCCGATGGGTGCAACGTGGACGACCGGGACGCCTGGCGGACCGCCAATCCCGCGCTGGGCGACTTCCTCCACGTTGACGCGCTAGAGACAAACGTCAAGACAACGCCAGAGGCATCGTTCCGGCGCTACCGGCTAGGCCAGTGGGTCGGCGCGGCCGACTCATGGCTCCCCTGGGGCGCTTGGGACGAGGTAGCAGGACAGACCGGCACGCCAGACGAGGGAACACCCATCGTCCTCGCTTTCGACGGCAGCGCCTCAGGTGACTCAACGGCGCTCATCGGTTGCACCATTCCACAGAGCGATGATGAGTCCCCGCACGTGTTCACAGTCGGTCTGTGGGAAGCACCGGAGACCGATCCGCGCTGGCGCGTGCCCCGGCACGAGGTCAGCGGCACCATCGCTACCGCTTTCGATACATGGGAAGTTCGGGAACTAGCGGCCGACCCATGGGGATGGAGATCAGAGCTTGAGGAATGGGCCGACCAGCACGGCGCGGATAAGGTAGTCGAGTGGAACACAGCGCACGCCGGCCGCATGGCACCAGCGACAGACCGGCTCTATGCCGCAATCATGACTCACGCTGTCACGCACGATGGCCACGAGCAGGTGGCCAACCATCTAGCTAACGCGCGCGCAAAGCGCACCCCGATGGGCGACATCGTCACGAAAGACAAGCGCGGCAGCAACCGAAAGATTGACGCAGCGGTTGGCGTAATCGTTGCCCATGATCGTGCTATCTGGCATTACAGAAACCCACCTAAGCGCCGGCGCGTCGTCTCGTTCCGGTAACCACAATTGAAGGGATCGACCGATGACAGCACTACAGAATTTGCGAGATGACCTAGAGCGCATCGAGCAGCGCGCTCGTGTTATTGACCCGCTCCGAAAGCACTGGGAAGGCCGGCCCGATACTGCATTCATGGCTAAATCGGCGCGGGATGCACTGGACCACCGACTCGGGCGTCTATCGATCAACTTCCCGCGACTCCTGGTGACCAGCTATGTGGACAGGATGACGCTGACCGGCTGGACCGCGGAGGACGGGTCGGCCGACGAAGTAGCTTGGGCTAGGCATCGAGCAGCGGGCCTAGTGGCGCGCTCAGAATTGATCCACACCGACCGACTCATGTACGGCGCCGCCTACGTGACCGTGTGGCCCGAGCGGACCGGCCCTGCCGTCGTCCTGGACAATCCGTTCACCATGACGGTGGACTCCGACCCGCTCACCGGGACAGTCAATCGCGCGGTCCGCACCTGGAGACACAAGGGCGCGCAGCACGCACTCGTGATCGACGCCGAGAGCGTTACCCGCTGGCGATCAGATGCGCCCGACCTGGGCAGCGCTGGACAGTGGGCCGTGGTGGGCGAACCGTCACCGTCGGCGTTTGCTAATGACGGCATCGTCCCGGTGGTGCCATTCGTGCGCCGCATGTCCACCGACGATCACGACGGGACCAGCGTAGCGGCAGACATCATCGACCTGACCGATGCTGAAAATAAGCTCATGCAGGACGCGATGGTTACCAGTGAGTCCTACGCGCGCCCGCGCCGCTGGGCCACCGGTCTTGAGATTCAGGAAGATGACGACGGAAATCCCGTTGACCCGTTCGGCCGTGACCGGTCCCTACAGTCGGAGGACCCAGAAACTAGGTTCGGCCAATTCGATCCCGCGCGCCTGGACTCCTACGGGGATATGTCCGCAACGATCACGCAGATGATCGGCGCTATCACCGGACTACCGGCGCACTATCTCGGGCTGCATGGCGATCAGCCGGCAGCGGCCGAGGGTGTGCGCGCAGCGGAAGCGCAACTCACATCCCGTGTGTACTCCGAACTCCGGCAGCTCGATAACCCATGGTCGCGAGTCGCTGGACTCATCGCTCTAGCAGCGGACCGCAGCAGCTTCGATGCGCCGGCCCTGGAACCGGTGTGGGCATCACCGGAGATTCGCACACCTGGGCAAGCCGCCGACTCCGCCGCGAAACTCCACGGGATCGGCGTCCCCCTGCAATCGCTCCTGTCTAACACTCTGGGATGGACGCCTGACCAGGTTCATTCAGCCATGGAATCGCGGCGCGGAGACCTGGTCGACAGAGCAGCGCTCGGCCTGACCGGTAGGGCGGACCGGGCGTGACACTAACGGATATGTTCACCGCCATCGGCGCAAAGCATGGCAGCGGCGTAGAGGCCATCGTGCGGCGTCTCGTGGACTCCGGTACGCCGCCGGGACAATGGACGCCAGCGCTAGCAGCGCGAATCGTGGCAGGAAATACCGCCTCATCGGCGGAGGGCGAATCGCAGGCACTAATCGACCGGGAGACAATCGGGGACTACGTGCCGAGCAGCGACCGACTCCGGCTAGACGAGGTCGGCCACCACATCGACCAGTCCCGCTTACGTAACGCCGTGGAGACTATCGCGGCAGACCTGGACATAAACGACATCGAGTCGGTGGCGCAGCTCATCACGCGCATAGAAAGACTGGCGCGCGCCGAAGCAATAGAGGCAGCGCAAACCGGCTACGGGAAAGCGATGGCGCGATCAAAGAAGGTCCAAGGATGGAAGCGCGGCCTAGAAGCCGACGCCTGCGAACTGTGCACGTGGTGGTGGCGTGAAGGCCGTATCTGGCCAAAAGATCACACGATGCCGACGCACCCCGGTTGCGCGTGCTCACAGGAGTTTGTGACCACCACTGTGGACAACATTAAGCCTGTAACGATCGAGGCATATAATGCATCGGAGAAGCGCAGGATCGACCAGGAGATAGCGGGCGCACGCAATGACACAGAGGCTAGCTCCTGACCGACTACTCCCGTTCACGTTTGACATGCTCTCGGCGGAGGTGGCCAGGCAGTGTGTCGCAGAATGGGCGCAATGGTGGGACCACGGCCACGGCGACCGCGCCGGCGCGTGCGAGCGTATGGCAATCCTCACCGATCTGGGCCGGCAGCAGGCAGCGATTGAGCTGGAGCGCCGATCCGGTGTGCCGGCCGTCCGCTGGTCCCCGACAGTGAACCGGCGCGAACTAGCAGCCATGCTGGAGAGGGCGACTAGCTCTAACCCGGAATATCTTTCGCAGCACACAATCAACCGCATTAGAGTAGAGGTGGAGCGACCATGGACGCAGCGACTGGCGCAGAACAGCACGACGACGACGAGGGCGTGACCGACGAGGCGTCGACCCCTGACGAGGACGCCAGCGACGAGGACGAGGCTGTTTCACCTGAAACGGAATCTGATCCGACCGACGACGAGGACGACTCCGACCAGTTCCCGCGCCCCTATGTAGAGCGACTCCGGGCTCGGTCGGCAGGCTACCGAGCGCGCGCAAAGGCAGCCGAGGGCCGCGCGGCCGAGCTGGAGAAGGCGCTGTTCACCGAGCGCGTGCGTGCTCTTGACGTTCTGGCCGACCCCGCCGATCTGCCCTACGATGCCGACCTACTGGACGACTCCGACGCGCTCCGTGAAGCCGTCACCGAGCTAGTGGGCAAGCGGCCGCATCTGCGCCGGCGCGGCGTGGCAGGGCGAGAGACTGGCGCTAGAGAGGCCGCCGACACTACGGAAACGGCGTCCCTCCTGGGCATCATGCGCAGCGGCGCGTGATGTATCCTTGCGGCAACGGACCGCTGGTCGGTCCCACGGATAGCAGGCCCGGTGCCCACCGTTCCGCTTGAAACACCGACATGAAAGGATGGGCACCACGATGGCGCTCAACACTGCCGACGCAACCGAGCTGACCCGCGAGCAGGTCGCGAATATCCTCACGAAGCCGCTGGAGCAGGCGAGTGTGTTTCTCGCCGCTGGCCCGCGCGTATTCGACACTACCGGGCCGCTCCGTGTGCCGGGACTCCCCGGCGCTGGTGATCCCGCCGATCTGGAATGGGTCGGTGAGTCCGAGCTGATCCCCGAATGGGACACTGACTTTTCGGAGGTGCAGCTCCTCCCGTCGACCATGAAGTCAGTCAAGGTGTTGACGCGCTATTCCAATGAGCTGGCACGGCAGTCCATCGTGTCCCTGGAGCAGACTCTGCGTGACCGCCTCGTGGCTGACGTAGCAGGGAAGCTGGACGCGCAGTTTCTGTCCGACCAGGGCGACGGTGTGACGACGCCGCGCGGTCTGTTCGCGTATGAGGGAGCAACCGATACGGCCGTCGATGGCCCGATCACTCCTGACGTTATCCTCGCCGCGCAGGGGGAGGCGATGAGTCGGCACCTGAATCCCGGCAGCATGACGCTGTTCATGCGACCGGAGGACTATGTGTCTCTGCGTGGAATCAAGGACAATGACGGCCGCTATCTCGTGGCGCCCGATGTGTCTGGAACCGGGCTGATCGTCCCCGTTCTCGGCGCGCGTGCCGTTCTGTCCGCACGTATCCCCGAGGGACGCGCCGCGCTGGTGGATATGTCCCGCGTGGCCGTCGCGCGTGACCTTGCCCCGACCGTCAAGGTGCTGGCCGAGCGCTACGCCGACTACGACCAGCAGGCGATTCGAGTTGTCGCCCGGTATGACGCGAAGCCGCTTGATCCGGCCGGTGTTCTCACGCTCTCCGGTATCGCTCCCGATGCCGCTCCCGAGGCGTGATCTGAGCGGCCCATCATCGGCGGCCCCGCGCTGTGTTACTCGGCCCGGCGCGGGGCCGCTCCCATATTGGAAGGAATATCGATGCCGCTATATCTAGAGGTCGGGACCCCCGCAGAATACGAGGATGACTTTCTCCGGTCGCTTGACGATATCCGTGGCGGCAGAGTGTCGGAGAAAGAGAGTAAGCTGCCGCCCGGTGTGACGCTCACGCCTGAGGGTGGACTCACCGGAACTCCTACCGACCTATCAGATGCGCCCTACTCAATCGGCTATGTGGACGCCTATAACAACAAGATCGCAACCTTATCGATCCTGGAGGGTGAGCCAACGGTCCCACCCGTTGCGGTAGAGGCGCTACCACCGACGGTAGATCTCGAAGTGGGGACCGGGTATGTCATCGACATGGCAGCGGGCGGAGGTGGGAGCGCTTACGGCGCGCTCACGAGTGACCCCCCGCCGCCAGGGCTAACGTTGTCGCAATACGGCAAGGAAATGACAGGCGTTCCCGTAACCGCTGGCGACTACCCGATGACGCTCGAATACATCGATATGTATGGTGATCCGCTCCGCAACACCGAAACGATTAGTTTCAATGTTACGGCGGCAGTCGTCACTATTCCGGTCCCGGCAGCGCAGCGCACCGATGACGGCTATATGCTCCCTGACGTCGAGGGCGTGATCTGGACAGTCGATGATGTAGAAACTCTGCCCGGCAGTTATTCCGTTCTGCCGGTCGCCGAGACGACCACGGTAACGATTCTCCCGACCACCGATGACGGATACGTCTTCGATGCCGAACCTGAGCCGCTGGTCCTCACGTTTGAGCCAGAGCCAGAGCCAGAGCCAGAGCCAGAGCCAGAGCCAGAGCCAGATCCTGGCCCATTCGATCCCGCGCCGGCCCCGCCCGAACCGGACGAGTCGACAGAGGCCACGTGGGCGCGACTCATGGACGACAACCCGCAGGCCATCTATGTCGCCACAAAGCTGGCCGAGCGCATCATCCGGCACACCGGGCAAGACGTGGCCGACCTGGAGCCGTCAAAGGTGCTGACCGCGCGAGATCACGCTATGACCGTGCTTGAGTACGTCAAGGGTTACACCAGGGACCGGGGATTTATCGGGTACGTGCCCCATCGGGCCCTGCAAGCCGTGATTGTCAATGCCGGGGGGAGGCTATTCGTCAACCCTGAGCAGCTCACCTATTACAGCACCGGCGACTATTCCGAACGGCCGGCCACCATGACCGGCTGGACTCACGCGGAATTGTCTGTCCTCCGTCGATTCAGGAGGACTTACCAATGATCGGCGCGCAGCTCAAAGACACCGTTACGATTCGCTCTGAACGCACCGGGTCCGACCGGCCCGACGACATGACGCTACGGGCGCATGTCTACACGGTCAGCGGGAGTAACCCGCGTGAGCCGAATAGGCCCGGCCTACTCGTGGAATCGCTCCGTGCGATCGTCGGCCCGACCCCTCGCCCTATCAGCCCGGCAGAGGACCTGGTCGAGCATCACGGCACTGTGTATCAGATCGCCGGCCCACCGATGGGCCGCTACCGTAACGGCCGGTTGCATCACTGGACCATTGAGCTGGAGAGGACGACAGGATGAACACACACCGAGCAGCGAGCGCGAGGGTGACAGTCCCCGCGCCGGTCCGGCGGTGGCTCTACGGCATAGCGGCAGCCGCGGCACCGCTGGCCACCGTCTACGGGCTGGTGACCGAACAGCAGGCCGTCCTGTGGCTGAACCTGGCCGGGGCCGTCCTATTCACCATGGCCGTGGGAAACACCCCGGCCCGGACCGGGGAGGTCGAGGCACTCGGGGATGACGAATGACGCCGCCCGGCGATGTCGACTCTGATCGTTTCCGTGGTGACCCGAAGGGTGACCCCCTGGCCATCGTGCTCTACCGGCTCCAGCAGATCGAGCAGCGCATGGACAAGATGTTGACCGCCGAGCTATACACCGCCCGGCACGAGGCGCTCCAGTCCCGTGTGGCCGAGCTGGAGCGGCAGCAGGACGAGTCCGCCCGGTCCATCCGGCAGGTAGTGGTGGGACTCGTCCTGGCCGTGGGCACCGCGCTAGTAACAGCCGGGCTCACGTTCACCTGAGAGGAAAGCATGTCAACACACAAATGCCCCGAGTGCGGGGCCGTTCACGAGAGGAACACCATGTCAACCGCCAATCCCCGCATCATTCCCCGGTCCCGATGGACCCGCACCAAGTCTAACGCTCCCGCGGCGCGGTCCGGGTCCCTCGTGGGCGTGGCCCTGCACTACCCCGGCAGCCGCGGCACCATCGGCACCGAATCCGAGGCGCAGACCGCTGCCCGGCTGGAGGGCTACCGGCGACAGCACGTCAACGGGAACGGCTGGAAAGACATTGCCTACAACGTGGCCGTGGACCAGCGTGGCAACGTCTGGACGCTCCGTGGCGTGTCCAAGCAGTCCGGCGCAAACGGCACCACGAGCGCCAACCGTTCCCGTGGCGCCATTCTTCTGCTTATCGGGAACAGTGAGTCCCCGTCCCGAGCCATGATCGACGGCGTGCTCTACGCCGCCCGGCTGTGGGACGTGCGCTATCCCGGCATTCGGTACATGAACCCTCACGGTAAGTTTGTGAGCACCGCGTGCCCCGGCTCTAAGGTGCGCGCTCTGCTGAACGATGGGAGCACGTTCTACATGGCCACCGCCCGGAAGCGCTGGCCGAACGTCAAGTGAACCTCGCGAGGACGGCACTGGAGACTACTCCAGGGCCGTCCTCGTGCGGTAGAGTGCTCGCCATGAACACCGACACACACACCACCGACGACGTGGCCGCGTCCCCGTCCCGTTTCTACACCCTGAAAGAAGCTGCCGCGATACTCAATGTGAACCCTTCCACCCTGTCCCGGCAGTGCGCGGCCGGTATCTTCCCCCACGTCAAGATCGGACGTGTGGTCCGCATCCCCGTGGCCGAGGTGGAGCGCCTGGAGCGCGGGGAGCCGGCCCGCTCCAGTGTGATCGACGTGCCGGACTACGTGACCGACACCCCGTCGATGTTCGCCACGATGGACGAGGACCGATGAGGGCAGCCGGCCTCGCCATCGAGGCCCTGCCGGCCGGTGCCGGCCGCGTGCCATGCTCATGGTTCGTTGACCTCCCCTGCGGCGACCGCGCTGTCGTCATGCTCGCTGGCTACTTTGAGCGCTATAACCTGAATCACCGCGCCGGCGCGTGCGACCGGTGCATGCGCCTGGCCGTCGAGCGCGCAAGTGAGGTTAACCGATGA
>Ga0209487_1000665_pt1 | contig 30549 bp, 24 predicted proteins | sample Poulit2012_FD_187524 | JGI IMG/M metagenome (GOLD analysis project Ga0209487, IMG submission 187524) | Agricultural soil microbial communities from Georgia to study Nitrogen management - Poultry litter 2012 (SPAdes) (version 2) | ecosystem: Environmental > Terrestrial > Soil > Agricultural land...
TAAAAATAGTATATAGTTTTGTATGCAACGTTTGAAAGGGAGTTGATAATGTGGGCTCTGATAACATAGCACATCAGGAGAAAGGTGACGATTATTCATTAGGTAGAGTGCCACGTCACAAAAGAAATATGGGCTGGATCAGTATCACGAATATTACGTTTGGTATTGCGACAGCTATATTTTATTTCCAAATGGGGAGTGTGATGGCACTTCAGTTTGGTGCCATTAACGCTATTATTTCAGCAATATACGCTATTGTTGTAGCAGGTATACTTGGGACATTTATTGCTTATTTATCTGCCAAATCTGGCATGAATGTGAACTTATTGTCCAGAGGTGGTGGGTTTGGTTATATTGGTGCTTCACTAACGTCCTTCATTTATGCCACGAATTTTATTATGTATTGTGCATTGGAAGGGTTAATTTTAGTTGCAGCCGTGCATGAGTTTTTCCCCGCAATTCCTGAATGGGGACTCATCCTATTTTTTGGTTCCATTGTTATTCCGCTTAATTGGTTCGGTATTAAGCAATTAGATAAGTTACAAAAATGGTCTTTGCCGTTTTTCTTCCTATTTTTAATTGCTGCAATTATTATGGCTGCTATTCAGCCGTCGGGTTATGATGGCTATTTTTGGTCGTACATGCCAGAAGGTGTTAAGGCTGGCGGGACAGCTTTATTGCTTTGTATTGGTATGCAGCATGGCATTATGGGGTTAACGCCTTTGCTTGCTTCAGATTATGCCCGTTTTATGAAGCCAAAAGATACAAAAATAGGCATATTTGCTGTCGGCTTTATTCCGCAAATATTTTGCTTTGGTGTGATGGGTGGACTCGGTATCTGGTTTGGTGTTCGTTTAGGTGAACCAAATCCGGGGGTCTATATCGTCCTACTATTAGGCATATTTGGCGCGTTATTTACAATGTTGACCCAAATTAGAATTAATGTCACAAACATTTATAGTGGTTCGTTATCATTGGCAAGTTTTTTTGAAAATGTCTTTAAATTTAAACCTGGCAGACGTTTTTGGGTTGTTGTAACAGGTGTAACAGCCATTATTCTCATGCTGATGCAAATTGTTGATCATTTAACAGCTGTGATGACGTTTCAGGGTGTTTTCCTAATGACATGGGCAGCGATTCTAGTAACAGACGCGCTTGTTGTTAAGAAGTTATTAAAAATTGGTCCTGGTTATTATGAAGCAAGACAACGCAATTTATATCGCTGGAACCCTGTCGGCGTTGGTGCGCTGGTGATCGCGAGTGGGCTTGGTACAGTGGCAGCGCTCGGATTTATGGGGTCATTTTTAGAAAGTACAGCCGCATTTTTTGCAGCGATACTGGCGGCGATTTTGACTGTTATTATCGCAGTCGCTACGAAAGGTAAATATTACACAAAACATGTCGCAAACGATATTGAAAGAGAAGATTATGTTGCTTAAAATTAAGTGACTATGTATGGCTCTCTATAAGCAATTACTAACGATTATAAGGTGGACGTGAACAGGTCCTTTGCTAATAGACATTTAAGATAGTAGTTAAAATGTATATAAGGGGGAACAGGATGAGATGTTGCATCTTGTTTTAAGGTTTTTCTCTTCACTGAGCTAGATTTGAGAGCAATTTCTTGACTGTTCCCCTAATAAAACAGTAAGAACAATTTACTTTTTATAGTTTTTCAACATTCCTTTTTGGTATTAGGGACTTGCAATATTACTAACTATTGTAAGTTTTCTCCTTTGAACAATCATAATCATTTTAGTTTCCGATTTAAACATACAATGTATGAAATTACTTTGTGGAGATTACCATAGAGCAAAGATTACGTACCAGTATTACATGGGGAGGGACGAGAATTAGCATTAGTACTTTAAAATCTATCGGACATTTTCTTCTATAATTTTAACTCCCCATTTTTTGATAATAAAAGTATCTTTTTTATTAATTCTTCCGTTTGTTAAAAGTTCTATACCATCTTGAAATGGATAAGTAATGGTCCGTTGATGATCAGAATAATTAAAGACATATCTAATTTTTTTGTTCTGTTTATTGATTCCTTTTCGAGTGATAATTGGATACTGTAATGATTGCTCTTCTTTATATAGCCCCGCTTCTTGCACAGCATACTTCAATAACTCTGTGATAATTTGATTCGATGTGTAGCAGCCAATATAGTAAGCTTTCCCTTTGCCATATTTATTTTCGGTAATGGCTGCATATTCGCCCCAATGATTGTGTTCATAATACGCTAATACATTAGCTGAAGTCGGGGTTAAAAGTTCCATCCAATATTTTACTTGGTTACTTCCGTCTGTTATGTCAAATTCGTGTTCTTTTATCCCAACATTATTGGGCTCTATGAACATATTATAGGTTACTCCACAAGATTCTGTAATGATACCTGGTTGTTCAGACGTTCTTACCTTAACGTTTTCATTTGCGAAACCTGATTTAAATGTATATATAATGTGACCGCCGTTTTCTGTAAATTGATTTAACGCCTTTAATGTCTTGTCACTAGCTGAATATAAGGAAGGTACGATAATTAATTTGTATTGATCAATATTTTCACAATTGGGAGAAATAAAATCACATTCAACGTTCATTTTATAAAGCGGATCATATAGCCAACGAACGATATCGTTATAGTTTTTATCTTTACTAAAGTTTAGTGGAAACCATTCAATGGCTGTCAACGCTTCATTACTGATTAGAATTGCCACGTCATTTTTCTTTTTTAAATCTACAAGTTGTTCGCTAAGTCTTTCAAAGTCTTTTCCGATTATCTTTGCCTCATTGTAGATTGGGTTTGGTTGGAAATCGTGACTTAGAAGCCCCTTCCAATAGGTTTCAAATGAATTATGAATTGAATGCCAATGCCAATAAGCCACCATGTTTGCACCGGATGCTAAATGGCTAAACGCTTGTAATCGTAACTGCCCAGGATACGGTGTCCAATGAGTAAAAGCTTGAGCCTGTGTTTCTAAAACAAAATAGTTTTGTTGCTTGGTCGAACGGGCTATATCTCCACCAAAGGCGATTTCAATACCAGTTAGATCATCTTGTGAGGGATGATAAATATCCACTCCTGTAACATCAAAGATTTCCGAGGCTTCAAAATGATTAACATCTGGTTGAACTCCATAGGAATAATTACGCCATTCAAAATCAAAGTTTTGCGTTACAAATTGATTATTTTTTTTATACTGATTGACAATTCCAACTTGCCATTTTAAAAAGTTAGTCACTAATTTACGTTGGAAGGTTGCAAATGCTGATCCTAGGCTACCATTAATGGTGCCAACAACAGAGGGGAAATCCTCCCAGCTATTGATTCGATTACTCCAATAATCTAATCCAAATTCCTTATTGATGTGCTTTAATGAATGGTATTTTTCCCGCATGTATTTAACGAAAAGTGTTTGAACATTCTCACCTACAGTTTCATAATGTTTTGTTTCATTATCTGTTTGATAACCAATCACAGCGGGATGATCTTTCACATGATTGATTAATTTTCTAATGATTCGCTCTGCATAAAATAGATAAGTTGGATTTGTAATATCCATAATTTGTCTCGCACCGTACTTCCCTTTTCCGTTAGGTGTTTCTGCTAATACATCTGGATGTTCCTTCACCATCCAAGTAGGAACAGCATAAGTAGGAGTACCAATAATAACTTGAATTTCTGCATCATGCATAGCGGTAAGTACACGATCAACAGATGAAAAATCAAAGACACCATTTTGAGGCTCATGTGTACTCCAGGTTGACTCAGCAATTCTGACCATGTTGATTCCTGCATCTTTCATCATTTTAATATCTTCTTCTAACCGATTATAAGGCATGTACTCATCATAATAGGCAACACCGTATATTAATTTATCCATATTTATCCCCTTTCTAGACGAACAATGAGTAATCGATTTCATTATAAGGGATAGGGTGGTTTTGTATAATGGACAAAAGTAATCTAATACATTGTACTATTTTAAGCTATGAAAAAGTTCTAACTATTTGATATATGTTGTTAAAATAATACAAAAATTTAAGATAATAAAATCCATGGCAATATCCGATTGTATTCGGTAAAATATATTATACAGGACATTGTAAGCGTTTCCTATTAAGGGGGTTAAGATGAGTAATGTTAAGTATTAGTATATAGTACAAAGGAAAAATAATTGACAAGAGCACAATCAAAATTACTCGAAAATGAAAAAAGGGTCACCTAAGTTTAAGTGATACTATTTATCAAGAGATAGGTCATTTTAGGGATTGTTTTAATGAACTGGGTTATCAGGCTTTATCGCATATTACCGAAGAGGAGCATAAACAATATCTTTAAATTGGTGAAGTAGGATGCTTATCGAAGTGTCCTACTTTCTTCCTTTTTGGATATAAAACCCTTGTTTAATTATGTGAATGAGAGGGAATTATAATGAGTCTAAAGAACTGGAATAAAAGTCGACTGTTTGATAACATTCGTAATAATATTCATTATAAATTATTTCTTACGGTTATATTAGTTATGATCACCCTATTAATCCTAGCAGTTGCGATTTCATTTTATTTTTCTACGAATGAATCGTATCAAGAAATGAAGATTACAAATCAATCTTCCATGGAAATGGCACAGACCTATATGCAGGAAAAAATTGCGAACTATGACGAATTACTATATTCCGTCTTATTCGATGAACAATTCATAAATAGCTTCAGCCAAAATAAGGATGAAAGTGCAAACTTTGCGGCAAAACAATATATAGAAGACAGACTCAGAAATTTACTTAATAGTAATCCAAATGGTATTGAATGTATCCGTGGCTATACGAAGTGGGATAATCGTGTAGTGACATTAACAGATCATCAGCTGTCAATTAGTTATCAGCATCCTGAATGGACATTTCAAGAATACGAAGGTAAATCCTTATTGGAGGCGAATCATGATTATTTCATTCTAAAAAGACTTGTAAATGATTTTGATACAAGGGAACTAATTGGTTGGGTATCTATGTCAGTAAAATGGGATGAAATGTATAGTGCCTTTGAGATGCTAAAGAATAAAAAGGAGAATATCCTGTTTATAGTAGATAGATCAGGGGAGATTATTCACAACCCCTATTCAGGGCAAACAATTCCTGAGGACGTTAGTGATTCTATGAAAAAAGGGGAAGTGACAGAGTCATTTTTAGAATTAGATGATTACTATGTGTTCAATCAACCAATCTTTTCTGATGTGTACATTACTAAATTTGTGCCAAAACAATCCGTATTAGCTGGTGGTCATTCGATTATTAAAATTGGAATTTTAATTGGAATGATGGCGATTGTTATTTTACTAGGTTTTTCTTTGTTTTTCTATTGGAAAGTAACCAATCCAATTAGGCAGTTAGCATATGAAATGGAAAATGTGGTAATAGATAATTTTCAAACATCAATAAAAGTGGATCAACAGCGTTCAGATGAAATTGGTATACTCCAGATGAATTTTGTTGAGATGGTGCAAAAAATAAAACAATTGATAGAAACAGAATATAAGCATGAGTTAGAAAAACAAAATGCACAATTTCAAGCGTTACAGCATAAAATTAATCCTCACTTTTTGCACAATTCCTTACAATTGATTGGAAATACGGCATTATCCAATGAAGGAAGAAAAGTGTATGAAATGATTGAGGCCTTAAGTCAAATGTTCCGTTATACGCTCCGAGCTAACAAAGATATTGCTATGATTCATGAAGAAGTCAACCACTTGAAACAATACCTATATATCCAGAAGCAAAGATTTAAAGATCGATTATTTGTAGATTTGTATGTAGATGAAGAAGTTGAGCAAAGCACGATGCCTATGTTAACATTACAACCTATTATAGAGAATGCGTTTGCTCATGGCTTTACTACTGATAAAAAACAATGGAAAATTCACATATCGCTAGAAAAAGTGCTAGATGAAATAGAGATAAGGGTAACAGACAATGGCAAAGGGATCGATGCTTCCTTAATCAATAAAATGAATCAAGCATTTGAAGAGGAACCAAAAGATTTATCTTATGTGAAGAAAAGCATAGGATTACAAAATGTGAATAATCGATTAAAACTAATCTACGGTAAAGAATACGGCGTTAAAATATATAGTGGTCAAAATAAGGGGGCGGAAATCTTTATTAGAATTCCTTTGATTCTAGATGAATGGGGGGGTCATAATGACATTAAAAGTAGTGATTGTTGATGATGAGAGCGCAACATGGGGAGTTATACAGAAACTAGCCCATTGGGAAAAGTATAATATGAAAGTTATTGCAGCGTTGAATAACGGAAAGGAAGTTCTGGACTTTATTCAAATTCATCATGTCGATGTCCTGATAACTGATATGAATATGCCTAGTATGGATGGAGGGCAATTGTTAGAAATACTAACAGAACAATTTAAAGATATTAAAACGATAGTAGTTAGTGGGTATGAAGACTTTAACTATTTAAAACATGCAATTCATGCCCAATCGATTGATTACTTATTAAAGCCAATCAATTCACTTGAATTAAATAAGGCTCTAGAAAAAACAGTTATTGAATGGAAAAAAAGTAAGTTAAAAAAACCCTTATCTATTACTCAAAATAGCCAAGCTCTAGTACCGGTATTGAAAGATTTTAAGAGGAAGCTCTTTACTGTAATAGATGCAAGGGATTTAAAGCAACTTCGACTCATATTTAAGGAACTAAGCAAAGATGTGAATGAGTTAATTGAAAGAATTGATACGATTTATGCTAAATTACACTATGAATTAATGGGCTATTTGGAAGAGCAATTGTATAGACATGACCTTTCATTTGCTGATTTAAAGCTGAAAGATCAACACCTTTTGTTAGATTCAGAAGCAAGTGCTGGGAAAATGTTAGATGGAATAGAAGAAGCATTTCAAACACTATTACAACACCTTATTCAATTTAAGCAGGAGAATTCTTTTTTACAAATATTAGATGTACAACAACATATTGATCGTAATTACATGGACCAAGAGATTACCTTAAGTAAAATTGCAGATGAATTCCATATCAGCAAAGAGTACTTGAGCAAAGCATTTAAAGAAAGGTTTCAAGTAAACATTACCGAGTATATTCTACAAAAGCGAATGGAAAAGGCGAAAGAATTAATGCTGGAGAATGGAATGAGAATCAAACAGGCTGCAGAATGTGTAGGGTATGAAGATGTTTCTTATTTTTATCGTGTTTGGAAGAAGTTTTTTAGTATTCCTCCAGGTGAATTAATAAAGTCCAATAAGGGAAGTTAATTAAGTCAATAAAAATTTTATCTAATATCAACTATAATGAAAGCGCGTTCAAATATAGATGGAGGGTTGATAGATGAAGAAAAATCTAATTGGCTTTATAACGATGGTAATAATGGTTGGATTACTAGCAGCCTGTGGTGGAAACGATGAGTCAGATACGTCAGAAAAAAATGAAGAAGAGGCTTTAAGTGAGAAGGTAAAATTAAAAGTATTTCTTGCTCAGCCACGTTTTACAGAGATATATGAAGATTATTTGGATCAATTTGCAGAAAAATATGAGGAAGAAAATGGAGTAGAAGTAACTTTTCAGTTAGAGATGCCGGGAGTTAATGAATCGTCACAAATTTTACAAACTCGTTTATCATCAAATGACAGTCCAGATATTTTTAATGTACATGCAATCAATGATATTCCACGTTATGCTAAAGCGGGTTATTTGGAAGATTTATCTGACGAGCCGTTTGTAGATCATTTATTAGAATCACCTAAGGAAGCTGTTACAAATGATGGGAAAGTAGTAGCTGCTCCTATGGAATCGTTAAATTGGGGTTTTTTGTATAATGTAGATATGTTCGAAGAATATGATTTAGAGGCTCCGCAAACGTTATCCGAAATGGAGGAGATTGTAGATACGCTAAATGAAAATGGTGAGACACCGTTCATTTCTGCTTATCAGGATCAGGATGTACCTCAGTATTATTTACCGCTAGAAATCGGTGCACTAGTGGAAACGGAATCACCAGATTTTTTAGAAGACATGAATAATGATGAAGGCTCATTTGCAGATTTAGAAGGTTTTTTCGATATGATGGATCTTCAAAATGCCAATGGAACTGAACGTCCCCTTGAGACTGATTCTGACAAGGGAAGTAGTATGTTTGCTAATGGGGAGGCTGCCATGTGGGTCATGGGGCCGTGGTATGCCGAAACGATTGTAGCGGCTAATGAAGATTTTAACTTCGCAGTGGCGCCATTGCCAATTAATGAAAATCCAGATGCTACGCTGATTAATTCAAGTATTTCAACATCATTGGCTGTATCAAGTGAAAGTGAGCATAAAGAGGTGGCAAAAGCTTTAGTTAATTATATGTTAGATGAAGAGGATTCTAGCCAACTATTCCAAGATTTAAAATTTAGTCCTATAGCGGAATTTCACAACTTTGAACCATATCCATGGTTAGAAGATGTATTAGACTATATGGATGAAGGGAAGTCGTATTTAGATCCTGCAATTCCACCTGCAGTAAAATCAGAGTCGGAGAAAGTATTGCAATCTTATTTAGGTGGGCAGATGGATCAAGCAGATGTTATTGAAGCGTTAGATCGAGCCTGGCAACAGTCCAATAAAGTAAATGACTAATAATAATGGGATAAAGGGTAAAGGCTACTCTACCCTTTATCCATTTAAATGAATAACAATATGAAGGAGGTTAATTTATGGGCTCTACAGGGAGAACTAAGCAACACACGGCTAACCCTGAAATAAAGAAATTAAAAAGCCAAAAATTATTGTCTTGGGCATTCTTTATTGGGCCAGCATTTATTTTTTACCTAGTGATTATGTTAATTCCTGTGCTTGGAGCAGGCTATTACAGTTTTACTGACTGGAATGGTCTTTCTCAGACAAAAAATCTTGTTGGATTAGATAATTATGTAGAAGCCTTTAAGAATGATCCTGACTTTCGGAACTCCCTTTGGTTCACACTAAAATATACAGCAGTTGTGCTCGTGCTTCAGAATGTTATTGCCCTATTTCTTGCGGTCATGATAGAAGCACGGTCAAGGGTGAAAACTTTTTTTCGTACTGTGTTTTTCATGCCAAACATGGTGAGTTTAATTATAAGTGCCTTTATGTGGACTTTTATTTTCACAATTGTCTTGCCAGAACTATCTAAGTATGGTTTGTCAATTTTAAATCAAGGATGGCTAGGTGATGCTGATGTAGCTTTTTATTCTATAATTATTGTTTCTCTTTGGCGAGGCATTGGTTATATGATGATCATTTATATCGCAGCTTTACAAGGGGTGCCAAAACAATTAAAAGAAGCGGCAGTTATAGATGGCGCATCGCCCGTTCAAAATTTATTACGTGTAACCATTCCGATGATTATGCATGCGATTACGATTTGTGTTTTTTTAACATTAAATGAAGCTTTTAAAGTATTTGATTTGGTATACGGATTAACAGGTGGAGGACCTGGAAGAAGTACACAGGTTATTGCCCTTAATATCTATGATGAAGCATTTTCCGGAAACTTTAGATATGGATTTGCGAATGCAAAGGCAATGATCCTGTTTGGAATTGTTTTGGTTATTACGTTTTTCCAAGTTACAATAATGAAAGGAAAAGAGGTGGAATCATGAGGCAATCACGTATTTTATTAATTGTAAATACAATTATTTTATCTGTCTTTGCAGTGATATCCTTTTTTCCTATTTACATGGTTGTGATTAATTCATTAAAATCACAAGATGAAATTTTCAACAATGTACTCGCCTTACCATCTAAATTGCATTTTGAGAATTATACGGAAGCATTTTCGCAGGTTAATTTACTACAAGTAACAATGAACTCGGTTATCGTTACGAGTGTCGGGGTGATAGGTATTGTTATAGTTGGTTCATTAGCAGCTTACAAATTAGCAAGGACTCCAGGTAAAATTAGCAATATCTTGTTTTTAATGTTCATGTCATCCATGCTAATTCCCTTCCATTCGATTATGATTACTCTTACACAAGCGGCTAAAGCAATAGGACTGCAAGGGTCTACTTTTGGTCTAGGTTTTATATACATTGGATTAGGAATCAATATGGCAATTTTCTTGTGCCATGGTTTTGTCAAAACCATTCCAAAAGAGCTAGAAGAATCAGCTAAAATTGATGGTGCTGGAGAGATTCAGACGTTCATTAAGATTATTTTCCCTTTACTTTTACCTATTTTAATGACAATCGCCATATTGAATATATTATGGATTTGGAATGACTTTTTGCTTCCATTATTAATGTTAACGGACGTAAATAAGTACACATTAATACTTTCGGTAAATATGTTATTTGGAGAGTATGTTAACGATTGGCCAAAAATATTAGCTTCACTAATTATGACAACCGTCCCTATTGTAGTGTTTTTTGTCTTTTTCCAAAGGTATATTTTAGAGGGAATTGCGGAGGGAGCTATGAAAGGGTAAGGTTAATTTCCCTTCAGTTAAATAGTTATTTAACTGAAGGGAAATTTTTTCATAGGAGGAATAACAATGATTAATTCGGGTTTATTTAATGGCATATACAAACTAAGTGATATTTTCAGTCGATTTGTATTATTAAACTTTCTGTGGTTTTTCCTAAATATTCCGGTGTTTTTTTCACTTTTTAATATCTTAATTGCCAATCAAACCGATCGTTTATTTTTTATGTTGACTACCACGGTATTAATACCCTTTTTTTTCTTTCCTTCTACTATTTCGCTATTTGCAGTTGTGCGAAAGTGGATTATTGATGAAAATAATTCAGAAGTGGTACGTTCCTTTTTCAGGAATTTTAAGAGTCATTATCGAAAAGGTTTGATCATTGGAATGTTCTTCAGTTTTCTATGCTCCCTTTTAATTTTAGACTTTTATTATTTTCGTGGCATGGGATTATGGATGGAATTAGTGCTTCTCATTTTAAGTGTTTTTGCCTTTGTCTATATTCTTCACTTTTTCTGTGTTGTTGTTCATTATAATATTGGCTGGAAGGACATGATGAATAAGACATTACTGTTTACTATTGGAAGTCCGATTTTATTTTCTTTAAATGTAGTCATTCATGCTAGTTTGCTTTTGGCAATATATTCTTTCCCATTATTCTCCTTAGCAGGATATGGTAGTGTTGGTGCTTACCTGAGCTTTTCACTTTTTTATAAACATTATGTGAAGGCGGTACGGTCAAAGGGGAACATTCCTCAATGACCCGGATTCTCTATTGGCATTATTTATATTAGTTTAAATAACTTTGATCATTAACAACTTTAGCTCATTTTACTTTTGAGATTTTCTCATTCCGCTTCACCATTTGCTTAAAACGCTGTTCAAATGTTGTTAACTCCTCTTCGGAAAAGGGCGTTGTAATGATGCGCCCATGGACATCGGACAAGGCATTATAAGCACGACTTTTTATATCTTGAACTGTCAATGGTTGATCTAGTAATTGTGATAAAGATCCCATCTTATTTGGTTGCACCGTTGGATAAGAAAAAGTCGTTGTTTCACCTTGGATGCTCAGGTCATAAAACTGCCGAATGATCTGTGCGCGTTCAAAACTATTGCCTTCTACATCGAGATAAATTTGCACAGCGGCACTATCTTTAATCCTGCGCTGAGAGATACCAGCAAATTTTATACCATCGATACTTAAATCATAGTCACCCGGACAATAGGAGCCAACAATTTCATAGGCTTCTATGCGGTTTGTCAAATCACGTAACATGTATTTAATGAAGTCAAACATGGCTTCATAGCCATCATGAATAGTGATATGTTTGATATTCGGTATGATGAGGGATAAATTGAGCACACCGTCATCTAAAGCAACAGCTAAACCACCAGAATTACGAATGATGGCGTTATAGTTGTGTGATTTTAAAAGTTCCACACCATCTTCAATAAATGGTAAACGACCATCTGGGATGCCAAGCACAATAGTTTTATCATGGACCCATGTACGCAACGTAGGTGGGGATAGTCGATTACTGATTGATAATGCGAGTGCATCATCTAAAGCAAACGACGTCATGGCTGTATAAGGTTTACGGTCGAAGGTTTTCTTTTCTGTATGATCAATATAACGGAACGTATCATGTTCCATAATTTGCTTCCATTTGTTCATGTCTATCTCCCTTAAATCAGTTAATGACAGTGTTATGTATGCTCAAAAGCAAAAATAAATGGTCTAGACTTTTTAAGCATCTACTCATAAACCCTTTTTTACGATACATATCTATTATATACTAAAGAAAAGAGGTCGGAAAGAGATGGGTGGTCATGATGACAAACTATGGTGAAAAACAATTGGACGAGATAAAAGTTTTCAAAGATCCTGTCCACCGCTATATTAGCGTTAAGGATCAAGTCATTTGGGATTTAATTGCAACACCCGAATTTCAGCGCTTACGACGGATTAAACAACTTGGCACAACCTATCTGACGTTCCACGGGGCAGAGCATAGCCGCTTTAATCATTCTCTAGGGGTGTATGAAATTGTAAGGAATATTATTGATACCCTTGAAGATTATCCCGAATGGAACAAAGATGAACGTTTGCTATGTTTATGTGCAGCACTATTACACGATTTGGGTCATGGCCCATTTTCGCATTCCTTTGAAAAGATATTTGACTTAGACCATGAAGCATTAACAATGATGATTATTTTAGGTGATACAGAAGTGAACCGTGTTTTAGAGCGGGTTGAACCAGGCTTTGCAGAGAAGGTTTCCCAAGTTATTGCTAAAACATATCCTGATACATTGGTCATTAGCTTGATTTCCAGTCAGATTGATGCGGATCGGATGGATTATTTACAACGTGATGCGTATTATACAGGTGTCAGTTATGGACATTTTGATATGGAACGCATTTTACGTGTGATGCGACCAACAGAAGAACAAGTCGTCATCAAATCAACGGGTATGCATGCTGTCGAAGATTATATTATGTCACGTTATCAAATGTACTGGCAAGTTTATTTTCACCCTGTGACGCGGAGTGCAGAGGTTATTTTAACAAATATCTTACACCGTGTGAAATATTTATATGACCACGATTATCAATTTAAATTGGAGCCAACTCATTTTATCTCATTTTTCGAAAGAAATGTTGTGTTAGAAGATTATTTAAAACTTGATGAGTCTGTTGTGTATTACTATTTCCAACTTTGGCAGGACGAGTATGATCCTATTTTAAGAGATCTATGTGCGCGATTTATGAATCGTAATCTATTTAAATATATTGAATGGAGTTCAGAAAAGCGTGACCACGATCTTGAAAAGCTCAAAGACTTGTTTCAACAAGCTGGCATCGATCCAAACTATTATTTGGCCATCGATTCATCTTCAGACTTGCCTTACGATGTCTATGAATCGGTTGAGGAAATGCGTATGCCAATCTATTTACAAATACCAGATGGGTCATTACGAGAACTGTCCAAGTACTCCGACGTGGTTGAAGCCATCTCTCGGAAAAAACGTATGGATCATAAACTGTATTTTCCGTTAGATAGCGTTAATCATATTGAAGACAATAAAATTAGAAATGAAATTTTGAATATATTATCTTATAAGTGAAAAGACAAGTGGAATAGACATATGTTAATAAATAACCTTTTCATCCATTTATGATTAAATTTCCTACTGAGATAAGAAGTTTATCTTATTTTCCATGGCTCCTTGGCATCTATAAAAATTGTATTTATTTGTTGAATGAAAGTTTGAATATATTAAAGGATTCTCTTTCAGTCATATAGAAATAATGACGGGGGAGAAAGATATTTTCAAAATAATACACAGGGGTTAGAAATGCGAAAATTAATTTTTATGAGTTTGTTTGTTTTTTTATTGTTGTTCAGTGCTTGTACCGATGAAGGAATAGGTACAAGCACTGAAACCAAGACATTGAGTTTGCTTCAGGCAGTAGAACTTGCCTATTCGGATGCATTGTCCTGGAATAACGATGCTCAACTCATGAACGCCAAAAGTGTTCAAAATGGAAATGATGAAATGGACGGAAAAAGCAGTGGATGGGACGTCTTCTTTGGCCTACCAGGTAGCTATGAGGCCTTTTGGGTGAGCATCCGTGACGGGGAAATTGGAAGCCATGCAGATATATCAGATGAGGGCGCCATGACACAATTCGCGAGTTACTACATTAACGATTTATCAAAAATTAAATTCGATTCACCCGAACTTTTAAAAGGAGCAATAAAAACAAATAAATTGTATTCTAGTGACAATGGAGAAAAAGGATATACTTATAAAATTTCTAAGAATGGTGAGGAGAATATTATTCTAATCCAAATAATTGGATGGGATGAAAAAGAAGAAAAGATGAAGGCATTGCAATTTGATGCAAGTACTGGTGAATCATACAAAAGTGCAGAAAGCGACAAGACGATTGAGACGGAATCTTCCGAGTGAATATTCTATTAGAAAGAGGGTAAGTAGCAGAGTGTTTAAAACATCATAATCTATGCTACAATAATACTATGAACAATTTAGAAGGGGGATCTATAGATGGATGGAGATCAATCTTCCAAACGAAAGAGTAATCAAACTTTTACAATTATAAAAGATGATTCTACAGATGGTCATGGTGGGTATGGTATGGGCTCCATTAGTTTAGAGAATATGTCTTCTGTCATTGTTGATCCGAATGAGGATAAAGCATATGTTGATATGGATGCGATGCATGCACGAAGTAAGATTGAGCGTCGTGTGCGTTATCATTCAGATCGTAACGAAGTACCAGATGGTCTCTTATATTGGATTGTTTGGGTGACAGTAGATAGAGATGAAAATGGTTCATATTATGCCGGTGTCGGTGCAAGTGAATTGCGTGTAGATAAGCCCAACAAGCGCGCTTATAAATCAATGCCTGAGCATGTAAAACATATGGAGAAATCGCTTAAAGGTCATATTGTTGTTGATCATATGGATGATCATTCGAAGCAACTGTTGCGTGACTTCCTCATTGATTTTAATAAAGATATGTGGGCACATTCGGCAGATGAACTTAAAAAAGCACTCAGCTAATCGTGAACAATTTGTGACAAATGCTGAATACGTATTAAAAGTCTTGTACTTTGACGGGGGAATTTGTAATATAATATGTATACATGGGCTACTCATGTATTACTAGGACACTAAAATGGTCGACGTCAGAAAGTCATATTTCTAGACGTCGACCATTTTATCTTTTATTGCATAGGAAATTATAAAATCGAGACATTGTGGATAACTTCTCACATGAAGGATATCCACGTCCGGCTCCAGCGCCCAACGACTATCAAACTTCACACGTCTCCAATCGATAAGTCAACATCGGTTCGTACCTCACCGTGTTTCCTTTATCTCATTGCGACGTGCTCCAGTTTGTACGTCGCTGAACGGGCGCTTCCGCCTTTGTTCATCAGGAAGTATTTTTGCCCTCAGTCATGCAGATGAAGCGGCTTCGGTTAAATTGTCAATGAAACAAATCAAATAAACGTTCCAAAAAGCCTCTTTTTTCTTGTCTCTCCTTCACCATATGCTTACCTTTATTGCGATCGGTTGGGAAGTGCGCTGTACAATGGGATGTTGGTTCAGTCCCACGTTCATAGTACATTAAAACAGCCTCATCACAGTAGGGTGTAGCAATATCACCAGTTTGAGGGTCGATTTTAACAGCCACAACGGTTGGTGGAACATCGAAGGTTTCGGCAGGTTTGTTTTCATGTGCTGTTTCCATAAATCCAGCCCAAATGTTTTTTGCATAGGTCGTTTCTCCGACGCTATCTAACGTGCGATTATCATCATATCCAGTCCAAATCCCTGTCACAAGGGATGGGCTATAGCCGATCATCCAACTATCGGAAGATGTCGTACCAGATTTACCAGCATAAGTCCGCGTCAGTTGATCAGCAATCGTTGAACCTGTCACAGACATATAACCACTCAACTGGTCATTAAACATACCTGTTAACAAATGAGTTAATATGAATGTATGTGTTGGATTCAGAATTTGATCCGGTTGTTTCTTATGGCGTTCAAATACAACATCACCTTCTGGACCGATAATTTTATTAATAATATGAGGTTCAATATTTAACCCTCCATTGGCAAGCACACTGTAAGCTGTTACCATTTCCTCGACAGATACAGAAGCTGTCCCGAGTGCGAGTGATGGAACTTCTGGTAGATCACTTGTAATACCAACCTTTTGGGCTGTGTCTACCAATTGATCAATGCCAACAAAAAGGCCTGTTTTTACAGCATATATGTTATCTGAAAGTGGTAATGCTTGTGCTAAAGTAATCGGTGCATCAGCATAATAATCATTAAAGTTGCTCGGTTGATAGCTGTTATTATCAGCTATTTTAAATGTTGTTGGTTGACTCATTAAGGTCGTACTTGCCGTATAATTGTGCTCTAAAGCTGTATAGTAAAGAAATGGTTTAAAAGCTGATCCAGGCATGCGTTTTGCTTTTGTTGCCCGGTTGAAAGCACTTTGCTCGTAATCTCGACCGCCGATTAACGCTTCGATAGCCCCTGTTTGTGGCTTCATGGCAATGGCGCCAATTTCGATATCACTTGATGTATCTATTTCTTCATTGACTTCTGATTGTAGTTGGGCTTGTCTATCAGTATCTATTGTTGTATGAATACGGTATCCACCTGATTGAATCGCAGCCTTGTCTAAGCTCAGTATGTCAGCTGCTGCCTCCAGTATTGTGTCCTGAAAGTGTGATGCACGATTGTCGTCCTTTTGTAAGCCGTTATCATATGTCAGTGTTTCTTGTTGGGCATTTTCAAGGTCTGTTTTAGATATTTTGTCTTGGGCATGCATTGCATGTAACGTGTGTTCTTGTCTCGCCTCTGCACGTTCTTTATTATTTAGAGGCGAATAATATGTTGGACCTTTTGGAATGCCAGCTAACATAGCCGCTTCGGAGATCGTTAATTCATTGGCATGTTTGTTGAAAAAGTGCCGACTCGCGGCTTCAACACCATAAGCCCCATGTCCAAAATAAATCGTATTGAGATAGCCTTCTAGAATGTCATCTTTATCGTAAAACATCTCTAAGCGGATCGTATAAAAGGCTTCTTTTAGTTTTCGAGACCACGTTTTTTCATGGTTTAAATACAAGTTACGGGCATATTGTTGCGTAAGCGTACTGGCACCTTCCTTCAGTGATAAGTTTTTGACATTTAATAAAAGTGCCCGCGTAATCCCTTTTAGGTCAAAACCACGGTGATGATAAAAGTTTTGATCCTCAACAGCGAGTGTGGCGTCAATGATATGTGGGGAGATGTCATCTAAATCAACCCAATATCGACTTTCAGCACCTTTTTCCTCACCAATTACATCACCGTTTTGTGCATAGTAAATTGTATTTTGGTCGTTACTTAGTGGCGGTGGGCCTAATAAAAAGCTAATGATATAAATAGCTACAATCAGGCAAACGAACAGAATGACGATTCCGAGCAATCCTCTTTTAAGTAGCTTCTTTTTTTTAAATAATGTATGCATGTATCCCATAATCATGAACTCCCATATTTGAGAAAGTTTTAGCTAGTCACAGTATAGGAACAAACGCTGAAAAATAAACGGTTTGATCACGAACCAATTTTCAAAAACCGTTTTAGATGAAATATGGTGTAGATTGCGATTATAATAAGTCAAGCAGGTTTAAGAAAATAGGAGCGAATGGATTATGAAACAACATGTACGTATTAAACTTCAAACCATGATTGATGATGATGGTGAAATAGAATACAATACAATAAAGCAGGTAGGGCAGTTATTTAAGAAAGGCCATTTGGATGTCGTGACGTATGAAGAAGAGCCAGAAGCGGGTCAAGTCATTCGGAACTTAATTTCGATTCAAGATGATGGTGTTAATATAAAGCGCTCTGGTTTTATAACAATGAATCAAAAGTTTAAGCAAAATCAAAAGACAGAATCTTATTATGAACATCCACATGGTGCCATACATATGGAAACTTTTACCGATGATATTGTTTATGAGCACGATCAGACGACAGGTAAACATGAACTTCGGATCAATTATTCTGTAAGACTAAATGGAATGGACGCTCGTAAACATAAACTTTTACTGATAATGACAAAGGAGGTTGCGCAATGAACATCCTTGAACAAACGGAAACACAATTAAGGGATGAAATTAAAGCAACGATTGTGATGGCACAGATTGCAACTGAGGAAGAATTACCAGACATAAATTTAGAAAAACCAAAGGATAAACAACATGGTGATTTTGCGACGAATATCGCCATGCAACTGGCACGGGTTGCCAAAAAGGCACCACGCCAAATCGCAGAAGATATTGTTCAGCACATAGATCAATCAAAAGCAGCGATTGAAAAAGTCGAAATCGCGGGCCCAGGTTTTATTAACTTTTTTATGAAAAAGGACTATTTAAGTAACTTGATCCCAACGATTTTGGAAGCAGAGGAAACATATGGACAGACAGATACTGGTCAAGGTGAAAAGATTCAGATTGAATTTGTCTCGGTCAATCCAACAGGGCGTCTCCATCTTGGCCATGCGCGAAATGCGGCATATGGAGATGTTCTCGCAAATGTGCTCACAGCTTCTGGTTATGAGGTTGAACGTGAGTATTATATTAATGATGCTGGCAGTCAAATTGATAACCTTGGTTTATCAGTAGAGGCCCGTTATTTACAGGCTCTGGGCCATGAAGCCGATTTGCCTGAAGATGGTTATTACGGTAAAGATGTAACAGAGGTCGCAGAAGCCCTCGTGTCAGAGGCAGGCGACAAATGGGTGCACACAGACAAAGATGAAAGCTTTGCTTACTTCAAAGCATATGGGTTGAAAGCAATGCTGGGGCTTATTAAAGAAGATTTAGCCCATTTTCGTGTCTATTTTGACCATTGGTTTTCTGAAAAGACGATTTATGAAGATAACCAAATTAACGACGCCTTAGATGTTTTGAAACAAGGCGGTTATGTATTTGAAAAAGAGGGCGCAACATGGTTCCGTTCTAGCGATTTTGGTGATGATAAAGATCGCGTTCTTATCAAAAAAGATGGCAATTATACGTATTTGACCCCTGACATTGCTTATCATAAAAATAAATTTGATCGTGGTTTTGATAGGTTAATTAATGTGTGGGGTGGCGATCATCATGGTTATATTGCGCGGATGGAAGCGGCCATTCAAGCCCTCGGTTATTCCAAAGATAAATTTTCTGTAAAAGTCATCCAAATGGTCAGTATCCTTGAACAAGGAGAAACTTTACGGATGAGTAAAAGAAGCGGTAATGCCGTGTCATTGAGGGAATTAATGGATGAAGTTGGTGTCGATGCTGTACGGTATTATTTTGTGACCCGTTCAAATGACTCCCAGCTTGATTTTGATGTAGAACTGGCACGTTCACAATCGAATGATAACCCGGTCTTTTATGTACAATATGCTCATGCACGTATTTGTACAATGCTTGAACAAGCGGATAAACAAGGGTTTATGACGTCGGCTGATGATGCAATTGACTTTAGCTTGCTAGTCGCTGAAAAAGAAACAAATTTGCTCACAAAACTTGGTGCATTCCCACAAGTGGTTGCAGATGCTGCGAAAAAATACACACCACATCATGTAACGCAATATGTATTTGATCTAGCAAGCTTATTGCATAGCTTTTATAACGCTGAAAAGGTATTAAGTGCTGATAATCCAGAACTTACAAAAGCCCGCATTGCACTTATGAAAGCTGTACGTATCACGCTAGCGAACGGATTACGTATGATTGGGGTTACAGCACCAGAGAAAATGTAAAGGATGCTCATATACATCAATTGTTGTGGTTTTTGATACGGAATAAGGTGAAAAGTCAGTATGATGCCAATGTGAAGAATGTGCGTATGCCTATGATAGGTCGTATGCGTAACCTCATATTGGCATTTTTTGTTCGAAAATTTTGGTGGTGTAGAGAAGAATACTAATGTGATGTTATGGTCTTGAAGTGATGTGTGGTTCGTTACTCTAATTATTCATTGGTGGTTCGTGTTGGGCAACTTTTGATGATAAAAAGTCAACTGTTTTCTAAGTTTCCGTTAACTCGACACGTGCTCCAGTGAATTTTCTGTCCATACCATTTTAAGGTGTTTGGATGATTATGCAGGAGGGGACGTATATTTGTTTTAATAGATGTGGATTCTTCTAGTACAAAAAAAGTCTACTCTTATATTATAGAATAGACTCGATACACATGAATAAGTATTGTTTGTTTATTTTTTGTCTAGCCGGACCCATGTTGTATAAGTAAATATAAATACCAAGCCGATTAACAATCCTGCATACTTAAAGTTTGGGGGAAGTACAAGTATAAGAATAATCCCAAAGAAAATAAAGAAAGGTAACAGTATAAAAAACTTTTGCCAGTCCATATTTTAATGCCTCATTTCCGTAATCAAAGATTCATGTTTATATCTATATTACCATAGGCATTGGTGCAAATCCCAATATATTATAAACCCAACTTTCTTGGAGTGAAACTTATGGAATCCGTTGGCGTAGCACGAAGCAGGTTAAGTTCGTGACGTCCTGTCACAAAACCTGCACGAGTACGTCCTGTACGTTGGAGGCTCATCGGCCGCCTGCGGAAAGCGAAGGGTATTTCGGGAGCGGTAGATGAAAGCCTATCCAAACTATTGCGAGGTTTACGTTTTCGGGCTAATAAACCTGACGTTTCATTCACCAAAGATGTCATGAAATTCATCCATTTATTTTATTTCTATTGATCTATTCATGTATAATAGACAGATATGTTTATCTTTTGTGTATATATGGTGCTAAGTGAACATAACAATTTCATATGCGCCTTGGGAAATATCTGGAGGAGGGCCATTTGTGGAAACGTTCTTACAAATCAATTGGATCTTATTTTTGATTATAACGATATATGCTGTATATTTATTTGCCAAAATCATTGCGACACGATATGCCTATATCCAACTTGGGCAAAAGTCCGATTTTGACTGGGCGATTAAAGAGCGGCTCAAACGGATTTGGGTGATGGTATTTGGTCAGTCTAAGTTGCTCAAGGATAAAAAGTCAGGTCTCATGCACATGATGATGTTCTATGGATTTATTTTAGTGCAGTTTGGGGCGATCGATGTCATCATTAAAGGTTTAGCACCAGGCAAACACTTACCATTAGGGAGTGCTTATCCGGGTTTTGTGTTCTTTCAAGAATTGGTAACACTTATGATTCTCGTAGCAGTTGTATGGGCCTTTTATCGTCGTTATATGGAAAAAATTGTACGTTTAAAACGGGGGTTCAAAGCTGGACTCGTCCTCATATTTATTGCTACATTGATGTTCTCAGTATTAATGAGTAATGGCATGCTACAAATTTGGCAAGGCACGGGTACCGTGTGGACAGAACCAGTTGCAAGTTTTATTGCAACCCTCTTTAGCTGGCTTTCATCTACGGCAGCCATGGTCTTATTTTTTGTTAGTTGGTGGTTACATACATTAACGTTATTGACATTTTTAGTCTATGTCCCGCAGTCTAAGCATGCACATCTGATCGCAGCTCCAATCAATGTATTCATAAGCAAACAAGTTCCAGGGAAATTGAAAAAACTCGATTTCAATATCGATGAACAGACACCTGAAGAAGACATATCTTTTGGGGTTGGGAAAGTAGAAGACTTTGATCAAACACAACTGCTCGATTATTATGCTTGTGTGGAATGTGGTCGATGTACAGATGTTTGTCCAGCTACGGGCACAGGGAAAATGCTTTCGCCAATGGATCTTATGATTAAAGTTCGCAACCATTTAACAGAAAAAGGCGCGGCGATTACAGGGAAAACACCATGGGTACCAGCTTACGCTTTCTCTCAGGGAGCGAAAACAGCATCGGCTGATCAACGCTTAATTGGAGACATTATAACGGAGACTGAAATATCCGCTTGTACAACTTGCCGCGCCTGCGAAGATGCTTGTCCAGTCATGAATGAACATGTGGATCATATAATTGATTTACGTCGTTATTTAGTTATGACAGAAGGTAAGATGGATCCTGGCGCACAACGGGCGGTTATGAATATTGAACGACAAGGGAATCCATGGGGCCTCTCCAAAAAAGATCGCATCAAATGGCGTGACCAAGATGATTCTGTCTATATTCCGACCATTAAAGAATTGAAAAAGCTAGATGAATCATTCGACTACTTATTTTGGGTCAGTTCAATGGGATCATATGATAATCGAAGTCAAAAAATTGCACGCGCATTCGCTAAGCTCATGAATAAAGCGGGCATTCGATTTGCAATTTTAGGTAATAAAGAAGCAAATTCTGGCGATACAGCCCGACGCATTGGAAATGAATTTCTATTTCAAGAGATTGCTGAAAAAAATATAAAGACCTTTGAAAAAAATGGTGTTACAAAGATTGTCACGATTGATCCACACGCTTATAATATTTTCAAAAATGAATATCCCGATTTTGGTTATGAAGCAGAGGTCATCCATCATACGCAAATGTTATATGACCTTGTCCAAGGTGGTCAGTTGGTTCCCAAAGAGGCGATAAATGAAAAGCTAACATACCATGATTCATGCTACTTAGGAAGGTATAATGGTGTTTATGATCCACCGCGTGAAATCTTACGAGCAATTCCAGGTATTGAACTCGTTGAAATGGAACGAAATCGGGAAAATGGCATGTGTTGTGGTGCAGGCGGTGGACTTATGTGGTCAGAAGAAACAACGGGACAACGCATCAATGTCGCTCGGACGGAACAAGCAATGGCGGTTGAGTCAACCATGATATCTAGTGCCTGTCCGTTTTGTTTAACGATGTTAAGCGATGGTGTAAGAGAGAAAGAAGTAGAACGTGATTTAAGCACGATGGATGTTGCGGAAATATTGAGCTTGTCTGTCTTTAGTCATGAAGAGGCGCGTACAGCATCATAAGGTATGTGGTTACGTTTAGGCAGTATAACCCTGTCACAGAGCGTAACCAACCCTTTATGAGAGATGAAAAGACAGCGCTATCATTTCATTGAGTGTAACACAATATAAAAAAGGAAGTGAATGATTATGGGGATTGAAAAACAAGCGAGGGAGAAGCGATCACTGATTGATATTGCAAAACAGGTGATGATCGAAAAAAAACAGGCGATGTCATTTTCACAACTTTATAGTGAAGTGACGCAAATTAAAGGTTTAAATGAGATGGAAAAACGTTCAAGAATGAGTCAATTTTATACAGATTTGAATGCAGATGGTGTTTTCGTTTTTAATGACAATAATCAATGGATATTAAAACGGTGGCGGAGAAATGTATAAGGATGAAAAAGGTGTCATAACATAATGAAATGTGCTTGACTTTTAATCATGAGATGCGTAATATTTTATTTGGGCTCTTTAATTTAACTCTACAGCGTTTCCCCTAAAGACTTTTGGGGGAGGCGCTTTTATTTTTGTCAATGGTTCTTAAACATAAAAAAGCCAATAAGAAACAGAATAGATAGAATCTATCTATCGATTAGAAAGAGGGATGAAAAATGGCAAAGTATATATTTGTAACAGGTGGTGTCGTTTCATCATTAGGAAAGGGTATTACGGCAGCGTCATTGGGCCGTTTGTTAAAAAACCGCGGCTTAAAGGTCACCTTACAGAAATTCGATCCTTATATTAATGTTGACCCAGGCACAATGAGTCCTTATCAACACGGTGAGGTATTTGTTACTGAGGATGGAGCCGAAACAGATCTAGACTTAGGTCATTATGAACGCTTTATCGACATTAATCTAAATAAGTACAGTAATATTACAACTGGAAAAGTATATTCAAGTGTTATTAAAAAAGAACGTCAGGGCGATTATTTAGGCGCAACTGTACAAGTCATCCCACATATTACAAATGAAATTAAAGAACAAGTTTACCGGGCTGGTAAGGCAACAGAAGCTGATGTCGTAATTACAGAGATTGGTGGCACCGTTGGAGATATTGAATCTTTGCCATTTCTTGAAGCAATTCGACAAATTAAAAGTGATGTTGGTAGAGATAACGTAATGTATATCCATTGTACACTCGTGCCGTATATTAAAGCGGCTGGTGAGATGAAAACAAAACCAACACAACATAGCGTAAAGGAACTACGATCATTAGGTATTCAGCCAGATTTAATCGTATTACGGACAGAATCATCCATTAGCAAAGACAATAAAGAGAAAATTGCTTTATTTTGTGATATTAACAAAAACGCTGTTATAGAAATGCGTGATGTTGACATTCTGTATCAAGTTCCAATTGCCTTGCAAGAACAAAACATGGACAAACTAGTCTGTGAGCACTTGCAACTGGATTGTGAGCCAGCGAATATGAGTGAATGGAAAGTTCTGATTGATCGTGTCCAAAATCTATCCAATACAATTAATATTGGACTTGTTGGAAAATATGTGACTTTACCTGATGCCTACTTATCAGTTGTTGAAGCTCTCAATCATGCTGGATTTTTCTATGACGCGTCAGTTATCATTCATTGGATTAATTCTGAAACATTAGATAAAACGTCAATACAATCAGAATTGTCCCATGTTGATGGCATTATTGTTCCAGGTGGATTTGGTGATCGTGGTATAGACGGTAAAATCGAAGCCATTCAGTTTGCCAGAGAAAATAACATTCCGTTTATGGGGATTGGACTCGGCATGCAGTTATCCATTGTTGAATTTGCGAGAAATGTTTTAGGTTTAGAATCAGCACATTCAACAGAAATTAATCCACATACACCAGACCCTGTCATTGATTTGTTACGTGATCCAAAAGAAACGTCCGCCTTTGGTGGCACTTTGCGCTTAGGTACATCTGCTTGTAAACTTAAAGCCGGCACCAAAACGAAAGTAGCATATGATGATGCAGAAACCGTTCATGAGCGCCACCGAAATCGTTATGAATTTAACCGTAAGTATAAGGAAAAAATGGAAGCAAATGGGTTTATGTTTTCCAGTACGAGTGAAGCAGGCGATTTAGCGGAAATCATTGAACTACGTGATCATCCATGGTTTGTTGCGAGTCAATTCCATCCAGAATTTAAATCTCGCCCAACAAAGCCACATGCGTTATTCCGAGGCTTTATCCAAGCAATCGTAAATGGAAAGTAAATAAATGAATATGAGAAATGGCAAAATAGTGATGAATATAAAAGTTATTTTGCCATTTTTTTATTGTTCTTGCTGATCAAATTAAAAGTTTCTTTTTGAAATAAGCAGGACTTTTTCGCATTGTTGTAGAAAGATAGCTTTAAGTATTCTAATGAAAGAGGTATTTACTCAGATGAAAAAGAATCTATTAATTGTCGATGATCAACCCGGTATCCGGTTATTATTAATGGATATTTTTAAGAATGAAGGTTATCATGTTGAGACTGCAAAGACTGGGAAAGAAGCATTTGATAAAATCTCGACAAACACATTTGACCTGATGATGTTAGATTATCGCTTACCGATCATGGATGCTCAGCAAGTCATTGCAAAAATGAAACAAGCGCAAATCGTTGTTCCTGTCATCATCATGACCGGTTTAATAGAAGAAATGGATGAGCAATTAAAAAAAGAAACAGACATGCTTAAAGTTGTCGCAAAACCTTTTGATGTAGGAGATATTTGCACCTTAGCTGAACAACTCACTGCGACATAAATGATTAATCTCATTTTCGTTTTGTTTCACCGCTATTTGAACGTTAAAGTGTCTTTTATATTTATTTTAAGAGTGGTTGTTTATGTTTCACAAATAAAATATGCATTGATGAGTAACTTGTAATCGTTTACCTCCTAATATTGGGACAGATATGACAAACTTGCTATTCTTAGACGATGGAAATATGGTAAGATAGAGTGGTAAGATGGACGAACTTAAAGGGAGGATTTACGATGGGTTTAGTATCTATGAAAGAGATGCTCGAAAAAGGTAAAGAAAAGGGATTTGCTGTTGGGCAATTCAACTTAAACAACTTGGAATACGCACAAGCAATCCTACAAGCAGCTGAAGAGGAAAAATCACCAGTTATCTTAGGTGTATCTGAAGGTGCTGCACGTTATATGGGTGGATTTAATGTAACAGTAGCCATGGTGACATCATTAATGGAGGCATATGGCACAACGGTTCCTGTTGCAATGCATTTAGATCATGGTTCAAGTTTTGAACAATGTGCACGAGCTATTCAAGCAGGATTTAAATCTGTAATGATAGACGGTTCACATTTACCATTAGAAGAAAATATCGCTTTAACGAAAAAAGTCGTAGAACTGGCACACATTCATGGTGCATCTGTAGAAGCTGAATTGGGCCGTATTGGTGGTCAAGAGGACGATTTAGTTGTCGACGATGCAGAAGCCATGTATGCCATACCTTCAGAATGTGAAAAGTTGGTTGCTGAAACAAATGTAGATTGTTTTGCACCGGCACTGGGATCTGTTCATGGTCCATACAAAGGTGAACCAAACCTTGGGTTTAAACAAATGGAAGAGGTTATGAATTTAACAGATATTCCACTTGTATTACATGGTGGGACAGGCATTCCTGCACAAGATATTCAACGAGCGATTTCACTAGGTACTGCGAAAATCAATGTGAACACCGAAAACCAAATTGTTCAAGCAGCGAAAGTAAGAGAAATCTTAGCTGAACAACCAGAACAATATGACCCAAGAAAATACTTAGGTCCAGGTCGTGAAGCTATCAAAGAAACTGTTATAAGCAAAATGCGCGAATTCGGCTCATCTGGGCAAGCTTAAAAAAGTATGTTAGAATATAAAAAAACTATTTTATGTGAATTGTAAAATAGTTCAATCTTAAAGATGGGGGTATATATCTTGAAATTTTTTATTGATACGGCAAATATTGAAGATATCCGTGAAGCCAATGCTCTGGGAATCTTGTCAGGTGTAACGACTAATCCAAGCCTTGTAGCAAAGGAAGGCGTATCATTTCACGACCGTCTGAAGGAAATTACAGCTGAAGTAACAGAAGGGTCTGTAAGTGCTGAAGTTATCTCAGAAGATGCTGAAGGTATGATCGAAGAAGGTAAGGAATTGGCAGCTATAGCTCCAAATATTACAATCAAAGTACCTATGACACTTGAAGGTTTGAAGGCGGTAAAAGCTTTTAGTGATTTAAATATTACGACAAACGTTACTTTAATATTTAACGCAAATCAAGCATTATTGGCTGCTCGTGCTGGCGCTACATATGTGTCACCTTTTCTTGGCAGACTAGATGATATTGGACAAGATGGTATGACATTAGTAGCAACGATTGCAGAGATCTTCGAAGTACATGATATTAAAACAGAAATCATTGCTGCATCTATCAGAAATCCAATTCATGTTATTGACGCAGCAGTAAGTGGTGCACACATTGCAACGATTCCATTTAATGTGTTATCTGGTCTTGTTAAGCACCCATTAACTGACAAAGGTATTGAGCAATTTTTAGCAGATTGGAATAATCAAAAATAATTGTATGATTTTGGAAAATACGCACAGACTAAGTATGCGTACATAATGAAAACATTGATGTGCACGTTGATGGTATATGAAAGTTAAGTTTCATCGTCAACGTGCTTCCATCTTTAGTTATTCATCAATGCGTAAAAATACTTTTCTCAGGTCAGCGTCATCAAGAGCTGTACGTTATCCTAAAGTGGGGTTTTTGATATGCAAAAAATGTTAATCGAAGGTGGCCATCTACTGAGTGGAGAAGTCCATATAAGTGGTGCCAAAAATAGTGCTGTTGCTTTATTACCTGCTGCCATATTAGCTGATTCAAATGTGACGATTGAGGGTTTACCTGATATTTCAGATGTGTATACATTAGGTGAATTAATTGAAGAAATTGGTGGCAAAGTTTCTTGGGATGACCGTCAAACAGTCAACATCGATCCCTCTGAAATGGTATCAATGCCTTTACCAAACGGCAAAGTAAAAAAGCTACGGGCATCGTATTATTTTATGGGTGCTATGCTCGGTAAGTTCAAAAAAGCGGTGATTGGTCTACCAGGCGGATGTCACTTAGGACCACGGCCAATTGACCAACATATTAAAGGTTTTGAGGCACTTGGAGCTGAAGTGACTAATGAACATGGTGCGATTTATTTGCGGGCAAAAGAACTCACAGGTGCTCGCATTTATTTGGATGTTGTAAGTGTTGGTGCGACTATCAATATTATGCTTGCGGCTGTTAAAGCTAAGGGACAAACCATTATTGAAAACGCAGCAAAAGAACCCGAAATAATTGATGTGGCAACCCTGCTAACAAACATGGGGGCCAATATTAAAGGTGTCGGTACAGATATTATTCGTATTGAAGGTGTCGCGTCATTAAACGGTTGCCGACATACTATTATTCCAGATCGTATTGAGGCTGGGACATATGCTATTCTAGCTGCAGCTCAAGGCAAAGAAATTATAATTGATAACGTTATCTCACAACATTTAGAATCATTACTTGCAAAATTACGAGAAATGGGCGTAACGATAGAAGAAAATGATGAACAATTGCTTGTTGCTCCACGACAACCGTTGCAAAGCGTTGATATTAAAACATTGGTATATCCTGGATTCCCAACGGATTTACAGCAACCGTTCACAACGCTACTCACAAAAGCAGGGAATACGGGTGTCGTCACGGACACCATTTATTCTGCACGTCTGAAACATATTGATGAGCTAAGAAGAATGAATGCTTCTATAAAAGTTGAAGGGGGATCAGCCATTGTATCTGGACCTGTCCGATTAGAAGGTGCCCGGGTTAAAGTGTCCGATCTTAGAGCAGGTGCATCTCTAGTTATTGCTGGTTTAATGGCCAATGGTATTACGGAAATAACGGGGCTAGATCATATTGAACGTGGCTATGAAAAGATAACAGAAAAGCTCATTAACCTCGGCGCCAAGGTTTGGCGTGAAGATATGACACAAAGCGAAATTGAACAATTTCAGAGTTCTTAAAATATTCATTCCCAATTGTTCTGACATCATATGAACGCAGGGCATTATTAATGGTGAATCATTATACTTTCTTGATTTAACGATGTTTATGTATGTGATAAATGGGCAGGATAGGGTGATAAAATCGTTTGAATCTAAGATCAATATACCTGCCAACTATTTAAATTAAGGGAGAAGGAGAAGAAACACAAATTAATGAACCGTTATTTGAACGATGGTATTGGTTAGAGTAACAGAAGGGGCTGCACGCTTTTGTACGTGCTGGATGGGCAACGGCTAAAAAGTGACGCAGTGAAGTGGCTATGTCAGCTATTTGTCTTTAATTTTATGCACGCGTTTTGAGAACAATTGCTATCGTCAGAATGCGTTATTGTTTCAGGTCTTTTATCGTAAGTACATTTTTAAACAAACATACTCCTTTCATGACTTCATCAAACCTCATCATCTATAGGAAAAAGCAAATCCGATATGAAGTGGAAATCTCACAGTGGTTATGATAATCTTAAGTAGATTCAAACGGTTAGCAACAATTTAATAGTCTCTTAATCTAGTCATGATTATTTACTATAAAAATAAAACATATAAAATTTAAATTTATGTAATGGATAGGCATGGTGATTCTATGGCTTCTTTAACAATCTCTCATTTAGAAACGCTCACATTAAAAGAAATTTATGAATTGGCACGAGAATTCAAAGTTTCTTATTATTCGAAGCTGACTAAACGAGAATTAATTTTTTCAATTTTAAAAGCCCAAGCAGAAAAAGATGGTTATTTTTTTATGGATGGGATATTAGAAATTATTCCTGCAGAAGGTTTTGGTTTTCTCAGACCTATTAATTATTCTCCAAGCGCCGAAGATATTTATATTTCAGCATCACAAATTCGGAGATTCGATTTACGTAATGGTGATAAGGTATCAGGGAAAGTTCGACCACCAAAAGAAAATGAACGATATTATGGCTTATTACATGTTGATGCTGTCAATGATGAAGATCCTGAAACATCAAAAGAACGCGTCCACTTCCCGGCATTAACTGCCCTTTACCCAGACCGCTTTATGTGTCTAGAACAACACAAACATAAATTGTCAACGCGTATTATGGATATGATGACACCTGTTGGCTTTGGTCAGCGTGGTCTTCTTGTTTCTGCACCAAAAGCAGGGAAAACAATGTTGCTGAAGGAAATAGCTAATAGCATTTCGGTGAACCACCCTGAGGCCAAACTAATTATTTTATTAGTCGATGAACGTCCAGAGGAGGTTACAGACATAGAACGATCTGTTCATCCAGATGTTGATGTTGTAAGCTCCACATTCGATGAAGTGCCCGAAAGTCATATCAAGGTTTCAGAACTTGTTCTAGAACGCGCAATGCGACTTGTTGAACACAAACGTGATGTTATTGTGTTAATGGATAGTATTACACGCCTTACTCGAGCATATAACCTCGCGATCCCACCGAGTGGTCGAACACTTTCTGGGGGTATTGACCCAGCAGCTTTCCATCGACCAAAACGCTTTT
>Ga0209487_1000666_pt1 | contig 30521 bp, 27 predicted proteins | sample Poulit2012_FD_187524 | JGI IMG/M metagenome (GOLD analysis project Ga0209487, IMG submission 187524) | Agricultural soil microbial communities from Georgia to study Nitrogen management - Poultry litter 2012 (SPAdes) (version 2) | ecosystem: Environmental > Terrestrial > Soil > Agricultural land...
GGGTGGTGGGGCTGGTGGGCGACCGCTGGCCCAGCTGGCAGTGGTGGACGGCGCCCCTGCTGGGCATGCTGCTGTGGCCGTGGGTGTTTCTGGCCCTGGACGCCTTGCGCCAGCGCGAGCGGCGCAGTCGAACATGAAATTCAAGTCGTCAAAAAAGCGCGCGCTGGCCGACATGCAGTCGTCGCTGGGCCAGGTCAATCGCCGCCTGCGCTGGCTGGTGCTGGGCATGGTCACGGTCATTGTGCTGCTCGGCGCGCGCCTGGGCATGCTGCAGCTGGGTGATCATGCGCAATATGCCGCGCGCGCCGAAGACAACCGCGTCAGCCTGCGCGCACTGCCGCCCAACCGCGGGCTGATTACCGACCGGCGCGGGCGCGTGCTGGCCGAAAACAGGCCCGCCTACCGGCTGGTGATTGTTCCCGAGCGGGCCGACGATCTGGAGCAAACGCTTGAGCGCCTGGCCGGGCTGGTGCCCGTCAGCGACGAAGAATACGAGCGCTTCATGCAGCAGCGTCGCCTGTCGCGGCCGTTTTCCGAAATTGTGCTCAAAAACAGCCTTGACGAGCGTGAAATAGCCCGCATTGCCAGCCACCGCCACCGCCTGCCCGGCGTTGACATCGAGCCGTACCTGATGCGCCACTATCCGCACGACGAGCTGTTTTCGCACGTTATCGGCTACGTGGGCCGCCTGGATCAAAGCGACTATCAGCGCCTGGTAATGGACAACTACAGGGCCACCACGCATATTGGCAAAACCGGCATTGAGCGCTGGTATGAGCCGGTTTTGCACGGCCAGTCGGGGCTTGAACAGGTGGAAACCAACGCGCGCGGCCGGGTGCTGCGCGTGCTCGAAAGGCAGGACCCGGTGCCGGGCAGGGATCTGCGGCTCAATATCGATCTGGATGTTCAGCGGGCCGCCTATGAGGCGCTGGGTGATTTTGCCGGCGCGGTCATCGTGCTGGAAGTCGAGACCGGCCGGGTGCGGGCCCTGGTCAGCAAGCCGGGCTTTGACGCCAACCGCTTTGTTCACGGCATCAGCCATGCGCGCTACAACCGCCTGCTTGAAGACCCGCAGCGGCCGCTGTTCAACCGCGTGCTTGCGGGCGGCTACGAGCCCGGCTCGACCATCAAGCCGTTCATTGCCCTGGCCGGGCTGGAAGCCGGCCTGATCACGCCCGAAACAGTGGTTTTTTCCAGCGGCGAATACCACCTGCCGGGCCACCGCAGAATTTATCGCGACTGGCGCGCCGGCGGCCACGGTCGGGTCAGGCTCAAGGAGGCGCTGGCCGAATCGGTCAACGTGTATTTTTACGATCTGGCCGTCAAGCTGGATATCGACCGCATTTCGCGCGAGCTGGCGCTGTTCGGATTCGGGCGCCGCTCCGGCCTGGACCTGCCCGGTGAAAGCAGCGGCATTTTGCCCACGCGCACCTGGAAGCGGGCCACCTTTGGCCAGCCGTGGTTTCCGGGTGAGACGGTCATTACCGGCATCGGGCAGGGCTTTACGGTGGTTACCCCCATTCAGCTGGCCCAGGCCACAGCGGCGCTGGCGGGGCGCGGCAAAACCGCGCCGCCGGCCCTGGTTGGGCACAACGATGCGGTGCAAATGGTTGAGCACAGCGACAAGTGGTGGGATGCGGCCCATGAAGGCATGCAGGCGGTCATTTACGGCCCGCGCGGCACGGCGCGCGCCATTGCCCGCGATCTGGAGGTGGACTCGATGGCGGGCAAGACCGGCACTTCGCAGGTTTTCGGGCGGCCGGATGACGAAGAAGTCGACACCCGCCGCGAGCACGACGAGCTGCCGGTCTATCTGCGCAACCACGCGCTTTTCATTGCCTTTGCGCCGGTGGACGAGCCCCGGCTGGCGGTGACCGTGGTGGTGGAACACGGCGGCGGCGGCGCCAGCGTGGCCGCACCCATTGCGGCCGAAGTCATCAACGCTGCGGCCAGGGCCGGACTGTGACCCGGGCGCCAGGCAGCAACCTGTTGATTGTGCGCGGCCTGAAAATGCTGCGCTTCGATCCGGTGCTGGCCGGTTTGCTGCTGCTGCTCATGGGGTTTGGCTGCATGGTGCTGTATTCGGCCGGCGAGCAGAACATGGCGCTTTTGCTGCGCCAGGCGGTGCGGCTGGGGCTGGGGCTGGCCGTAATGCTGGCGGCCGCCCAGGTGCCGCCGCGCCTGCTCAAGGCCTGGGCCGTGCCGGTGTTTGCCGCAGCCCTGCTGCTGCTGCTTGCGGTTGATATTGTCGGCGTTGGCCGCGGCACCCAGCGCTGGCTCGATCTTGGCATTATTCGCTTTCAGCCGGCCGAGGCCATGAAGCTGGCGCTGCCGCTGATGCTGGCCCTGCTGCTTGACCGCAAGCCGCTGCCGCCCGACTGGCAAACCCTGGCCGTGGCGGCTGTATTCATTGCGGTGCCGGTGGTTCTTATTGCCAACCAGCCGGATTTGGGCACGGCGGTTCTGATTGGCGCCAGCGGCGCCTGCGTGCTGTTTCTGGCCGGCCTGCGCTGGCGCATCATTGCGGCGCTGGGCGCCATTCTGGCCGCCGCCGCGCCGCTTGCCTGGCTAAGCCTGCGCCAGTATCAGCGCGACCGCATTATGACCTTTATAAACCCGGAATCCGACCCCCTGGGGCAGGGCTGGAACATTATCCAGTCCAAGATTGCCGTTGGCTCGGGCGGGCTGGGCGGCAAGGGCTGGCTGGCCGGCAGCCAGTCGCATCTGGAATTTCTTCCCGAGCCGCACACCGACTTCATTTTTTCGGTGCTGGCCGAAGAATTCGGGTTTGTTGGCGTGGTGGCAATTCTGCTGCTGTATGCGGCCATCATTCTGCGCTCGGCCTGGCTGGCCAGCCGCTGCCGCGACCCGTTTGCGCGCCTGCTTGCGGGCGCGGTGGTTTTCATGTTCTTTTTGTATCTGACGGTCAATGTGGGCATGGCCTCGGGCATGCTGCCGGTGGTGGGCGTGCCCCTGCCGCTGGTCAGCTACGGCGGCACGTCGGCGGTCACGCTGCTTGCAGGCTTCGGCCTCATCATGGGGCTGCACAGCCGGCGTCGTTTCATGGGCTGATCATGCGCTAAAATGCCGTCAGAAAACTTTTGTTCCGGGCGCTCCTCCATATCGTCAGGTATGCCGTCAGGCCAAACTTCCAAAATGGACTGTTCAGTGACTATGCGACTTGTTTTATTTGCGGCTGCCCTGCTGGCCCTGGTGTCGGCGCAGGCCGAAGAGCCCCACCCCGGCGCGGCCGGGTTTGCCGACCGGATGGTGGCTGAATACGGGCTGGATCGCGAACATGTCGACGAGGTGCTTGCCGATGCGCGTTTCCAGCAGTCCATCATCGACGCCATTACGCGCCCGGCCGAAGCCAGGCCCTGGCACGAATACCGCAAGATATTTCTTACCCCGACGCGCATCAGCGCCGGCGTGGAGTTCTGGCGCGCCAACGCCGAACTGCTCAAAGAGGTGTCCGAACGTTTTGGCGTGCCGCCCGAGATTATCGTGGCCATTGTCGGGGTTGAAACCAACTACGGCATGAACACCGGCTCATACCGCGTCATCGATGCCCTGGCGACGCTGGGCTTTTACTATCCCCGCCGGGCCGAGTTTTTTGCCCGCGAGCTGGGCGAGTTTCTGCGCCTGGCCGAAGAAGAGGCGCTGCCGGTCTACGAAGTGCGCGGTTCCTACGCCGGCGCCATGGGCGTGGGCCAGTTCATTCCCTCCAGCTACCGGGCCTATGCGGTCGACATGGACGGCAGCGGCCGGCGCGACTTGTGGCGCTCGCTGCCCGATGCCCTGGGTTCGGTGGCCAACTATATGGCCCGCCACGGCTGGCAGACGGATGCGCCCATTGTGCTGCCGGTGGGCTCGCCCGGCGAAAATCCGCAGGCCGACAGGCAGTTCAAGCCGTCCCGCTCGCTGGCCGAACTGGCTGAAAGCGGCCTGGAGTTTGACGCGGGCGGCCTGGATGACGACGTGCAGGCAGCTGTGGTGAAGCTTGAGCAGGAAGACGGGCCGGAATACTGGCTGGGCCTGAACAATTTCTATGTCATTACCCGCTACAACCGCTCGCCGCTGTACGCCATGGCCGTTACCCAGCTTGCGCAGGCCATAGTCGAGCTGCGGCCGTGAAGCCTGCCCGCCTGTTGCTCATTGTGCTGGCCGCGCTTGTGCTGGCCTCCTGCGCCAGGGAGGTGCGCGATGGCGCACCGGCGCGCGGGCTTGATCCGGCGCTGATCAAGCGCCCCAACCCGGCCCCCGAGCCGCGCAGCGCCTACGGCAACCACAGCCCGTATACGGTGCTGGGCAAAACCTATCACGTTCTGCCCAGCGCCAATGGCTACAGCGAGCGCGGCACCGCATCGTGGTACGGCACCAAGTTTCATGGTCGCTCGACATCGTCGGGCGAACCCTACGATCTGTACCAGCTCACCGCCGCCCACCGCAGCCTGCCGCTGCCCACCTGGGTGGAGGTCACCCGCCTGGACACCGGCAAGACCATTACCGTGCGCGTCAACGACCGCGGCCCGTTTCATCCCGACAGAATCATCGATCTGAGCTGGGCGGCCGCCCGCGAGCTTGGCATGGACCACTTGGGCACGGCCCCGGTCGAAGTGCGGGCCATCACCTTTGGTGACGGCCACGGCGCTTCGCCGCGCCCGGCCAGCCTGCCGGTTTATATCCAGGCCGGCGCATTTTCCGAAAAGGCCCGCGCGCAAAGCCTTGAAAAGGAACTCAGGCGCGCCGGCCTCAAGCCGGTCAGCATCAGCCGGGCGCGCACCCGGGCCGGTCGCCTGTGGCGCGTGCGCCTTGGCCCCGTCAAGAATGCCGAACAGGCCATTTCCGCAGTGGAAAAAATTACAAGACTTGGCCTGGGACAGCCGCGCTACGTTTATCCTTGACCCCATTCTTTCAACACAGTGTTTTCACTTATGAACAAATTTTTTGCACGCCTGCCGAAACGATGGCTTGAACACGGCCCCGCGCTGGTTCTGGCCGCGCTGCTGCTGAGCTTCGGCACCAGCTCTTTTGCCCAGCCCAAAGTGCCCGGCGCGCCATCGCTGGGCGCCGACAGCTACATTCTGATCGATTTTCACAGCAACACCACCATCGCCGAGCACGACGCCGACAAGCGCGTTGAGCCCGCGTCGATCACCAAGCTGATGACCAGCTACGTGGTGTTTGGCGAGCTGGCCAGCGGCAGCCTGTCGCTGACCGACGAGGTGCTGGTGTCGGAAAAGGCCTGGCGCACCCAGGGATCGCGCATGTTCATCGAGGTGGGCAAGAGCGTCACCATCGAAGACCTGCTCAAGGGCGTCATTATCCAGTCGGGCAACGATGCCTCGGTGGCGCTGGCCGAACACGTGGGCGGCACCGAAGAAGTGTTTGCCGGCATGATGAACGAAGCGGCCAGCAAGCTGGGCCTGGAAAACACCCAATACACCAACGCCACCGGCCTGCCGCACCCCGACCAGTACACCAGTGCGCGCGATGTGGCCACGCTGGCAGCGGCGCTCATCGACAATTTTCCCGAATACTACGAATGGTATTCCCAGCGTGAATTCACCTTTGGCGGCATTCGCCAGCACAACCGCAACCGGCTGCTGTGGCGCGACCCGTCGGTGGACGGGCTCAAGACAGGCCATACGGACTCGGCCGGCTACTGCCTGGCCACTTCCGCCATGCGCGACGGCATGCGCCTGGTGGCGGTGGTCATGGGCACCGAAAGCGAGGAAGCGCGTGCGGCCGACAGCCAGGCCCTGCTCAACTACGGCTTCAGGTTTTTTGAAACCTACCAGCTGTATGAAAGCGGTGACGAACTCAGCGCCGAAAGAATCTGGAAGGGCGAAAGCAACCATGTATCGCTGGGCGTTGACGAGGATTTGTTCGTCACCATCCCGCGCGGCCGCTATGATGCGCTGGAGGCGCGCATGGAAGTCGACAGCCGGCTGGTGGCCCCCCTTGAGCCGGGCGACCGGGTTGGCCAGCTGGTCATCTCGCTCGACGATGACGATTTGATTCGGCAGCCGCTGGTGGCGCTGGAAGGCGTTGAGCCCGCCGGGTTTTTCGGCCGCAGCATGGACGCCGTGCGGCTGTGGGTTGGCGGCCTGTTTGGAAAGGACTCATGACAGAGAAGGGCGAAGATCCGCTGACCTTTCCGCGTCGCTGGCCGGTCAAGGCTATGGTCGAAACCGGCAGCGACGCGCTGCGCGACGTGCTGGATGTCATTGGCCGCCATGCCGAGCTTCCCGCCGGGGATGAGGTGGGCATTCGACCCAGCCGCACCGGGCGCTACGAAAGCATTACCGTGGTCATCGAGGCGCAGTCCAGGCAGCAGCTGGAAACCATTTACGGTGAGCTCAAGGATTTGCCGGCGGTAAGAATGACGCTGTAGTTTTTGCGGCGCGGGCCAGGGACAATTGTTTTAAAGAGGAGACCATGGACAAGCTGATCGTGCGCAATCTGGGGCGCCAGCCCTACGAAAGCGTCTGGGCCGCAATGAAGGCGCTGACCAGCGCGCGCGATGCGTCCAGCGCCGATGAACTGTGGCTGGTTGAGCACGATCCCGTATTTACCCAGGGGTTGGCCGGCCGGCCCGAGCATTTGCTCAACCCCGGCAACATTCCCGTGGTGCAAACCGACCGCGGCGGACAGGTGACCTATCACGGCCCGGGGCAGGTGGTGGCCTATCCGCTGCTCGACCTGCCGCGCCGCAAAACCGGCGTGCGCCAGCTGGTCAAGGGTCTGGAGCAGGCCGTCATCAACCAGCTGGCCGGGCTGGGCGTGGGCGCCGGGCGCAAGGAAAAAGCGCCGGGCGTGTTTGTGGACGGCGCCAAGATTGCCTCCATAGGGCTCAAGGTTCGGCGCGGCTGCACCTACCACGGCCTGGCGTTCAATATCGACATGGACCTGACGCCGTTTTCATTCATCAACCCGTGCGGCTTTGCCGGTTTGCACATGACCCAGGTGGCCGACTGCGTTGACGGGCCGGGCGTCATAAGCTGGCAGAACATGGCCGAAGGCCTGGCGGCTTCGTTCGGTCAAACAATGGGTTACCATATCTGCCGGGGCAGCAGTTCCATGCCTGGCATTGACAAAACTTCCGCGGCCTGATCCGGTCTCAGCTGACATGAAAACCACTATTTTTCGCCTGACTCTTGTTGTGTTTGCCGTGGCGCTTGCGGCTTTTTTGCTGCAGCAGCCCTTTGGCTATGCCAGCGCCGGCGGCGAAAGCACCACCACCCTGACGCCTGAAGCCCGGCACATGACCGTCAGCCAGCTGACGTCGCAGTTCATGACCCGCTTTCACTACCGCAAGCCCCAGATTGATGAAGCGCTTTCGCAGCGGGTTTTCGAACAGTATCTGACCACCCTCGACCCCAACCGCATTTACTTTACGGCCGCCGATGTCGAGGGCTTTTCAAAGTACGAGGACACCCTGGCAAAAGCCGTCAAGGACGCCCGGTTGGCGCCGGCCTACGAAATATTCGACCGCTATCTGACCCGCAGCGACGAGCGCATCGAATATGCGCTGGGGCTGCTTGATGGCGGATTCGATTTTGAAGTGGACGAAAGCTACCGCTTTGACCGCCGCGAGGAACCCTGGGCCGAAGACCGGGACGAGCTGAACGAACTGTGGCGCAAGCGCGTCAAGAACGAGTGGCTGCAGCTCAAGCTGGCCGACAAGGACAGCGACGAAATTGTCGAAAAGCTGACCGAGCGCTACGAAAACCTGCAGCGGCGCATGCACGAATTCAACAGCGATGATGTTTTTTCGTTGTTCATGAACGCGTTCTCGCAGTCCATCGAGCCGCACACCACCTACATGTCGTCACGCAGCTCGGAAAACTTCGAAATTTCCATGCGCCTGTCGCTTGAAGGCATCGGCGCGCTGCTGCAGCGCGACTCCGAATACACCACCATTGTCGAGGTCATCCCGGGCGGCCCGGCCGACCTTGACGGCCGGCTGCAGCCCAAGGACCGCGTGGTTGGCGTCGGCCAGGGCGAGGATGGTGAAATCACCGACGTCATCGGCTGGCGGCTCGACGATGTGGTTGAAAAAATTCGCGGCGAGCGCGGCACCGTTGTCAGGCTGGAGGTTCTGCCGGCCGAAACCGGGCTGGGCGGCCCGTCCGAAATCATCAAGCTGGAGCGCAACGAGGTCAAGCTCGAGGAGCAGGCCGCCAGCAGCGATGTCATCGAGCTGCCGGGCGACGGCGACAGCGATGATGTGCGCCGCATTGGCGTCATCAGCGTGCCGGTGTTCTACGTCGACTTCGAGGGCCGCACGCGCAACCAGCCCGACTATCGTTCCAGCACCCGCGATGTGCGCAAGCTCATTTCCGAACTCAAGAAGGAAGACGTGGACGCGCTGGTCATTGACTTGCGCGGCAACGGTGGCGGCGCCCTGGTTGAAGCCACCACCATGACCGGGCTGTTCATCGACACCGGCCCGGTGGTTCAGGTGCGCGACTCGCACGGCAAGATCGATCTGAAATCGGACAACGAGCCGGGCATGGCCTGGGACGGCCCGCTGGGCGTGCTCGTTGACCGGCACAGCGCCTCGGCGTCGGAAATTTTTGCCGGCGCCATCCAGGACTATGGCCGTGGCGTGATCATTGGCGAACCCACCTTCGGCAAGGGCACGGTTCAAAACCTGGTGGACCTGGACAACTTTTCGTCCAGCCGCAGCGACAAGCTGGGCCAGCTGCGGGTCACCATGGCGCAGTTTTACAGGGTCATTGGCGACTCCACCCAAAACAAGGGCGTCATTCCCGACATCCGCCTGCCCACTCCGGGCGATTCCGATGAATACGGCGAAAGCGCGCTTGACTACGCCATGCCCTGGGCGCAAATCGACGCCGTGGAGTTCGAGCCCATGGCCGACCTGGCCCCGCTCATCGAACAGGCCCGCAGCCGCCACGAGCTGCGCCTGCAAACCGACGAAGAGCTGGCCGAGCTCATCGAAGAGATTGACGAATGGGAAGCCGAAGAGGACCACGGCGTGCTGTCGCTGCTTGAATCGGTGCGCCGCGAAAAGATGGAAAAGGCCGAAGCGCGCCGCAAGCGCAAGCTTGGCCGCTCCAACGAGCTGGCGCTGGAAGCCGGCGAGCAGCCCGAAGAACCGGCCGTGACGGATGAGGAAGAGGAGGACGACGAGGACGACGGGCCCGATCTTTTCCTGAAAGAATCCGCGCGCATCATGGCCGACCTTATCGCGCTCGACCGCAAGCAGCTGCTGGCCCACCACCTCAAGGACTGAGCGGCTCGTGGCTTGCGCCACCGGCGCCCGTAGCGACACAGCAGCGCCGGTCGCGCGCGTGGCGGTGCCCGTGCCGCTGCCGCAGCTGTTCGACTATCTGCCGCCGGCTGGCCAGGCGCTGCCCCCTGTGGGCAGCCGCGTGCTGGTGCCTTTCGGGCGCCGCCGGCTGGTCGGGCTGGTGGTTGAACACGGCCCGCCCGATGCCCGCCACCGGGCCGCGCTCAAGCCCATCGAGCGCGTTCTCGACCCCGCACTGATAACGCCCGACCAGCTGGAGCTGGCCCGGCGCGTCAAGCGCTACTGGATTTTCGCGCCCGGCGAGCTGGTCAACCTGCTGCTGCCCGGCGCGCTGCGGCGCACCAGGCCCTTCCAGCCGCCACCGCCGTCCTTTTTAAGCCTGACGGAACAGGGGCGCGCTGCCGATCTCAAGCGCGCGCCGCGCCAGGCCGAGGTGCGCAAACACCTGCTCGACGGCCCGCTGGCGGTGGCCAGGCTGCGCGAGCTCAGCGGCGCCAGCACGCAGGTGCTGGCCAGCATGAAAAAAGCGGGGCTGGTCGAAGCCCTGCATCACCCGCCGCCGGCCGCGCCCAGAGCAGGCCCGGAACTCAACGCCGGGCAGCGCGCCGCGGCCGCCGCCGTTTTGCGCCGGCGGCGCGGTTTTCACGTGTTTTTGCTGGCCGGCGTCACCAGCTCCGGAAAAACCGAAGTCTATCTGCGCATTGCGCGTCAAATTCTGCAAACCGGCCGCCAGGTGCTGGTGCTGGCGCCCGAAATCGGCCTGGCGCCCCAGCTGGTGCGGCGCATAGAGGCGCGCCTGGGCTGCGCTGCCTGGCTGTACCATTCCGGGCTCAGCGAGGGCGAACGCCTGGCCACCTGGCAGGCGGCCCGCTCGGGCACGGCGCGGGTTGTTGTCGGCACCCGCTCGGCGGTGTTCCTGCCGTTGCTGCGCCCCGGGCTCATCGTGGTGGATGAGGAACACGACAGCTCGTTCAAGCAGGCCGAAGGCGCGCGCTACCACGGCCGCGATGTGGCCGTGCTGCGCGCCCGCCAGGAAAACATTCCCGTTGTTCTCGGCTCGGCCACGCCCTCGCTTGAAAGCCTGCACAACGTCGACCGGCAACGCTACACGCTGCTTGAGCTGCCGCGCCGCGCCGGGGCCGCCCGGCCGCCCCGGCTGCACGTCATCGACCAGCGCGGCAGCAAGTCGGCCGTTCATCCGCAGCTGCTGTCGGCGCTGCAAAAGCACCTCGGCCGGGGCGGGCAGGCGCTTGTCTACCGCAACCGGCGCGGCTATGCGCCGGTGCTGATGTGCAGCGAATGCGGCTGGCAGGCCGACTGCCAGCGCTGCAGCGCCCATCTGACCTGGCATCGCCACGACCGCTGGCTCAAATGCCACCACTGCGGCAGCCAAAGGCGCGAGCCACCGCGCTGCCCCGACTGCCAGTCGCCGTCCCTGTTTGCCCTGGGCCTGGGCACCGAGCGGCTTGAAGAGCAGCTGGCCGAGGCGTTTCCCGACGTGCCCGTGCGCCGCGTCGACCGTGATGTCATGAGCGGCAAGCATGATTTTGAAAGCCTGCTCGAAGAAGTGCGCACCGGCCAGCCGTGCATTCTTGTCGGCACGCAAATGCTCGCCAAGGGCCATCACTTGCCCAATGTCACCCTGGCGGCGGTGATTGATGTGGACCAGGCGCTGTTCAGCGCCGACTTTCGCGCGCCCGAGCGGCTGGGCCAGACGGTGGCCCAGGTGTCGGGTCGGGCCGGGCGCGGCGCCGGCGGCGGAGAGTTTCTGCTGCTCACCCGCCACCCCGAACACGCCCTGGTGCAGTCGCTGCTGGAAAAAGACTATCTGAACTGGGTCAGGCCGCTGCTGGCCGAGCGCCGCGATGCCCTGCTGCCGCCCGCGCGCGCGCTGGCCCTGGTGCGCGCCCAGGCGCATGATGCCGAAGCCGCCCGGCGGTTTTTGCGCGAAGCACGTGCTGTTCTGGCCACTCGGGAAGTGGAAATCATCGGCCCGCTGCCGGCCATTCTGGAGCGGCGCGGCGGCTACTGGCGGTTTCAGCTGTGGCTGCAGGCGCAGTCGCGTCCGCGCCTCGCGCACCACCTGTGGCAGTCCCTGCCCGCGCTCCACCGCCTGCCGTCAGCGCGCCGCGCGCGCTGGCATGTGGACATGGACCCGCTGGAGCTTTAGCCGTCGGAATCCTCGTTCTTCCGGCGCGGCTTGCGGGGCGGGTTGACCCACCTGACTTCAACGCCCTGAATGCGCGCCTTGTGCTCAACCGCGGAAATATAGCGGCTGTCCTGTGTGGTGGGCGAGCGGTGTTCGGAAATGCTGGCACAGCCGGCAAGCAGGGCCGCGGCAGCAAGGAGGGCAAAAAGACCAATCAGACCACGCATTGGAACCTCCTCGTCAAGACGACGTCGAAGCATGTTCTGCAGGTATATAGACCAATATGTCGCCCCGGCGTTCATCATGTCAATCCGGGCGCCGGCCGGCGGCCCGTGTTCCGGGTGGCCGGGGCAGGCAGTCCTGCAGCGCGCCCGCGGGTTTGACTGCCTGGTGTTGCGCTTGCATTTTGCTGCGGAATAAATCACAATAGCCGGCTACTTTCAGTTATATCAGTGCAGGAATCGCGAGCATGAAAGCCGATATCCATCCCGAATACCGCGAAGTTGTCTTTCAGGACGTGTCCAGCGACCTGATCTTCAAGACGCGTTCGACCATTCAGAGCAAGGAAACCATCAAGTGGGAAGACGGCAACGAATACCCGCTGGTCAAGGTTGAAGTGTCGAGCAAGTCGCATCCGTTCTACACCGGCAAGCACAAGATCATGGACTCCGGCGGCCGCGTCGACCGCTTCAAGCAGCGCTACGCCAAAAAGTAGGCGCCTGCCGCCGGGCAGCTGCGCCGCAGCTCAGCCACGGCAGACAAAACCATGCAAAGCCACCGCCTGAATGCAGCCGGTGGCTTTTGTTTTGCCGGCCTTTTGTGCCGTCTGTCGAAAATAACCGCCCGCCTGTCCAAAACCGCTTGCCCCTGCAGCCGACATTGAATATATGTTGAATCAGATCAAACCAACGGAACCAGGCCCAACCGTGAAACAGCCAACCTGTCAACAGGCCAGCCGCGGCTTTACCGTAATCGAGCTTCTCATAGTGGTTACGATTACCGCCGCGCTGCTGGTCATTGCAGTGCCCAACTTCCGGGATCTGGTCAAAAGAAACCAGATGACCAATACCTCGAATGGCCTGGTTACGGCGCTTCAGCTCGCTCGTTCCGAGGCCGTCAAACGCAAGAAAAAGATTGTTGTGTGCGCCAGCGACACAGCCGCCGACACGCCGGTGTGCGGCAGCGACTGGCACCAGGGCTGGCTGGTGCTTGATGACAAAGGCGAACGCCTGCGCGTGTGGCCGTCCGTTTCCGAAAACATCAAGATCGGCGCCGGGGACAGTGAAGACGAGGATGTGGACAAGGTTGTGTTCTCAAGGCGTGGACAAATTGACGGCGACAAAACCGTAACTTTTGAAATTCGCACCGAAGGACTGCAGAACGATTGCCGGTCGGGAGATTATCCGCCCAACGCCCGTGATGTTGACATCAACCTTGCCGGGCAGGTCAACACCAAACCCTTGAAGTGCGCGCCATGATCAATTACAGGTTCCCCATATCTGCATATGCACACCGGCCGCTGCGGCAGCGCGGGCTGACGCTGGTCGAAGTGCTGGTGGCCGTGCTGGTGCTGTCCATAGGCCTGCTCGGCCTGGCCGCCCTGCAGGGCACATCGCTGCAGTCCAGCCAGGCGGCCTATTTTCGCACCCAGGCAATCAATGCCGCCTACGAAATCGCCGACTTTACCCGCGCCAACCAGGCCTGGGCGCTTGAGCATTGTCTTATACCCGATATGGACACAGCTAAAGAAACAGTCGGCAGCCAGCTGCCTGGAGGCCAGGTGAGCGCCCGGTTCGCAAACGAGGTCAACTGCAGCGACGGAAAAATCATCATCGAGGTCAGCTGGCAAGAAGAGCGGCTGCAGGATGCCGATGGTGAAGAAAAAATAGTCTTTGAGACCCGGATATGAAGGCCGTAAAAGCATGCTGAATCTTTTTCACAAACACAGGGCACACACCCGGCAGGGCGGGTTCAGCGTTGCCGAGCTGCTGGTTGCCATTACCCTGGGCATTGTTGTGGTTGGGGCCGTTATCCAGCTGTTTGTTGGCAGCCGCGCCACGCAAATGAGCACCTCGGCCATGGCCAATGTGCAGGAAAACGCACGTTTTGCCTTCGAGCTCATCAAGGATGAATTTCGCGGGCTGGGCTCATACGGCTTTTGCGCCGGCAAGCCCTCGCCCAGAAACCATCTGAATGAAAGCTGCCCCAACTACAACGCGATCTACTCCTTTGCCTCCGATGCTCACACAGGCATCGACCGCTGGGATCGCCCCATTGTCGGCTGGGAATACTCTGAGACCGGTCCACGAGATTCCTTCAATGGCGAAGAATATCCCGCTTCCGCAGGCGCCAATCAGTGGACCATGCGGCTGACAAACCCCGACCGGAGCGGTGGCGCAGAAATCTCCTTGCCATTGCCGGACTTTTTGGAGGACAGGGTGGTCAAGGGCACCGACGTGGTGGTGGTCAGGCGCATGGTTCCCGTTGACGGCCTATGGCCGGCAGGCCGGCAGGTGCCGGACGGTGATTTTTTGACGCTGAACAGGGCGCATGACTTGCAGGGCAGGCTGACAATGATCACCAGCTGCAGCAAGAGCGATGTGTTTTTCAACACGGATGGGGCCGACACGCTGCGCGCCAATACCGGCTCCTGCGGCAGCGGGGCGAACATAGACCCGGGCAGCAGCGAAATGTGGGCAACTGCCTACGACGAAACCGCCCAAGTCTACAGCGCCAGAATATACGCCTACTTTGTTGGCTTTCCTGACGAAGATGATGAAAGCGACTACACCGAGCCCGGCCTGTACCGTGCCGATTTGAGCCGCGGGCCAGACAATGTCCAGATAGAGGAACTGGCAGGTGGCGTTGAAAACCTGCAGGTGTTGTATGGCTACAGCGACCCCATAGAAGGCAACGGTGAAACCGTCGACTACTGGTACACGGCCGCCGAAGTGCCGTTGTGGCGCTATGTGATTGCCGCGCGTCTAAGCGTGCTGATGCGCTCATCAGAGAGCATGGGCGCCGGGCGCCAGCCGGAGGCACAGAGCTTTGAACTGGGCGGAATGACGTTCAACGCGCCGAAGGACATGCGCATGCGGCAGCTGTTTCACCTTACCGTGGGCCTGCGCAACCAGCAGGTCATGATTGAAAGAGACTAGGAGGCAGGGAGTGCCAGTAGTAAACAGGTTTTTTGCCAATCATTCAAAGCAAAAAGGCGTGGCGCTCATTATCGGCCTCATCTTTTTGCTGCTGCTCACCATTATTGGCCTCAGCTCCAGCAACACCGCCGTGATGCAGGAGCGCATGGCCGGCAACGTCTCGCAATCCAACGTGGCGTTTCAGACGGCCGAAGGAAACCTGCGCGGCGTCGAAAAGCGGCTTGTCAGGCATGTTGAGGGCGGCTCCGGCGGGCTGGGCGTGCAGCCCATTTCGTGGCGCATGGTCGCCGAAGGCATAGGCGGCATCGACTCACGCAATAACTGCACGCTGACCGGCTGGAAGCTTGGCCAGGACCGCTTTGGCGGCGATCAGTTCTGCTTTGAGCAGGACGATGAGTACTTTTGCATTGCGGCCCTGCGCAGCGAGTACGATCCGGCAACCGACACGGTTTACGGTTCGCCCTGCCGGCCCATTGACAGGTCGGACGGCACATTTGGCGACAACTTCTTTCTGACCATTGGAACCATTCCCAAGCCCGATGATGAAGACCCTGAAGCACCGGCAGCGGTGCAGTCCATTTTTTACTGGCCCTGATGCATTCAGGTCAGGTTAACGGCACGGAGAAATCCAGCTATGACACGATTTAAACCAGTTTTCAGCCTTGTGCTTGCGGCGCTGCTGTTTGCGGCGGGCTCATCGCCCGTGCAGGCAGCCGGCGAGCGCGGCCCGTCCAACTTGCCAGTGGCCACCTCCCTTGGCGTGCCGCCCAACCTGCTGTTTATTATTGATGATTCCGGGTCGATGCGCTGGGGTTATATGCCGGATGATCTGGCAAACGGTGGTAATTATAACCCTAATTGCAGTGGAAATATTCATTATGGTGGCATTTCCAATGCTTGCAAATCTAATATGGGCAGTGGGTTTTATCTTGCCTCATCACAGCTGAACAACAGTTATTACAATCCTGAACTGACTTATAGTCCACCCTTAAAGCCCGACGGTACTCAATACCCTAACGCGAGCTTTACCAATGCGCCGGTAAATGGTTATGCGGGTGCCTGCACCAGTGGCATGACTAGCTCCAACCCTTGTATAAATCTTAATGATAATTACAGGGCGATCATGAGCCCTTACAATACAGGTGGTACGGTTGGCAAGCTTGTGATGAGCCCTTATTCTGATCCTGGGCGTGCTTTTGTTTATGAGTTTGATCAGAGCAGGTCTGGTTGTGGCACAAACCATAGAAGCAATAATTGTTACAGTTTGCGATACATTAATGACTCTGCTGAACAGCAGAATTTTGCTAACTGGTTTTCCTATTACCGCACGCGTGAAATGGCCGCCAAGGCCGGCATCAGCGCTGCTTTCCATCAGCTGGACGAAACACCGCGTGTGGGCTATGGCCAGATCAATGCAAACCCGAAAATTGTGCGCGGTGTTCGTCCGTTTTCCGGGTCGGACAGAAAAGATTTCTTTCAGTGGTTGAACGACGGTGATGCCAGCGGCAGCACGCCGCTCAGAACTTCTCTGCAGGCTGCGGGGGAGTATTTCAAGACCGATGAGCCCTGGCGGGTGGACCCGACAAACCACCGAAGCGAGCTTATAGGCTGTCGTCAAAATTATACAATTTTGATGACTGACGGATACTGGAATGGTCCCGATCCAAGTAGGATTGGCAATGCTGACCGCGACAGCTTTTCCAACACGCTGGCCGACGTTGCCTACCATTACTGGAGTAATGATCTACGCAATGATTTGCCGGACAATGTGCCCGGCGGTCCCGACAGCCCCACGCACCAGCATATGGTGACTTTCGGGGTTGGCTTGGGCGTTACGGGCACCATTGAACCGGAAGACGGCTTTGCCATGGCGCCCAATGACAGTCGCTGGCCCAACCCCAAAAGCGGCAACGATCACCACAAAATCGACGACCTGCTACACGCAGCGGTCAACAGCCAGGGCGGCTTCTTTTCAGCGGCCGATCCCCAGACCTTTGCCAACGAGCTGGCCGAGGTTCTGAAGGACATCATGGCCCGCTCGGAAGGGATTACCAGCGGCGGCACCGACAGCACCCGGCTGGATTTCGACTCGCTTATCTACAACACCTACCACGACACTGAGGGCTGGGTTGGTAACGTGACCGCAGAAAGCTTTGATGGCGAGAAGTTTTATTCGGCCAGCGAGGAGATGCCCGGCCACGCCGAGCGCAAGATCTATACCTACGACTACAGCAACGGCAGGGCGCTTGAGTTTACCGCCTCCGACCTTTCTGTCGTTGAGGATGAAATCATGGCAGGTGCTTTTGAAGACTGGGACTTTGAAGTGAACTTTGCCGACCTGATCAACTATCTGCGCGGCGATGATTCCAGGGAAGGAAGCGGCGACAACGACTTTCGCGAGCGCCATGGCCCGCTGGGCGACATCATTGGTTCGGAGCTGGTCTATTCCGGCCCCGGCAATGAGGGCTGGGGCGCCATAGGTGACGATGACGGCAAGTATTTTGACTACATAGGAAAAACCAAGAACGACCCCAGAGACTGTGAAGAGGACTCGGATCTCGACTGCGAGGGCTACGATCGCTACGACACGGTGTTTGTGGGCGCCAACGACGGCATGCTGCACGCCTTTGACGGCAGGAACATGAAGGAGCTGTTTGCCTACGTGCCATCCATGGTGCACGACAAGCTCTACAAGCTGGCAGACCCCAATTACAAACACGAGTTTTATGTGGACGGGCAATTGGCGGTTGGCGATGCCTATATCAACGACAGCTGGGGAACCTATCTGGTGGGCACCCTGGGCGCCGGCGGCAAGGGCGTGTTTGCGCTTGACGTCACCAAGCCGCAGGACTTTACCGGCTCGAACGTGCTGTGGGAAATCGACGGCAACGATGAAAGCAGCGATTTTTACGGCAAGCTGGGCTACACCTTCAGCCAGCCGGCCATTACCCGCCTGGGCAACGGCCAATGGGTGGCCATTTTTGGCAACGGCTATTATTCGGGCGGTGACACGCTTGACGATGCCGAAAACGACAAGGCGAGCCTGTTTGTCGTGAGCCTGGAAACCGGCGACCTGATTCGTGAGATTGAGCTGGACAGCCAGCCCGACACCGGCCTGTCGGGCGTCAGCATCTGGGAAGACCCCAATACGCGCACTTTTGTGCGCCGGGTTTATGCCGGCGACCTCAAGGGCACGCTGTGGCGCGTTGATTTTGACGAAAGCGGAAAGCACGAGATCAGGTTTGACGAAGGGCTGTTCTCGGATCCTGAAAAGCGGCCCATTACCGTCAGCCCCACCCTGGGCGACAACCCGGCCGGCGGCATTATGGTGTACTTCGGGACAGGCAAGATGTTCGATGAAAATGATGACCTGAACACCGATGTTCAGGCCGTCTTCGGTGTTCTGGACAACAACAGCCCTGTCGACATGGAGAGTCTGTCCGAGAACAACTTGAACGGCGCTCTGAAAACCATAGAATCCGGCGCGGCTTCCGATTTCGGCTGGTATGTGGACCTGAAGCACGGCGATGAGCGCCTTGGCGAAAGAGTGCTGCACAAAATCGATCTGCGCTTTGGGGTTCTGGTTGTCAGCACCAGCCAGCCCGACGCCGATGCCTGTTCGGCCGGCGGGGTGGATCGCACCTATCGGCTGGATCCTCTGTCGGGCGCAGGCGAAGAGGTGGAGGCGGAAGGAGGAGGTACGGTGGGCAGGGAAATCGTGATTATTCCGCCCGACCCGCCGGGCCTGGAAGAAGAGCCTGAAAGAGGTATTTACAACCCGGATGGCGGCGCGCCCAGTCCGCCCGACCTGGATGACTACGACGTCAAGGAAGTAGGCTGGTGCTCCAAGATTGCGCTGCTCAAGAGCGGCGGTGAGGGCTCAGGCTACGAAGTGCTGGGTGAGATTTGCGACGGACGCAACGCCTGGCGCGAGCTGATTGAATATTGACACGCTGGATATTGACAAGCAGGCGCCGCCGCTGGCCCTCGGGCCGGCGGCCAGGCCCGCAAGAACTGAAAGATTGACAAACCGCCGCCAAGGCCAGGAGTCAAGCAATGAGTTTTCCAAACCGTAACCATGGCTTCAGTTTGGTGGAGCTGCTGGTAGTCGTACTGGTTCTGGCCATTTTGATGGCGGTGGCCATGCCCGGCTATCAAAAGCATGCTGTAAAAACCAAGCGGGCGGAGGCCACGGCGATTCTCATGAGTACCGCCCAGGCGCTGGAGCGCTGCTATTCACGTAATAGCAGTTATCTAAATGAAGATGACAAAAAATGTGAGATAGCAAGAAACCTTGGTGGTGAAGGAGAAGATGTTCTTTCCGAAACCGGCATTTATCTTGTCAAAGGGGATATTGAGCGGACTCGATTCAAGCTGACTGCAACGCCTCAGAACACCAATAAAAAAGGCGAAGCGGACCTGCAAAAAGACCGTGAGGACAAGTACAAGGAATGCGGGAAGTTTACGCTGGAACACACCGGCAAGCGGGGCAATGAATACACAGACAACCCTGAGGACTGTTGGTAAAAATCATTTACGCAAGATTTTCAAAGCGCCCCGCTTCTGCGGGGCTTTTTCTTTCTGCTAAGCTCGGTTATTCACAAACTCGAAGTGCGGTGCCTTGGCTGGAAAAACATGGGCCGGTGAAGATCGCGACAGCGTTGTGACAGCCGGACTGCCCGATCTGTGCAGTCCGGGCAGTCTGTTTCTGCTGGTGCTGGTGGGGCTGGTGGTGGCGCTGGTGTTTGCGCTGGCGGCCAGCGCCGGGCTGCCGGGTTTCTGGCTTGAGTTTGGCCTGTCGGTGCTGTTTGTGCAGTGGGTGGTGCTGGTTTCGGCCGGCCTGCTGTGCGCCCTGCGCCGGCACGAGGGCAGGCTGGGTTCAGCCGGCGTGGCCTGGCTGGTGTTTTTGCTTATTCCGGCGGTGACGCTGGTCATGAGCCTGTTTGTGGTGGCCTGGCTGCCCGGCCAGCCGCCGGCGGGGCCGGGCTGGTTTGCGGCCCGCAACACCCTTATCAGCCTGCTGGCCTCGCTGTTGCTGCTGCGTTATCTGGCCCTGCAGCAGCGCTGGCGGGCGCAGGTGGCGGCCGAAACCCGCGCCCGGCTGGATGCCCTGCAGGCCCGCATTCGTCCGCATTTTCTGTTCAACGCGCTCAACACCATTGCCAGCCTGGTGCACACCAACCCCGACGCTGCCGAGGCAGCCACCCTGGACCTCTCGGATTTGCTGCGCATTGGCCTGCGCCCGGGGGCAACCCACTCGCTGGCCGAAGAGCTGGAGCTGGTGCGCGGCTATGTGCGCATTGAAAAACTGCGCCTGGGCCGCCGGCTGCAGGTGGAATGGGATCTGCCGGACAATTTGCCCCAGGACCATCAGCTGCCGGTTCTGATCATTCAGCCGCTGGTTGAAAATGCCGTGGTGCACGGCATTGCCCGGCGCGCTCAGGGCGGCCGGCTGACCATCAGCCTGCGCATGGAAAAACGTTCGCGGCTGCGGCTTGAAATCACCAATCCGCTGGCCGATGACAGCAGCAAACCGGGCGAGGGCAACCGCATGGCGCTGGGCAATATTCGCCAGCGCCTTGAGCTGGCCTATGAAGACGGCGCCCGGCTGCGCGCCGGCGCGCAGCGCGACTGCTTTCGGGTTGTGCTGACGCTGCCCGTGCCGTCCGGCAAGGCCGACGGGCAAGGGTAAAAAACGATCCAGGCCCGGGCTAGTCGGCCACGGCGGCTTCCGCCCCGCTTTGCTCATCGGCGGAAGAATCATCGGATTCCGCGCCGTTGTCCTCCTGGTCGGGGTGCATTTCCAAAGCCGCCGGCGAAGTCATGAACTGCGGCACCCAGTCGCCCTGTTCGTCCTTGGGCACCGGGCCGCGCTGCCACATGCGCCAGCGCGCAAAGCCGGCCGGCAGCAGGGCGGCCACGCCCATGAAGCTGAGCAGTGAGGCGGGCCCGATAAACTGCATGAGAATACCGGCGGTCAGCGGGCCGAGAATGGCGCCGCTGCCGTACAGCATTTGCATGCTGGAGGCGGTTTCGAGCATGTATTGCGGGTCGACGTGGTCGTTGGTGTGCGAGGCCGACAGCGAAAACATGCTGAACCCGCTGGCGCCGTACAGCAGGCCGCCGACAAGAATCAGCTGCGGGTGAACCTCGATAAGCCACAGGGCAAAAAAGGCGCTCATGGCGGCAATCAGGCTGACCCAGGCCAGCACGGTGCGGCGGTCGAAGCGGTCGGACAGGCGGCCTATGGGCCACAGCATGATGATGCCGCCCAGAATGGTGGCGCTCATGAAGGCGGAAATACCTTTGGGGTCCAGCCCTATGCCGGCGGCCATGACCGGCGCCAGGCCCCAGAACGCGCCGGTGCCTATGCCGGCAAAAAACGCGCCGACCACGCCCAGCGGCGAGGTGTCGTAGAGCATTTTAAGGCTCAGCCGGTGGGCTTCAACCACCTCGGGTTCGCGCACGCGGGTAAGCGCCACGGGAATGAGGCCGGCCGACATGAGCACCGACGCCAGGGCAAACAGCTTGAGGCTGGAAATGTCGCCGGCCAGCAGAAGCAGCTGCCCGGCGCCCAGGCCCACCAGCGTGGTGGTCATGTAGGTCGAAAAAATATGCCCGCGCTGCTCGTTGCTGGTCTGCTTGTTGAGCCAGCTTTCGATAACGATATAGATGCCCACCATGCACACGCCGGCCAGGCAGCGCGCCAGAATCCACAAAATGGCGATGGGCCACAGCCCGTGCAGCAGAACGGTGATGGAACACAGCGACGCCAGCGCGGTGAAGGTGCGCACGTGGCCGGCGGCGCGGATGAGATGCGGCACCAGAAAGGTGCCGACCACAAAGCCGCCGTAGTAAGCGGCGGAGATGCTGCCGATGATGGTGGATGAAAAGCCTTCGATGTCACCGCGGACGCCCAGCAGCGTGCCGACCAGGCCGTTGCCGGTCAGCAGCAGGAAAACACCCAGAAGCAGGGTGGAGATGGCGACAATGCTGCGCATGAGGTGCCCGGAGATGATTGAACAGTCCATTATGCCAAAGCGGCCCGTTCAAAAACCGTTTGGCGGCCAACAGCGGCTGGTTTACAAAAAAAGCGCCTGCAGGTTGTTGCTGAAGCGGCGCCCGCGGCGGGTCTGACGAATCAGCCCGGCCTGGTGGTCGATGTCGATCAGCTCAAGCTCGACGGCGCGCTCAAGCGGCTTGTCTATGCGGCTGCGATGCAGCCCGGTGCGCTGCTCGAATTCCGCCAGCGGCACGGGCTCGGCCAGGCGCAGCCGGTTGATGAAGTATTCAAAGGCCAGCTCGGCTTCGGGCACCGGCTTGAGTTCGGCAATAAAGCCGCCGTCGTCCAGGCCGCGCAGATAGGGGCGCGGGTGGGCCTTGCGGCGGGTGCGCACAATATGGCCCTCGGCCGGCAGGGTGATCTTGCCGTGGGCGCCGGCGCCGATGCCGATGTAGTCGCCAAAGCGCCAGTAGTTGAGGTTGTGAACGCATTCGCCGCCCGGCCGGGCCCAGGCGGAAATTTCGTAGTTCTGAAGGCCGGCGTTGCGCATGCGCCCGGCGCAGGCATCCATCATGGCCCAGGCGGAATCCTCGTCGGGCAGCGGCGGCGGATGCTTGGCAAACAGGGTGTTGGGCTCAAGCGTGAGCTGGTAGTGCGACAGGTGGGGCGGGTCGAAGGACAGCGCCTTGTCAACATCGGCCACCGCCTGTTCTATGGTCTGCTCCGGCAGGGCCCACATCAGATCGATATTGAAGCGCTCAAAGCCGGCCTTTTTAAGGGCGAGAATGGCCTCTTCGGCTTCGTTGGCGCCGTGAATGCGCCCCAGTCTTTTCAGCTTGGCGTCGTCAAAGCTTTGCACGCCCAGGCTGATGCGGTTTATTCCGGCGGCGCGGTAGGCTTCAAAGCGGTCGTGTTCCAGCGCGCCCGGGTTGGCTTCCATGGTGACTTCGGCGCCGGGCATGAGCTGCACGCGGGCAGCAACGCCGGACAGCAGCCGGGCCATGCCTTGGGCCGAAAACAGGCTGGGGGTGCCGCCGCCGATGAAAATACTCACAACGGGGCGCTGCCAAACCCGCGGCAGCTCCAGCTCCAGGTCGGCCAGCAGGGCGTCGATATAGCGCTTTTCGGGCAGCTCGCCGTCCAGCGCCCAGGCGTTGAAGTCGCAGTAGGGGCAGCGCGCGATGCACCAGGGCAGGTGAATGTAGAGCGACAGCGGCGGCAGTGACAGCATGGCGGTTCTCAGACGGGCCGGGCAGGGGCCAGGGGCCCAGCGCAAATCATGGCGCCTGGCCGGCCGGGTTCTTGAGGAAATTGATCAGCGCGGCCAGCGCCCGCCCGCGATGGCTGACCAGGCCCTTTTCGCTGAGCGTGAGCTCGGCGGCTGACGTGCCCGTGGCGGGGTCGACAAACAGCGGATCGTAGCCAAAGCCGCGTTCGCCGCGCGGTTGTTCAAGTATCTGCCCGTGCCAGCGGCCCTCGGCTATCAGCGGGGCCGGGTCGTCGGCGTGGCGCAGCAGCACCAGGCTGCAGTGAAAAAACGCGGCGCGGCGCCCGGCCGGCACGTTTTGCAGCGCGTCGAGCAGCTTGCGGTTGTTGTCGTCGTCGCTGGCGTCGGGGCCGGCAAAGCGGGCCGAGTGGATGCCGGGCTGTCCGCCCAGGGCGTGAACCACCAGCCCGGAATCGTCGGCCAGCGCCGGCAGGCCGGTTGCGCGCGCGGCATGGCGCGCCTTGATGAGCGCGTTTTCCATGAATGTGGGCGCGGTTTCCTCGGCGGATTCAACGCCCAGCTCGCCCTGGGCGCGCAGCGTCATGCCCAGCGGCCCGAAGGCCTCTTCAAGCTCGGCGAGCTTGCCGCGGTTGCCGCTGGCCACCACGATTTCGTGCAGCCGGTCGGGGTGATCAGTTTTCATCAAGGCTGGCGTTCTGGATGTCGACAAGCCGGGCAATGCCCTGCTCGGCCAGCTCAAGCATGGCGTCGAGCTCGGCGCGCCTGAAGGCGTGGCCTTCGGCCGTGCCCTGCACTTCTATAAAGCCGCCGCCGTCGTTCATGACCACGTTCAGATCGGTGTCGGCAGCTGAATCCTCCTCGTAATCGAGATCAAGCACCGCCCGGGTGCCAACCATGCCGACCGACACGGCCGCCACCTGGCCATAAATGGGGTTGCGCTTGATCTTGCCGGTTTTTATCAGCCAGTCAACGGCGTCCACCAGCGCCACGTAGGCGCCGGTAATGGCCGCCGTGCGCGTGCCGCCGTCGGCCTGCAGCACGTCGCAGTCGAGCGTCACGGTGCGCTCGCCCAGGGCTTCAAGATCAACCACGGCGCGCAGGCTGCGGCCGATGAGGCGCTGGATTTCCAGGGTTCGGCCACCCTGCCGGCCGCGCGCGGCCTCGCGGGCATTGCGCGTGTTGGTGGCGCGCGGCAGCATGCCGTATTCGGCCGTCAGCCAGCCCTGGTTCTTGCCGCGCAGCCAGGGCGGCACGCGCGGCTCCACGCTGGCGGTGCACAGCACGCGGGTATGGCCGAATGACACCAGCACCGAGCCTTCGGCGTGGCGGGTGAAATGGCGCTCGATGCGCACCGGACGAAGCTCGCCGGGGGCGCGTCCTGACGGTCGGCTCACGATGGATGAATCCTTGTCACTTGTTGGGCAGGCAAGGGTAACATGGGGTGTTTTCCACCTGCGATGCAGACATGATGAAAAGCATGACCGCCTATGCGCGGAGTGCCGCGACCCTGCCGGCCGGACAGATTGTCTGGGAGCTGCGCTCGGTCAATCAGCGTTATCTTGATTTGAGCCTGCGGCTGCCCGAGGAATTCCGCGGCCTGGATGCCGGAATCCGCTCCGCGCTCAAGGCGCGGCTGGGGCGCGGCAAGGTTGAAGCCACGCTCAGATACCACTCCGACCCGGCCAGCGCGGCGGCGCGGCTGGCGCTGAACACCGACCTGGCGCGCAGCCTGCTGGCGGCCCATGACGAGCTGGCCGGGCTGGCCGGACTTGACGGCCGGGGCAGCCCGCCCGATCTGGTGCGCCTGCTGGCCTGGCCGGGGCTTATTGATCAGGCCGAGGATGACCTGACGCCGGAATTCGAGCGGGTGATGGCCGCGCTTGATGAGGCCGTTGATGATCTGGTGGCGGCGCGCCGGCAGGAAGGGCGGGCCATTGCCGACATGATCAGGCCGCGCCTGGCCGGGGTGCGCGAGCAGGTGGCGCTGGTTCGCGAGCAGCTGCCGGCCATCCGCGCAGCGCTGGAGGCGCGCTTTCGCGAGCGCCTGGCCGCACTTGATGTTGACGTGGAGCCGGGGCGCATTGAGCAGGAAATTGTTTTGCAGCTGCAAAAGCTGGATGTGGATGAAGAGCTGGACAGGCTTGATGCCCACGTGGCCGAGGTTGAGCGCGTGATGACGCTGGACGAGCCGGTGGGCCGGCGCCTGGATTTCTTGATGCAGGAGCTGAACCGGGAAGCCAACACGCTGGGGTCCAAGGCCACGGCGGCCGAAGTGGGCCAGGCGGCCGTCGAGCTGAAGGTTCTGATTGAGCAAATGCGCGAGCAGGTGCAGAATGTCGAGTGACGCGCACAGTGGCGGCGAGCTTTTCGTTATTGCCGGGCCCAGCGGCAGCGGCAAGACCAGCCTGATTGCCGCCCTGCTGGAGCGCCATTCCGGGCTGGCGCTGTCGGTGTCCGACACCACCCGTCCGCCGCGCGCCGGCGAGATCGACGGTGAGCATTATCATTTCATTGGCGACGCCGAGTTTCGGGCCGGCGTGGACGAGGGCGTTTATCTGGAATACGCCAGCGTGTTCGGCCGTTTTTACGGCACGCGCCGCGAGCGGGTCGAGGCCCTGTGGAAAACCGGCCGCGATGTGCTGCTGGAAATCGACGTGCAGGGCGCCGAGCAGGTCAGGCGCGCGCATCGGCAAGCCTGCGCCATTTTCATTTTGCCGCCTTCGCTTGAGGAACTTGAAAAACGGCTGCGGGGGCGCGGATCGGACTCTGATGATGTCATCACGCGCCGCCTGGGCGAGGCGCGTCGCGAAATTGCTGTCGGCCGGAATTTTGACTGGCTGGTGCCCAACGACCGCTTTGATGATGCGCTGGCCGATCTGCTGGCCGTTGTGCGCGCCTGGCCGCGCAGAAATTCGGCCGGGCAGGCGCTCGTCGAGGAACTGTTGGATGTGCGCGGCAATAACAGTACAATGAGGGATTAGATGCGTCCGGAGCCCGCGCGGTTTGCGGGCTTTGGCAAAGTAATCAAATTGGAGTCCAGGTTCTAGATCATGGCCAGAGTTACTGTAGAAGATTGTGTCACCGTCATGCCCAACCGCTTTGAGCTGGTAATGTCGGCCGCCCAGCGCGCGCGCATGATTGCCAACGGGGCCGACCCGCTGGTGGATGAAGAGTCCGACAAACCCACGGTGATTGCGCTGCGCGAGATTGCCGAAGGGCTGGTTCACGAGGAAAACCTGCCGACGCTGCAGGCCGAGCTGGATGCGCGCCTGGCGGCCATGCAGGCCGAGGTGCCCACCCCGTCGCGCGGCGGCAGCCTTTGAGTGGGGCAGTGCATATTAAAGGTGAGTAAGCTGTAAGTAGCGGATCGGAGCGTCGATATGCTGCCTGCACAGGTGCTCGTACTCAGGGATCTGCTCAACACCTATCTTGAACCCCAGCACGTGGCCACAGTGTTGCGTGCCTACGAAACCGGCGCCCTGGCCCACGCAGGTCAGAAGCGCCGCTCCGGCGAAGACTACATTACCCACCCGGTTGAGGTGGCCCGCATTCTGGCCCGCCTGCGCATGGACCATGAAACCATCGTGGCGGCCATTTTGCACGACACCATAGAAGACACCGAGCTGAAGAGACAGGACCTTGTCGACCAGTTTGGCCAGGAAGTGGCCGACCTGGTGGAGGGGGTGACCAAGCTCGACAAGATGAAATTCTCGACCCGCAGGCAGGCGGATGCCGAAAGCTTCCGCAAGCTGCTTTTGGCCATGAGCCGGGACTTGCGGGTCATTTTCATCAAGCTGGCCGACCGCCTGCACAACATGCGCACCATAGAGCACATGTCGCAGTCGGCCCGGCGTCGGATTTCGGCCGAAACGCTGGAAATCTACGCGCCCATTGCCGCCCGTCTGGGCATGAGCGAGCTGCGCGAAGAGCTGGAAGACCTGGGCTTCAGGCATCGCTACCCCAACCGCTACCGGGTGCTTTCCGCCCACCTCAGGCGCAGAATGGGGCGGCGCGGCAGCGCGCTCGAAACGGTGGTCGATTCGCTCAGAAAACGCCTGAATGAAGCCGGCCTGGCGGCCGAGGTCGAGGGCAGAACAAAAACGCTCTACAGCATTTACAGCAAGATGCGCGAGCGTTCCCTGCCGCTGGCCCAGCTGATGGATTTGTACGCCGTGCGCATCATTACCCAGACCCAGCCCGAGTGCTATCAGGCGCTGGGCGTGGTGCACACGCTCTACCAGCCGATCATGGGCAGTTTCAAGGACTATATTGCCGTGCCCAAGCCCAACGGCTACCAGTCGCTGCATACCGTGGTCAACGCCCGGCTTGCGCTGCCGGTTGAAGTCCAGATTCGCACCCAGCGCATGGACATGACGGCCAAGCGCGGCGCGGCCGCGCACTGGATCTACAAGTCCCTGGCCGATGATGAAACCATGGAGCGCGGGCGGCGCTGGCTGTACAAGCTGGTGGACACCGAAGGGCGCGAAAAAACCGACTCGGAAAAGTTCATTGCCAGCGCCAAGGCCGAGCTGTATCCCGATGAGGTGTTCGTGTTCACGCCCAACGGCCGCATCATCGACCTGAAGCGCCATTCGACGGCGCTGGATTTTGCCTACGCCATTCACACCCAGGTGGGCGACCAGGCGGTGGCGGCCTATATCGACAACGAGCAGATGCCGCTCTACACCGAGCTGCAGTCGGGCCAGACGGTAAGAATAGAAACCAGGGAGGGCGAAAAGCCCAAGCCCGAATGGCACGAGTTTGTGGTGACCTCCAAGGCCCGGTCCAGCATACGTGCCCACCTGAAGAATCTGGAGCGGGCCGACTCGGTCGAGTTTGGCAACCGCCTGCTTGACCAGGCCATGGCGCAGCGCGGCTATTCGTTTGAAAATGTTCCCTCCCGGCGCCTGGATCGCTACCTGAAGAAGAACGGCATCGACCGGCTCGAGGATCTGCTGATCAAGATTGGCCGTGGCGACAGGCTGGCCAGCATTGTGGCCGACGGCCTGATTTCATCGCGCAGCCGGCGCCGCAGCGACAGCGGCCATGCCGAAATACTGACCGTGGGCGACGTGCGCGGCGCGATAGTCAGCTATGCCAAATGCTGCTATCCCATTCCGGGCGATGACATCATGGGCTACATGTCGCCGGGCAAGGGGCTGATCATTCATCGCCGCCAGTGCCACAACGTGCCCGAGCTGGAAAAAAACCACCCGGACCACTGCCTGGAGGTGGGCTGGGCGTCGGTGGTCAAGGGCTATTATTCGGCCCGGCTCAAGGTCACAACCGTCAACACCCCCGGCGTGCTGGCCTCCATATCGGCCAGCGTCAGCGAGGTGGGGTCCAACATCGAAGAAGTGGAGCAGCCGGCCAGCACCCGCGAAACCGCCACGCTCAAGTTCATTTTGTCGGTCAGGGACAGAAAAAACCTGGCCCGCGTCATTCGCCGGCTGCGCCGCAATCGCCACGTGCTCAAGGTCAGCCGCGAAATCGCCTGACAAGGCCGGGCCGGCGCTGGCGCCGGCCGCCAGAAACGCAACCCCAAGGAGATCATTGTGAGCAAAACCCCCGTCAAGACCACGGCCGCACCCGCAGCCATTGGCCCGTATTCGCAGGCCGTCAGGGCCGGCAATACCCTGTATGTTTCCGGCCAGGTGCCGCTTGATCCGGCCACCGGCGAGCTGGTGGATGGAGACTTTCGCGCCCTGGTCGAGCGGGTTTTTGATAGCCTGGAGGCCATTCTCAAAGAGGCGGGCGGCAATCTGGACAGCATCGTCAAGCTCAATATCTTTCTGACCGATCTGGCGCAGTTCGGAGTGGTTAACGAGCTGATGGGCGAGCGCTTTACGCAGCCGTATCCGGCGCGCGCCACGGTTGAGGTGTCGGCCCTGCCCAAAGGTGTTCCGGTGGAAATGGACGCCGTGGCGGTGCTGGCCGGCCGCTGAGGCGGAATTCGGAAAAGTGCCGTGCCCGCCTCAGGAACACGACCGGTTACCGAGCTGGACGGGGTGGGCCCGCAGGTCGCCTCGCGCCTGAAGGCGCTGGGCATTGTTCGCGAACTCGACCTGCTTTTTCATCTGCCGCTGCGCTACGAAGACCGCACCCGCATTGTGGCTCTTGGCCGGGTGCTACCCGGCACGCGCGTGCAGGTTCAGGGGCGGGTCATTCACCAGGACGTGGTGCAGCGCCGCCGGCGCATGCTGGTGGTGACGCTGGCCGACGACACCGGCCAGCTGACGCTGCGCTTTTTCCGCTTTTATCCTTCACAGCTGCGCCTGCTGGCCGCCGGCAACCTGGTGCGCTGCTTTGGCGAGGTGCGCGCCGGGCCTGCCGGCCTGGAGATGGCGCACCCCGAAATTCGCCAGCTGGATGCGGCCCGGCCGGCCGCGCTGCCGGCCCATTTGACGGCCATTTATTCAACAGTGCAGGGCCTGGCAAAGGCCCGCATTGCCAGCCTGGTTGAAGCGGCTGTTCAGCGCCTGGCCGAGGGCGGCATCAGGCTGGCGGACCCGCTGGGCGACCGGCTGGCACCCGATCTGACCGCGGCGCTGCTGACGGTTCACCGGCCGCCCCCCGATGAAGACCTGGACGCGCTGGCGCACGGCAGCCACCCGGCGGTGCAGCGCCTGGCCAGCGAAGAACTGCTGGCCCACCATCTGGTTCTGGCGCGCGCCAGCCGGGCGCGCGACCGGCAGCAGGCCGTAGTGCTTGAGCATGGGCCGGCCGCTCAAAAACAGCTTTTGGAACAGGTGGGCTTTGAACCCACCGCCGCCCAGCAGCGCGTTATGAAAGAGATTGCCGCCGACATTGCCCGCAGCCGCCCCATGCGCCGGCTGCTGCAGGGCGATGTCGGATCGGGCAAGACCCTGGTGGCGGCCAGCGCGCTGCTGGCCGCTGCGGCCGCCGGTCGCCAGGCCGCCATTGTTGCGCCCACCGAAATTCTGGCCGAACAGCATTTGCGCACGCTGGGGCAGTGGTTTGAGCCGCTGGGCCTGGAGCTGGTGTGGCTGGCCGGCAAGGTAACCGGCAAGGCGCGCCGCCAGGCGCTGGAAAAACTGTCCGGCGATGCATCGATAGCTGTCGGCACCCACGCTCTTTTTCAGGACAACGTGGCGTTTCGCGATCTGGCCCTGGTGATCATTGACGAACAGCACCGTTTTGGCGTTCACCAGCGCCTGGCCCTGGCCAGCAAGGGCAGCGACGGACTGCGCTCGCCGCACCAGCTCATCATGACCGCCACGCCCATTCCGCGCACCCTGGCCATGACCGCCTACGCCGGCCTCGATGTTTCGGTGATTGACGAGCTGCCGCCGGGCCGCAAGCCGGTCAGGACCGCGGCCATGAGCGATGCGCGCCGCGCAGACATCATCGGGCGCCTGCGGCTGGCGCTTGCCGAAGGGCGGCAGGCCTACTGGGTGTGCCCGCTGGTTGAAGAGTCGGAGCTGCTTGAGGCCCAGGCGGCCGAGTCGACGGCCGAAACGCTGGCCGCCGCGCTGCCGGAGTTTACGGTGGGGCTGGTGCACGGACGTTTGAAGGCAGACGAAAAGCAGCGCGTCATGGATGATTTTGCGCGCGGCAGGATTCATCTGCTGGTGGCCACCACCGTCATTGAGGTGGGCGTTGACGTGCCCAATGCCAGCCTGATGATCATTGACAACGCCGAGCGCCTGGGGCTGTCGCAGCTGCATCAGCTGCGCGGG
>Ga0209487_1000667_pt1 | contig 30519 bp, 25 predicted proteins | sample Poulit2012_FD_187524 | JGI IMG/M metagenome (GOLD analysis project Ga0209487, IMG submission 187524) | Agricultural soil microbial communities from Georgia to study Nitrogen management - Poultry litter 2012 (SPAdes) (version 2) | ecosystem: Environmental > Terrestrial > Soil > Agricultural land...
GGAACAGGAGTGTTGCAGTTCTGAAACCGGTTCGGCACACGATCGTGATGCGCTGTAGGGCAGAATGGTCGCAGTGCTTCCTGGAGGCGGGCTGAAAGATCACTGACAGTCCTTGACAGGGCGCATCGGACAACCATTCCCTACGAACGAAGGCCATCATGACCTACGACGCGAACGCAGCATACACTTCCGGAGCAGGAAATCCCGGCCCTGGAGCAGGCATGCCCGGACCCGGCGGGCAGGGCTTCGGGGGCGCACCTCGCGGAGCCGCCAGCCCCGACGACCTGTCCCTGCCGCTCTACGGTGCGTCCTTCGGTCAGGCCGTCAAGCGCTTCTTCAAGAACTACACGAAGTTCTCCGGACGCGCTTCACGCAGCGAATACTGGTGGGCGACGCTGTTCTGTGCCCTCATCGCGCTCGTGCCCTACATCCTGCTGATGATCGGCGTGGGGGTGGCGGCCGCCTCGGTCTCGAACGACCCCTATGCCTCACCGTCGGGTGCCGGCATCGCTCTGATCGTCATCGGCGGCGGGCTCATGGCGGTCTTCGGGCTCGCGGTCCTCGTGCCCTCCATCGCCGTCGCATGGCGACGTCTGCATGACGCCAACTTCTCCGGCCTGTTCTATCTGCTCAACCTCACGAGCATCGGCGGCATCGTCGTGCTGGTGATGACGATCATGCCGCCCAAGCCCGAGGGCCAGCGCTTCGACGCCTGAATCGCCGGCTGGCCCGCAGGCCCCGGCCGACCGGCCCCGCCGGCACCATCACGCCCCGCCCGTGCCGGCACGCACCGTTGCAACGGTGTGAGCCAGCACCGGCGGGGCGCTGTGCTGTGCGAAGGCGGTCAGCGGTCGCGGATGGTCCGGACGAAGGAGGCGACCATGGCGGAGAAGACGATGGCCCAGACGACGAGTCCCACCCAGAACCAGTGCTGACCGATCCACTCGATCGGCGGGACTCGATCCGATCGGCCCAGGTAGATGCTGGCCACCGAGTACATTCCCAAGGGGAACACCATGCTCCACAGTCCCGCCGAATAGGTCATGGGCACACGGTGGATGAAGTGCCGCCAGGCACCGGCGAGGACGAAGGAGGGGATGAGCCAGGTGGCGAAGGCCCACAGCAGCGCCGAGGAGCTGCTGACCAGCAGACGCGTGGCGTCGAGGATCGGAGTGGACTCGAGTTCGAGCAGCCGTGAACCGGCAACGATCGAGATCGCCAGGGCGCCCATCGTCACCCAGTACGGGGCGTCGAGGTCCTCGGGCCCGAACCTGTGCAGCAGCACCCGCATGCCGACGAACAGGGCACAGGCGATGTAGAGCGCCAGCCCCACGGCCCACATGATCACGGCCACCAGGGTGAGTGCGACCACGAGACCGGGCGAGGGGAAGGACTTCGGCAGCTCGAGCGCCAGGCTGGAGGCGACGACTGCCACGGACTGAGCGGCGACCACCCAGACGAACCAGGTGCCGTTGACCCCCTTGACCACGGGGCGGATGCTCGAACCGAGCACAGCGGCGAACGGGATCCCGTAGCCGAGCACGAGCCACAGCAGTGCGCCGATGCCGAAGAGGACCAGGGCCAGCGGAGCCATTCCGAGACCGACCAGGGCCGTGGCGATGACATTCGTGCCGGCGATCGCGGTGAAGAAGCCGAAGGATCGAGTCGGATCGTGCAGGTCGGCTCTCAGCGATTCGCGGAACCGGATCGCGCGTATGACGGACAGGGTGATGAAGAACAGATAGAGGGCCACGGCCAGCCAGAACAGTGCGCCGGAGAGCACGGGCAGGCCCTTGAGCTGCGCCCCGATCGATACGATGCCGGTGGCCATCACCGAGGCGAAGCATCCGGGGGCGAGCGTCGACGGGCTCAGGCCCCAGTCCCGGTGCAATCGCGTGAGATTGCGATCAGCCGTGCTCATCCGCTCCTCGCTCTCGTCTTCCTCGGTCCGCCCGCTCGGTTCCTGTCGCCTGTCCGAGCTTCGACGCTTTCGATATTACGGCCCTCATCGGATTCCTGCTCTCGGGCGGTCGCCTCGGTGTGCGATTGCCGACATCTGGGGCCTTCAGATTTCGATTCACGGGAGAATTCACTAGAGTTACCCATGAGTAACGTCAAGTGTGTCGACCCGTCCCATCCCGCCCCGCGCCCACGGTGGCGTAGTCTGCATTCACATGGGCGGGTGCACAAGCGCCCGGCACGCACCGAGTCGAAGCGGGCACAGACGATTGGGAGCCATGGCAATGGAGAGCACAACGGACACTCTCACCGAACATGACGATATCGACGACACGGCGGTTTCGCTGAGCGGGTGGTCGATGTCGGGCAAGCAGGGCAGCGTCTTCAGCGATATCGACCTCGAGCTTCCGACCGGCGCGATCGCGATCGTCCGGGGCCCGGCCGGCAGCGGCAAGACGTCCTTCCTGCTGTCGCTGGCCGGACGGATGCGGCCCTCGGAGGGGCAGGGTCGCCTCGGCGATCTGGACGTCCGCAAACAGGCCCGAGCCGTGCGTGAACGGGTCGCTGTCGGACACGTCGAGGGGCTGACCGACCTCGAAGGCGATTTCACGGTCGCGCAGCACATCGCCGAGCGGCAGATCATGCTCCAACCCTGGTACAAGCCGTGGGTGTCGAAGAGGTCCCTGCGCGAGGTCATCAGCCTGATCCAGGACACCTTCCGCTCGGCCTCGGACTTCATCGACGACCTGCCCGAGGGCACGTTCTCGACCACGGACGCGCGGGAGGCCGACTTCCTCATCGACGATGAAGGCGAGGTGTTCGTCTCGGACCTGAGCGAGCTGCAGAAGTTCTTCCTCGAATTCGGCCTTGCCAGCCTGAGCCGCCCGCCCATCGTCGTCGTCGACAACATCGACTACCTGCGCGAAGCCTCCGACCGGGCCCGCGCCTGGGCCGGACTCCTCATCTACCAGCAGCTGCGCAGGTCGTGGGATCCTGAGGACCCGCTGACGTTGATCGTCTCCTGCGAGGACTCCGGCGAGTTCGACATCGCCGCCGAGTCCCTCGGAGCGCAGGCAAAACCGGCGGCGGTGGTCGAGCTGGAGATGGTCGCCCACCACCGACCACACGAGCATTCGCGCCACTGACGAGTCCCGGACCGCTGCGCCGCCCGCGCCGAGGCAGCACTTGAGACCGGTCCGACCCCCACAGCAACCACTGCACCACGAATTCGAACAACAGGAGATTCCCGGATGTTCTCCCTTCCCTGGTTAGAGCTCTCACGATTCAAGCGGCACGCGATCACGCGCCTGGCGATGATCGTCATCGCCGTCATCCCCGCGATCTACGGTGGTCTCTACCTGGCCTCGAACTGGTCTCCGACCGACAACCTCGACAAGCTCCAAGCGGCCGTGGTCAACGAGGACACCGGCGCCGAGAAGCCGGACTCCGATGGCGAGACCCTGCACGCCGGTGATGAGCTCGTCGATGAGATCACACCCGAGGGCGAGGGCGGCTTCGACTGGGAGGAGACCTCCCAGGAGGAGGCTGATGAGGGACTGGCCGAGGGCAAGTACTTCGCTGTCCTCGAGATCCCCTCGAACTTCTCCGAGCGTTTGGTCTCCACCGGCGGCGACGACCCGGAGCAGGCAGGGCTGCAGCTGCGCACCGATGACGCCCACAACTTCATCATCGGCCAAATGGCCGGAACCGTGCTCACCGAGATCAAATCGAGCCTGAACAAGACCACCACGGCCGAATACGTCTCGGAGGTCTACGTCGGCTTCAACGACATCCACTCCAAGACCGAGGAGGCCGCCGACGGAGCCTCGCAGCTCCACGACGGCTCCGTCGAACTCCACGACGGCACCGGCGAGCTCGTCGACGGCACCACCGAACTCGACGGTGGTGTCGGCAAGCTGCAGAAGGGCATCGGCGAGCTCGATGACGGTGCCGGAGAGCTCGCGGACGGCAGCGGCGAGCTCAAGACGGGGGCGGACACCCTGGCGAAGTCCACCACCGAGGCGAAGGACGGTTCGAAGGAACTCGCCGACGGCGCCGGGCAGGTCGCCGACGGGACCGGACAGCTGCGCGATGTCGCCGACGGTGCCACCGACAAGGCCGATGATCTCAAGGAGCGGGCCGATGACCTCGTCGACGGGACTCGACCCAAGCTCCAGCAGGCCGAGGACGACTTCGAGGGAGCTCGGACAACGGTCAGAGGCGACGTGGACGACCGGGTCAGGAAACTGCAGGAGAAGTACCCGGACGATCCGGACGTCGCGAAGCTCGCCGATGACGTGGACAGCCTCGGCGGGGAGCTCGACGACGCGCATTCGAGGGCGAAGAAGGCCACCGACAAGGCCAAGGACCTCGAGGACCGGGTCAGGGATGCCGTCGACGGCGTCATGGACAAGATCCACGAAGCCGATAGGAAGATCGGTCAGCTCGACAACGGGGCGCAGCAGGTCGCGACGGGTGCCGATGATCTGCATTCGGGCCTGGTCAAGCTCGATGCCGGCGCGGGCGAGCTCGCCACGGGTGCCGGTGACCTCAATGACGGAGCCAAGCAGCTCAAGGACGGAACCGAGCAGGCGAAGTCCGGTGTCGGCGACCTCAAGGACGGCTCGTCGCAGCTCGTCGACGGGTCGAAGGAACTCGACTCGGGGGCCGGGGAACTCGCCGACGGCTCCGGGGAGCTCGCCGACGGCCTCGAGGAGGGGCTCAAGCAGATCCCGACCTATGACAAGAACGACCGCGATCACCGTTCGGATGTCGTGGCCGTGCCGGTCGATGCCGACAAGGTCGAGGACAATCCGGTCGACGCCTATGGTGAGGGCCTGGCGGCCTTCTTCGTCTCACTGGCGCTGTGGATCGGCGGAATGATCACCTATATGGTCATCAACGCCATCCCGTATCGGGCCCTGGCGTCTTCGGCGAAGTCCACGCGCATCGCCTGGGCCGGCTATGTGCCCGGTCTCCTCTTCGGCGTCGCCCAGGTCGCTGTGCTCTACCTCGTGCTCACCTTCGCCCTCGACTTCTCGGCCGGCGCGTGGCTGTGGACTCTGCTGTTCTCGATCCTCGTGGCCGCGTGCTTCCATGCCGTGCACCAATTGTGTGTGGCGGCGCTCGGCGGTGTCGGCAGGCTCATCGCCCTGGTGCTGCTGATGATCCAGATCGCCTCGGCCGGAGGGACCTATCCGGTCCAGACGGCTCCGGGGATCTTCCAGATCATCTCGCCCTTCCTGCCGATGACGCATGCAGTCAACGGACTGCGCACGCTCATCGCCGGAGGCGACATGTTCATCGCAGCGCAGGCGGCAGTGGTCCTGCTGCTGATGCTGCTGATCAGCCTGGTCGCGACCGTCATCGTCTGCAGCCGCAAGCGCATGGTCACACTCACGCAGCTGCATCCGAGCCTGCAGCTGTAGGCCCGGAGCGAGAACCGACGCCGAGGAGCTGGGGGCCTCCTGAGGCGCTGTCTTCCGAGAAGTGGTCGCGTTCGGATACCGAATCGCCGATTTCCTATCCGAACGCGACCAGTTCTCGCTGTGTCCAGTGCCGCGACAGACGGCGGCGGTGCAAGCGCTCGGACGATCCCGCGACCGGGCCTCCCGAGGCCCGGTCTACCCGAGAGCCAGGCGCACCGCGAGGATGACGAGCACGATCGCGATGATCACATCGAGGACCTGCCACACCCTGGGCCTGGCCAGATAGCGGGAGAGCCCACGGGCGCCGTAGCCGATGCCGAGGAACCACGTGGCCGAACCGAGCATCGCGCCGATCGTGAACGGTCCGACGCCGCCGTGGCCCTGCTGGTGCGCGAGATTGCCGAGCATGACGACCGTGTCGAGGTAGACGCCGGGATTGAGGAAGGTCAGGGCCAGGGTCGTGAGGACGATCGACTTCAGGCTGCGCTGGTGGGTGTCGGCTTCGAGCCCGGATGCCGTCCGAGCCGATCTCAGGCTGGTCCACGCGAACCACAGCAGATAGGTCACCCCCAGCCACCGCAGGACCTCCAGGGCCCACGGTGCGAGGAGGACGATCGCCCCGATGCCCACGGTTCCCGCGCCGATGAGCAGCACATCGGCGAGGATGCAGATCCCGACGACGACGCCGAGGTGCTCGCGCCGGATCCCCTGTCGGAGGATGAGTGCGTTCTGCGGTCCGACAGCGATGATGAGCGACCACCCGGTGAGCAGGCCGGCGACGAGATGAGTGAGCACGGACCCAACAGTAGGGACCGAACGCAGAGAAGGAAAACAACAGAATATGTAATTGATGCACAATTGCTTCATGAACATCGAGCACGTCAAGGCCCTCGCCGCCGCCGTGGACGAAGGCACCGTCGAAGGTGCGGCCTTCGTCCTCGGCATCACTGCCTCGGCGGCCAGCCAGCGCATCCGCACCCTCGAGTCCCGCCTCGGGCAGGTGCTCATCCGACGGACGAACCCGATCACCGTCACCGAGGCGGGGCAGGCCATCCTGCGCTATGCGCGGCAGGTCGAGCTCCTCGAATCCGAGGCCCTCGACCGTCTGCACGGCATCGATGCCGATGCGCTCGGCACGGACGGAGGCAGGCGACGCGAGCCCACGGTGCTGCGGATCGGAGTCAACGCCGATTCGATGGCGACGTGGTTCCGCCCTGTCTTCGCCGAGGCGGCCGGCTGGGACGACGTCGTCATCCGCATCGAGATGGTCGACCAGGACAAAGCACTGCCGCTGCTGGCTTCGGGGGAGGTGCTGGGCACGATCACCTCGGATAGGACCGGGGGACACGGCACGCGCGTCGACGAGCTCGGGACGATGCGCTATGTCGCCGTGGCGCAGCGCTCACTGCTGGAGCGGCACTCATCCGATACGAATGCGGATCTGACCCGACTGCCGATGGTGAACTTCGGGCAGGACGATGATCTGCAGTTCGAGTTCCTCCGTCGCTGCGAGGCAGAGGGGCGGCCGCCGGTGTCGGTCGTGCCGGGATCGGCCGAGTTCGTCGCCGCGGTCGCGGCCGGACTCGGGTGGGGAATGGTTCCGATCATGCAGCTCGAGGCACTCGACGCCGACCTCGTCGAGATCGGTGAGAACCCACATATCGACGTTCCGCTGTACTGGCACCACTGGACGCTGGCGTCCGACAAGCTCTCCCGGCTGACCGAGGCTCTGCGCCGCGCGGCCGCCGCCATGCGCTGATCCCCGGCGGCCTGAGCCTTCGACGGGCCCGGGTCAGAGGCCGAGGATCCGGCCGATCGTCCACTTGAGCTGCTCGTGGGCGGCATCGACCGTCATGGTCTCGGGCGTGATGATCGAGTGCAGGGCGATTCCGTCGATGGTGGTGAACAGGGCCGTGGCCGCCGGCGCCGTCTCGGAGGGGTCGAGGTGGCCTTCGGCCGCAAGAGTGTTCAGCCAGCGGTGCAGGCAGTCACAGGTGACCCGATGCCCGTGCTCGAGGAGCCGGCGGGAGACCGCTGCCTTCTCGGGTCCGAGAGCGTGCAGGTGCATGGAGAACCAGAGTTCGAGCTGGAGCTCGCGACGTTCGTGAGTGGGCAGGAGCTGGGCACAGCACTGAAAGAGGCGCTGACCGGGGTCGATCGATGAGTCGGTGATGGAGAAATCGCTGATCACGGTGTCGATGGACCGCAGCGCGACGGCCTCGTGGAGTTCGGACTGAGTCGGGAAGTAGTGGCGCAGCGTCGACGCACCGACTCCGGCCTCGGCGGCGACGGCACGCACGCTGAGATTGGCCTGTCCGGGTTCCGATCGCTCGGCCAGGCGAATAGCCGCGGCGATGATGTCCTCTCGTTTCGACAACTGCCCTTCTTCCTCATTGACAGCGGTGGTTCCAGCCAGTGTATAGTGCGCTGTACTAGTACGGCGTGCTAAAGCGTTCTCAGGCGTTGCGAGTGCGGTGTGCCAGTCCGACCGGAGGACCCGAACGGAAGAAGAGAGCCCTCATGATCGACAGCCTGCAGGAATTCGCCGGAGCCATCCCCGTCTGGCTGCAATGGGCGGGCATTCTGCTCGTCTCCGCCATCCCCTTCGTCGAGTCCTACTTCGGTTCGGTCATCGGCGTGGCGATCGGCATGCATCCGGTCGTCGCCATCCTCATGGCCGTCATCGGCAACGTCATCTCGATGCTCGTCTTCGTCTACGGGGCCGGCGCCATCCGCGACAGAGCGACGAAGAACCGGCAGGCCGAGGAGAAGCCGAAACGGCAGCGCCTCAAGCGCATGTTCGACAAGTTCGGGGTGCCGGGAGTCTCGCTGCTCGGCCAGACGCTCCTGCCCTCGCAGATCACATCGTCGGCGATGGTCGGATTCGGCGCGAACCGCAACGTCGTGGCCATCTGGCAGGTCGTCTCGATCATCCTCTGGGGTGTGCTCTTCGGCGTGCTCGCGACGCTGGGCATCGAGCTCGCTCTGCGCTGAGATCGGCGGGCACGACCCTCGCGACCGGGACCGCACGGCCCCCGCGACCGGGACCGCACGGCCCCCGCGAGCAGGACCGCACGGCCCCGCGAGCAGGACCGCACGGCCCCGCGGTCGGGCGCGCACGCGGCGCCCGCGACCGGCGGTCATGTCAGTGCCCCGGCCTAGACTGGGCCCATGACGGAAAGCGCACCGACGACCCCGCCCCCGACGACATCGCCCGAGTCCTCCGCCCACGATGACTTCGCCGCCGCGGCTCAGCGGATCCTCTCCGAGCTCACCGCGGACCCGGACGCGCAGTTCCGCGATGGCCAGCTCGAGTCGATCCGCGACCTCGTGGAGTTCAAGAAGCGCGTCCTCGTCGTCCAGCGCACCGGTTGGGGCAAGTCCGCGGTGTACTTCGTCGCCACCCGAATGCTGCGCTCGGCCGGCACCGGCCCCAGCCTCATCATCTCCCCGCTGCTGGCGCTCATGCGCGATCAGATCGCGGCCGCGCAGCGGGCCGGAGTCCGCGCCGCCAGCCTCAACTCGTCCAATGTCACCGAATGGGACTCCGTGCTCGAGGACCTGCGGGCAGGCAGCCTCGACGTTCTGCTGGTCTCCCCGGAACGGCTGAACAACCCGCAGTTCCGCGACGAGGTGCTTCCTCAGCTGCTGTCCTTCCTCGGCCTCATCGTCGTCGACGAGGCCCACTGCATCTCCGACTGGGGGCACGACTTCCGCCCCGACTACCGACGCATCGGTCACATCCTGGCCGAACTGCCCGCGAACACCCCGGTGCTGGCGACCACCGCCACGGCCAATTCGCGCGTGGTCGCCGACGTCGCCGAACAGCTCGGTCACGACACCACCGTCGTCCGCGGCGAACTCGCCCGCGACTCCCTGCGCCTCGGCGTCCTGTCCGGCCTCGATGCGAGTGCCCGGATCGCGTGGCTGGGCTCCCACCTGTCCGATTTCACCGGATCGGGCATCGTCTACACGCTCACCGTCTCCGCCGCTGAGGACATCACCCGGATGCTGCGCGAACAGGGTCACGAGGTCCGCTCCTACACGGGACGCACCGATGCCGAAGAGCGCGCCGAACTCGAGGGCCAGCTCAAGGACAACCGACTCAAGGCGCTCGTGGCCACCTCGGCGCTGGGGATGGGCTTCGACAAACCCGACCTCGGATTCGTCATCCACATCGGCGCGCCGTCCTCGGCCGTGGCCTACTACCAGCAGGTCGGCCGTGCCGGCCGCGCCACGGACTCGGCCGATGTGCTGCTGCTGCCCGGGGCTGAGGACGAACAGATCTGGGAGTACTTCGCCACCGCCTCGATGCCGAATCAGGCTGATGCGAATGCCGTGCTCGCGGCGTTGGCCGAGGCGGACGGTCCGCTGTCCGTCGCCCGCCTCGAGACACTGGTCGGGACCAAGCGATCCCGCCTGAACCTCCTGCTCAAGACCCTCGAGGTCGAAGACGCGGTGATGAAGGTCAAGGGCGGATACGTCTCGACCGGGCAGGGGTGGACCTACGACCGGGAGCGCTATGAGAAGGTTGCGGCCGTGCGTGCCGCCGAGGCCCGGGCGATGCTCGACTACGAAGCAACCGGCCAGTGCCGGATGGAGTTCCTCATCCGTCAGCTCGACGACCCCGATCCGCGCCCCTGCGGCCGCTGTGACAACTGTGCCGGAGTGTGGTTCTCGCCCGAGATCTCCGATGAGCAGCGCCGGGCCGCGGCCGGGAATCTGCACAGGATCGGCCTGCCCATCGAACCGCGCAGCACCTGGCCCAGCGGACTGGCCAACATCGGCGTGCCGCTCAAGGGCCGGATCCCGGCCGAGGAGCTCGCCGAGGAGGGGCGAGCGATCGCGCGTCTGTCCGACCTCGGGCAGGGTCAGACCCTGCGGTCCTTCCTCGCCCCCGATGCGCCCGATGCCGAGGTGCCGACGCAGATCGGCCAGTGGTGCCTCGAGGTGCTCGGGAAATGGGACTGGACCACCCGCCCCGAGGTGGTCGTATCGATTCCGAGCGCCCGCCGTCCCATGACCGTGCGATCCTTGGCCGCGAACCTCGCAGCGGCCGGTCGCCTCGTCGACGGCGGTGAACTGCTGCAGGTCGGTGATCACGGGACCCCGGACGTCAACAGCGCCTTCCGCGTCAAGGACCTCTTCGAAGCCTTCGTCGTCCCGCCCGAGATCGAACAGGCGGTGGCCGGCAGGTCCGTGCTTCTCGTCGACGACGAGGTCGTCTCCCGGTGGACGATGACGATCTGCGCACGCCTGCTGCGACAGGCCGGAGCCGCCTCGGTGCTGCCGTTCGCCCTGGCTCTTCGAGCCTGAACTCGTCCCGGTCCTTACGCTCTGGCCCTTACGCCCTGAAGCGAGCGGCCGGGCCCGAGCACGACTGGGCGAGCCACAGGGTCGCCTCGGCGCCGGTCACGGATTCTGCTGCAGCTGGAGCGTGGCACCTTCCGGATCGGTGACCGTGGCGATGCGCCCGTAGGGGGAGTCCTCCGGACCGGCGAGCACCATGCCGCCGAGCGCGGTCACCTTCGCGGCGGTGGCGTCGACATCCTCGACATTGATGTAGGTGCGCCAGAACGACACCTGCGTCCACTCGCTGGCATCGCAGATGCCGGCCACGGCATCATCACCGGCCCCGTGGGTGGCGTACGGGAACCCCTCCATCGGGATGATGTCGAAGGAGAAGACGTGGCCGTAGAACTCGTTGGCGACCGGGTAGTTGACGGTCATGAGTTCGAACCAGACCGGGGTGCCCGGCGTCAGGGGAGTGTCGAAGCCGGAGAACTCGCCGGGCTGCCACATGCCCACTCCGGCGCCGGTGGGATCGGTGATCACGGCCATCTGGCCCAGTGGGCCGACGGCCATGGGCTCGGCGATGGGGGCGGCACCGGCTTCGAGCGATGCGGCATAGACGCCGGAGATGTCATCGGTGTGGAGGTAGGTCGTCCACATGGCCGGAGCCAGCGGATTCGGGGTGCCGTCCATATGGACCGCGCGCATCGCTCCGCCGACGGTCGCCCCGCCTTTCGTGATCATGTTGTAGTGGCCGAAGTCGGGGCCCTGGTCGGTGAACTCCCACCCGAAGATCTCCGAGTAGAAATTCGTGGTCGATTCGAATTCCTGGCACGTGTAGTCGATCCAGGTGGGCTGTCCTTCGCGGGGGCTGGTCGGCATGGCGGCTCCTCATCGGTTGCAGTCTCTAGTGCCACGTACGGGTGAAATCGGCGAAGCAGTCGGTCAGTGCCGCCTGCAGCAGCGGACCGAAGGTCACGCGACCGACTCCGAGCTCGGTGAGCTGGGTGAGATCGAGCTCCTCGGGGACCGCTCCCTTGATCGGGTGGGCCGTGACGTTCAGCGGCAGGGTGACCTGGGACAGGATCGACTTGAGTGTGTCCACATCGGGAAGCCGGACGGGGTAGACGGAGTCGGCGCCGGCCTCGGTGCACAGGCGGAGACGGCGGACCGCCTCGGCGGTGGGGTCGTCGAAGTCGCCGGGGTACTTGAACACGTCCGTGCGGGCGTTGATGACGACATGGACCCTTTGGGCATCGGCGGCCCGGCGCAGACTCCAGATGTACTCGGCGTGCTCCTCGGGACTGCGCAAGCTGCCGCGGCTGTGGATCGTGTCCTCGATGTTCACCCCCACGGCGCCGGCCTCGAGGAGACCGGCGATGAGATCGGGGGCGGGGGTGTCGTACCCGGATTCGAGGTCCGCGGTGACCGGAACATTCACCGCCGAGGTGATGCGGGAGATCCCCTCGAGCGCCTGCTCGAGGGTCATCGCCTCCCCGTCGGCGTGCCCGAGCGAATCGGCCAGAGGGTGCGACCCGATGCTCAGGGCGTTGAACCCGACATCGACCATCGCACGAGCCGACCAGGCATCCCAGACGGTCGGCAGCACGAGCGGCTCGTCCTGGTGATGGCCCTGCAGCAGGGTGAAGGCGCGTTCGGCGAGAACCGTGTAATCGACCATGGGCAATACTGTTCCACCCCGAGGGGGCGACACGCCAGAGCTCGGAGGCGTTCACCAGAAGGTCTCAGACTCAGGCGTTGATACCATGAACGTCAACCGAGGTTGTCGCAGGGAGGGACCGAGGTGGCCGGTGCGGGCACCATTCGCGTTTCGCCCAAGCCCGAGCGGGTCTGGGCACTTCTCGCCGTGCTCGCAGCCATGATCTGCCTGCTCATCGAGATCCCCGCGGCCCTGGCCGCCGAAGGCGACTATTCGTTCGTGCGGCAGTCGATCAGCCACCTCGGGATGACCGGATGCGGACAGTGGGGAGACTCCGAACCCCCGCTCGAGGTGTGTTCGCCGGCTCACCCGCTGGTCAACGGCGTCTTCATCCTCTCCGGTTCGATGCTTGCGGTGATCGCCTTCGTCTGGCACGACTGGATCTCCCCGACGGCCCTCGGCCGGTGCGGGTCCTTCCTGCTCGCCGCCGGCGGGATGCTCCTGGCCGGAACGGGCATGGTCCCGGCCGATATCGATCCCACCATGCACGCGGTGCTCGGCTTCGGCGGCGCCGTGGTGGAGAACATCGGCCTGCTCACCGTCGGGATCGCCATGACCGCATGGTCGAAAACGCGTCGGATCGGACGCGTCGAATTCGGTGGGCTCACGATCGGCCTGGGCGTGCTCGGGCTCGTCGGGACCGCGCTCATGGCGGTCCCTCCGGAATGGGGCCTGCCGGTCGGGATCATCGAACGTCTCGCGGTCTACCCGTTCCTCATCTGGTTCGTCCTCGCGGGGTGGATGCAGCTGCGCGATGCCGCGAGGCGCCGGCGGCAGCTGGAGGCGCGAAGCTGACTGAAGAGGCATCGCGCGTTTGTGTGATACCCTTAGTGAACAACGTTCACAAAGGAACTTCATGAAGATCCTCATCCTGGCGCCGGGATCGCGCGGCGATGTCGAACCTGCCCTCCGCATCGCTTTGGGGCTCATCGCCGATGGGCATGAGACAACGATCGTCGCTCACGCCGACTACGAACATTCCGTCACTGCTCTCGGATGCTCGTTCGTGCCCTTCACAATGCCCCTCGAACCACCTGCTGCCCCCGATGGGAAGGCTCCGGGTGCCCGCGGCTACCTCGCGCACCTGAAGACCTATATGTCCGACCATGCACGGGCCGCGCTCGCAGCCGCGCAGGTCGGCGGATTCGGGGCGGTCATCACGAACCCGATCTCTCCATACGGTCATGACATCGCCGAGGCTCTGGGTGTCCCCTCGGCAGAGGCCCTGCTGCAGCCGTCCGTGCCGAGTCGCGCGTATCCGCCGATGATCGCCTCGAATCTCGATCTCGGGCCCGTACTCAACCGCGGCCTCGGGAGTCTGCTGGGGCGAATCCCCGCACCCGTCGACGCGGCTGTCGCGCATATCCGCAGTGAACTCGGTCTGCCGCGAGAGAGCCGTCACGCCGCTGTTCGTCGCCGGATGCGTGCCGGACTGCCCGCCCACCACGGCATCTCACCCGTGGTCCTGCCACGACCCAAAGACTGGCCGAGCAACCTCAGCCTCGACGGATTCTGGTGGCCCGTCGTCGATGAGGACTGGGCGCCCGAACCCGACCTCGCGGAGTTCCTCGCCGCCGGGCCGCCGCCCGTTCTCATCACTTTGGGCAGCGTCGACGTCCGGACCGGCGGTGATTCGGCCGTCGCCGACTTCGTGCGCACCACCGACCGTCGCGTCATCGTGCAGGGGGCGTCGGGTCTGGTCCTCGCCGAGGCGGCCCCGCACCGGGTCTTCGCCGCCGGTGATGTGCCCCATTCCTGGCTGCTGCCGCAGGCAGCAGCGGCTGTGCACCAGGCCGGCGCCGGGATCACCGCGGCGTGCCTGCGTGCCGGAACCCCGGGTCTGCCGATCCCACAGCACACCGACCAGTTCTACTGGGCGGGCCGGGCACACGCGCTCGGGGCCGCTGCGGCTCCGCTCAAAGGCAAGGCGAGCACTGCCGCAGGGATCGCCGCCGGGGTCGACCAGGTCATCGGAGACGCAGGGTTCGCCCGCCGGGCGGCACGGATCGGGGCGCGACTCGAGGACGGTGACAGCACGGCGCCGCTGCGCCGGTGGGCGGCCGAGCACGATGGCTGAGAGCGCGGCGGATGAGAGCACGGCGACTGAGGGCAGCGGTCGCGACGAAGGAAGGACAGGCCGTCCGGCGCGGCTGAGTCGGATCAGCATCGTCCGCACGGCGATCGGCCTCGCCGACCGCAGCGGCCTCGAAGCAGTGACCATGCGCGCCGTGGCCGCCGAACTCGACGGTGTCGCCGCCGCCCTGTACCGGCACGTGCGCGGCCGTGACGAACTCATCGACCTCATCCGAGACGAAGTACTGGCAGAACGGCGGGAGGTGATCGAGACAGGGGAGTGGAGGGCAGACCTGCGTGACTTTGTGCGCGGACTCCTGACCATCCACGAGGCCCACCCGTGGCTGGCGACCGACGGCCTTCCCTCACGCCTTGGTCCGCGGGCGCTCGCCACCACGGAGACCGCAATGTCGCTGCTGTCCTCGCATCCGGCGGGCCGCGACCAGAAGTATTCGGCCATTGCCGTGCTCTTCGAACTCATCTCCGGCTTCGCTCGCAGCGCCGCCGCGACCCGAGCGCTGACGGCTGACGTCACATCGGAATCCGACAGCGGCTCTACTGCAGCTCCGGGTGACCAACCGAGCCCCGTCGCGGCCGAGCGCGATCACGCGATCACCGTCGCGACTCGGCGCGACCATGCGATCGCCGTCATCCTCGCAGCTGTGACGGGGGTCCTCGACGATGAAGAGGTCGGTTCCTGCTCACCGCACTGATGCGCCGGTGGCCGAGAGGCCCCTACAGCCGCGGGGTTCGCGGCGGCACCTCGCGACGCTTGCCCGTGGCCTCGAAGGCCGCGGCGATCTCGATCAGGGCGGTGTCGTCCCAGCCGCGGCCGGCGATCGTCAGCCCCACCGGGATCCCGGTGTCGGCCATCGTGCCCATCGGCACCGTCACCGACGGGATCCCGAGGTGGCGGGGCACGAGGTTGCCGTTGGCCACCCAGGTGCCGTTGCGCCAGCCGAGGTCGGCCGAGGCTTCGCTGACGTCCATATCGGCCGGGCCGACATCGGCCATGGCCGGGAAGATCACCGCGTCGAGGCCGAGCTCGTCCATCCACTCCTCGAGGTCGATCCGGCGGGTCTCCTCGAGTCCGCGGAGACCGGACTCGAGCAGCGGGATCTCGGTCGGAGACGAGTAGCCATTGGCTCGCACCTGCTCGGGATAGGTGGCGATGTCGTCCTCGAAGCCGGTGTAGCGGTCCGGCAGCGCGCCCGGCGGCTGCGGAAAGATCTTCGCACCGTCGACCTCGGCGAGCGAACTGAGCTGCGGGTCTCCGTTCGCTGAGAGGAAATCGTCCCAGGCCCAGGAGGAGAGGTCGTTGATCTCCCGGTCGAGGTACTCGGCGCTGACGAGACCGCGGGTGCGGATCGTCGGTGCCCCGGGGCGGTCGCCCTCGTAGTTGCTCACGACGGGGAAGTCCGTCTCGACCACCTCGGCGCCGGAGGTCTCGAGGTCACGTCGGGCGGCCTCCCACACCTGAATCACCGAGGCGCGGGTGTCGATCCGCTGTCCGGTGGGCCCGCCGATCCCTCCCTCGGGGTTCGTGCCGGCCTCGGGATCGGCGTTGATGTACATCCTCGGCACCCCGAGGCGCTTGCCCGCCAGCGTCGAGGCCGCCGCCCGAGCATCGACCGGCAGCAGCGCGGCATAGGAGTCCGGGCGCACGGCCGCTGCCCGGGGGATCTCGACCCACGGCTGCACACGCCAGAAGTCACCGCGGGTCTCATCATCGTCGGTGACGATGACGTCGAGGACCTCGCACAGATCGGCCATCGTGCGGGTGTGGGGGACGACGACGTCCATGGTCGGCACGAGCGGCCAGTTCCCGCGCACACTGATCACCCCGCGCGAGGGAGTGTAGGCGATGAGCGCATTGTGCGAGGCCGGAGCGCGACCGGACGACCAGGTCTCCTCACCGAGGCCGAAGGCCGCGAAGCTCGCCGTCGTGGCCGTGCCGGACCCGTTCGAGGAACCTGAGGCGAAGGCGCTGGTCAGCCAGTCCGCGTTGTACGGGCTCTCGGCGCGACCGTAGAGACCGCGCTGCATGCCGCCGTTGGCCATCGGCGGCATGTTCGTAAGCCCCAGGCAGATGGCGCCGCCGGCGCGCAGGCGCTCGATCGTGAATGCGTCCTTCTGGGCCACGAGATCGGCGAAGGCCGGCGAGCCCGAGGCGACGGTCAGCCCGGCCACCATGTAGCTGTCCTTCGCGGTGTAGGGGATTCCGTCGAGGGGGCCCAGCGTGCGACCGGCGGCGCGTCTGTCGTCGGCGGCGGCCGCCTCGGCCAGGGCCTGCGGGTTCTCGACGACCACGGAATTCAGTCGGGTCTCGGACTCCGGGCCGTCGAAGGCGCTGATCCGGTCCTGATAGGCCTCGACGAGTTCGACCGAGGTGGTGGTTCCGTCTTCGAGGGCCGTCCGCAGATCGGCGATGGACGCTTCGACGACATCGAACTTCGACATGTTCATCCTCCGGGCACTCGACGGACGTGGGTGTGTTCCTGCCCAGACTAGCCTCGATCCGCTCGAGGCGGGCTGCGGAATCCGTCGCCCCGAGGTCTGGACGCTGGTTCTACCAGCGGTAGAATGGCGGTGGAGATGGGCTCCACGTTGCTCCTCATCGAGCCGGTCGCAAGGAAGTGGTGACATGCCGCGAAGAGTGAACGATCTTCGAGGGCTGGCCGAGGTCAGCCGGGTACTGCTGCTGGGAGCTGTGCAGAAGCATCCGGGCAGTCGACTCAAGGAACTCGCCGCCGAGGTGGGTCTGCACATCAACACCGCCCGTGACCATCTGCACGTGCTCGTCGACGAGGGATTCATCTGCCAGCGGGCCGAATCGACGGGCACCCGAGGCAGGCCGCCGATGGTCTATCTGCCCGTCGACGATCCCGAGACGAATGCGGCCGCCGCCGAGCGCATCGCCCGCGCCCGCGAACATCATGAGACGCTGCGCCGGATCGTCGCCGACGAGGATCTGCGGCCGGCCGCGCTCGAAGGCCTCGGGGACGTCGCCGGGGCCCAGTTCGATGTGCTCTACGAGCATCTCGACGACTCGGGGATGGAGCCCGAGCCCGATGACGAGGAGCTGCGGATCTCGTTGGCCCCGTGTCCGCACTACCGGATGGTCGGCGAGGACCGGGCGATCGCCTGCGGCGTCCACGCGAACCTCGTCCGGGACCTCCTCAAACAGGTGCCGGGTCCGCTCGAGCTCGATCGGCTCCACCCCTATGTCTCATCGGACAGATGCCAGATCCTGCTCCGCCAGCGCCGATGCCCGAACCCGACCGAGGCGGAGCGGACCGAGGCCGGGACCGATTCCGAGTCCGCGGCCTCGGCGGGAGACCCCCACTCCGACGGCTCCGACCGGGACGCTCAGTAGTCGATGCGCTCCCAACCGCGGCGCTCGGGCTGGGTCTGCCGGTCCTTGGAGCGGTAGATGATGTACGGACGGGTGATGTAGCCCAGCGGTGCGGCGAAGACGTGGACGAGCCGGGTGAAGGGCCACAGCGCGAAGATGAGGATCGCGGACATGACGTGGATCTGGAATCCCAGCGGTGCCGAGGCCATGAGATTGACGTCGGGCTGGAACATCCAGAACTGGCGGAACCACACCGACACGCCCTCGCGGTAGTCGTAGTCGCTGAGTGCGGAGTCGAAGATCGTCGAATAGACCCCGGCGAGGATGACGACCGAGAGCATGAGGTACATGAGCTTGTCGAGCCGCGTCGTGGCGCCGAAGACGCGGTTGTTCGTGCGTCGGCGGTAGATGAGCAGCGCGAGCCCGCCGATCGTGGCCGCGGCGGCGCCCAACCCCACGGTGATGGCCATGAAGTGGTACATGTGGTCGGTGATCCCGACCGCCGATGTCCACGACTTCGGGATGCCGAGGCCGATGACGTGTCCCAGGAACACGAAGATGATCCCGTAGTGGAACAGCGGCGAGCCGATGCGCAGCAGCTTGGACTCGTAGATCTGCGAGGATCGGCTCGTCCATCCGAACCGGTCACGGCGGAAGCGCCAGATATGGCCGAGGACGAACACGGCCAACGCCATATAGGGGATGATCACCCACAGGAACGTTTCGAGTACTGTCGGCGAGGTCATGATCGCTCTCCTGTCACATCGCTCAGCGGAATGAAGGTGTGCTGCCCGCCGGCCGAGCAGCCGCCCGGGGCCGGTGCGGACGAGCCGTAGCCCGACATGTTCGGTGCCGCCGCCATCGCCGCGGTCATCTCGGCCGCGCTCGGCGGAGCATCGCCGTAGCCGCCGAGCCCGTCGAGGCCGACGGTCTCGGTGGCCGGTCCCTCGGCGGCCAAGCGCTGGACCGCGTGGACGTCGTCACCGTCGAGGGCCGGAAGAGTGGAGCAGACGGCGCGGATCGTGCCCGCCCAGGGGGAGTCGATCTCGGTCAGATGCAGGCGCAGCAGCTCGATGCCGGCCCGGTGGGTCAGCAGGATCCGCACCCCCGCGGCCAGGTCGTGCCCGGCCGCGAACTCGAGAACGTAGGTCAGATGGTCGGGCAGCTGCGATTCGTCCATGTCCAGACCCGCCGACCGGTAGATCTCCTTGATCTGCAGCAGTGCCTGCCCCCGCTTGCGCGTGTCCCCATTGGAGAAATAGGTCAGGAACAGGCAGCCGCGCCGCCGGGTGTCGAAGGTCTCGACATAGTCGGCGCGCATGCCGATGGGATCGACGGCGCCGAGGTGGCCGATCGTCTTGTCGAGATCCTCACGCAGGTGCGCGGGCACTCCGGCCCGGTCGAGGACTCCGGAGATCGCCGGCAGCCGCTCCAGCAGCTCGTCACCGGGATAGTCGATGAGCCACGAGGCGGCGGCGTAGACGGCCCGCAGCGCCTCATCGCTGATCCCCTGAGCGGTCTGCCCGCCGGACTCGGCATGCTCGGCGGCGCGCTTGGTCCATTTGGACAGGAACTTCAGCGGACGGTACATCTCAGGCTCCGGCCGGTCCGCCGGTGGTCGGGAACAGTCCGGCGGGCCGTCCCTTCCCGTCCCAGCCCAACAGGTTGAGTCGACCGCGCAGATGCGAGCGGTCGGCATTGCGCTCGGCCAGCGGATCCGACATCCCCGAGGTGCCGGCGAAGCCGACGTCGGGCATCTCGTTCATCCCGGGTCCGCCCTCGGCGTTGAGCGGGCAGTCGGTGCTGATGCCCTCGAGGCTGTGGGCCTGTTCGGAGTGCCCGGCGGGGATGACATAGCGCTCGTCGTACTTCGCGATCGCCAGCAGCCGGTACATGTCCTCCATCTCCTCCGGCTCCATCCCCACTGCGTGCGGGATGCGCTGGTCGGGTTCGACGCCCATGTTGATATCGCGCATGAACGCGCGCATGGCCGCCATGCGCCGCAGCACATCGGCGACGATATCGGTGTCGCCGGCGGTGAAGAGGTTCGCCAGGTACTCGATGGGGATGCGCAGCTCGTCGATCGCGGCGAAGAGGTTCACCGCGTTCTCCGCGTCGTAGCCGGTGTCCTTGACCACGTCGACGACCGGCGACAGCGGCGGGATGTACCAGACCATCGGCATCGTCCGGTACTCCGGATGCAGCGGCAGGGCGAGGTCGTAGTCCTTGATCAGCTTGTACACCGGTGAGCGCTGGGCGGCCATGATCCAGTCGTGGGGGATGCCCGCGCGTTCGGCCGCATCCATCACCTCGGGATCGTGCGGATCGAGGATGAGGTCCTTCTGCGCGGCGAACAGGTCCTTCTCATCGGGCACCGAGGCCGCCTCGGTGACGCGATCGGCATCGTAGAAGACCAGCCCGATATAGCGCAGCCGACCCACGCAGGTCTCGGCGCACACGGTGGGTTCACCGTTCTCGATGCGCGGATAGCAGAACGTGCATTTCTCGGCCTTGCCGGTGCGGTGGTTGAAGTAGATCTTCTTGTACGGGCAGCCGGAGATGCACATCCGCCAGCCGCGGCAGGAGTCCTGATCGACCAGCACGATGCCGTCCTCCTCCCGCTTGTAGATCGCACCCGAGGGGCACGAGGCCACGCAGGAGGGGTTGAGGCAGTGCTCGCAGATGCGGGGCAGGTAGAACATGAAGGTCTGCTCGAACTCGAGCTTGACCTTGTCCGAGATCGATTTGAGCATCGGGTCGAGATCGGCCTTGGCATAGGTGCCGCCGAGGTCGTCGTCCCAGTTTCCCGACCATTTGATGTCCATGCGCTCGCCGGTGAGCAGGGATTTCGGCGGCGCCGTGGGGATGTGCTCCTGCTCCGGGGCCGAGAGCAGGTTGTCGTATTCGTAGCTCCAGGGCTCGTAGTAGTCCTCGATGCCCGGCAGCTTCGGGTTCGAGAAGATGGATGCGAGCTTCTTCAGCTTGCCGCCGGCCTTGAGCTTGAGCCGGCCGTTCTTGCTCAGCGCCCAGCCGCCCTGCCACTTCTCCTGGTCCTCGTAGCCGCGCGGGTAGCCCTGGCCGGGCCGGGTCTCGACATTGTTGAACCACACGTATTCGGTGCCCTTGCGGTTCGTCCACGCCTGTTTGCACGTGACCGAGCACGTGTGGCAGCCGATGCACTTGTCGAGGTTCATCACCATCGCCATCTGCGCCATGATTCTCATCGCCGTGCCTCCTGTTCCCGAGTCTGTGTCCGGTGCTGGTCGTGTGTGTGGGCCATGGCTTCAGTACTCCACGTTCTGATTGCTGCGGCGGCGGATCACGGTGACCTCGTCGCGCTGATTGCCTGTGGGCCCGTAGTAGTTGAACGCGAAGGACAGCTGCCCGTACCCGCCCACGAGGTGGGTCGGCTTGATCATGATCCGCGTCAGGGAGTTGTGGATGCCTCCGCGCTGCCCGGTCGTCTCCGTGAGCGGAACGTTGACCGTGCGCTCCTGGGCGTGGTGCATGAACGCCGTGCCCTTGGGCATGCGGTGGGAGACGACGGCGCGGGCGGCGACGACGCCGTTGCGATTGATCGCCTCGATCCAGTCGTTGTCGGCGATGCCCACGGCCTCGGCGTCCTCGACGCTCATCCAGATCGTCTGCCCGCCGCGGCCCAGGCTCATCATGAAGAAGTTCTCTTGGTACATCGAGTGGATCGCCCACTTGTTGTGCGGGGTCAGGTAGCGCACTGCGATCGAGGTGCCGTCCGAGTCCCCGATCTGCGGCTCACCGAACAGGGCGTTCATGTCCAACGGCGGCCGGAAGGTCGGCAGCCCGTCGCCCATCTCGAGGAACCAGTCGTGATCGATGTAGAACTGATAGCGACCGGTCAGCGTGTGCCAGGGCTTGAGTCTCTCCACGTTGATCGTGAAGGGGGAGTAGCGGCGCCCTCCGGCCTCGGACCCGGACCATTCGGGCGAGGTGATCACCGGCACCGGGGCCGCCTTCGCGTCCTCGAACGAGACCTGCTTGCCCTCGTGCTCGCCCGAGAGGTCGGCGAGCTTCTGCCCCGTGCGCTGCTCGAGCTTCTTGAACCCTTCGGTGGCCATGACGCCGTTCGTCGTCCCCGACAGGCCGAGGATGTAGTCCGCGGCCCGCCGGTCCGTGTCGAGACGGGGCTGGCCCTTGCCGGCGCCCTTGGTCGCGACTCCGTTGAGCCGACGCAGACGCTCGACGTGGTGGTCGACGTCGTAGCGGATGCCGCGGGCGTTCATCCCCTGGGACTCGAGCAGGGGCCCGATCGTCGTGTACTGGTCGTAGATCGCCGTGTAGTCGCGTTCGACCTCGACGAGCTTGGGCATCGTCCTGCCCGGGATCGGTTCGCATTCGCCGAACTTCCAGTCCTTGACCCGACCGTGCGGAGTGTTCAGCGCATCGGGGCTGTCGTGCTGCAGGGGTGCGGCCACGACGTCCGTGCGGGTGCCCAGGTGCGTGCGGGCGAGTTCGGAGAACTTCTCCGCGATCGTCGCCCAGGTCTCCCAATCGTTGCGGGACTGCCAGGGGGTCGAGATCGCCGGGTTGAAGGTGTTGACGAAGGGATGCATGTCCGTCGTCGACAGATCGTGCTTCTCGTACCAGGTCGCCGCCGGCAGCACGACGTCCGAATGCAGAGTCGTCGTGGTCATCCGGAAGTCGAGGGTCAGCAGCAGGTCGATCTTGCCTTCGGGGGCCTCTTCGCGCCAATCGACGTCGCGCGGCCGCAGGTGCTCAGGCGTCTGTTCGGCGGACACGGAGTTGTCCACGCCGAGGAGATGCTTGAGGAAGTACTGATCGCCCTTGGCCGAGGAGCCCAGCGTGTTCGCCCGCCACATCGACCAGATGCGCGGATAGTTGTTCTCCGCGTCCGGATCCTCGGCGGCGAACCGCAGGCGACCGCCCTTGAGCTCGTCGACGATGTGCTCGGCGCTGGTCTTGCCCGCGGCCTTCGCCTCCTCGGCGAGGTCGAGGGGATTGACGTCGAAGGTCGGATAGTACGGCTGCCAGCCCAGTCGGGCCGACTGGGCGATCGCATCGGCGGTCGACATGCCCTTGAACTTCCCCTGCCCGGCCCGGGCCGAGAGCATATCGGCCCCGAACTGGTCGTAGCGCCACTGGTCGGTGTGCATGTACCAGTACGTCGTCTGCGTCATCTGCCGTGGTGGGCGCGCCCAGTCCAGGGCGTTGGCCAGGTGCAGCCACCCGGTGAACGGGCGGATCTTCTCCTGGCCGACGTAGTGGGCCCAGCCGCCGCCGTTGACGCCCTGGGTCCCGCACAGCGTGGTCAGGGTCAGAAACGTCCGATAGGTCTGGTCGGAATGGAACCAGTGGTTCGTGCCGGCGCCCATGATGATCATCGAACGCCCGCGCGAGTCGCGTGCGTTGGCCGCGAACTCGCGGCCGATGCGGGCGGCCGCCTGCCACGGCACACCCGTGATCGCCTCCTGCCAGGCAGGGGTGTTCGGGCACGTCGCGTCCTCGTAGTTCTCCGCCCAGGTCCCGGGCAGGCCCTCGCGGCCGACACCGTATTCGGCGAGCATGAGGTCGAAGACCGTGGTCACCACCCGATCGCCGATGCGGACGACGGGGACCCCGCGGGTGACCTCGTCGATCTCGCCCTGGGCGGCGGTGTCGAAGCGCGGCAGACGGATCTCGGCGGTCCGGTCCGCATCGATGGTGCCGCGGTCTCCGGCGGTCGCCTCGGCGATGGACAGGGCCGGGTCGATGTCCTCGAGGTCGAGGTTCCACTTGCCCTGACCGTCGGCGGCGAAGCGGTGGCCCAGGGTGCCGTTGGGGATCGTGACCCGACCGGTGCGCTTGTCCCAGACGGCGGGCTTGAACTCGGCGTCGGCGGTGTCGGCCTCGGCGGTGACGGTGCTGCCGAGGTCGGAGGCGGTGACGAAGCGGCCGGGCCGGTAGCGGCCGTTGCCGTCGTCTTCGAGGTCGACGAGGAAGGGCAGGTCCGTGTAGGAGCGGACATAGGAGTCGAAGTAGTCGGTCTTCGCGTCGACGAAGAACTCCTTGAGGATGACGTGGCCCATCGCCATCGCCAGGGCCCCGTCGGTGCCGGTGGCAGGGGCCAGCCATTCGTCGGCGAACTTCACGTTCTCCGCATAGTCCGGGGCGATGGAGATGACCTTCTGCCCGTGGTAGCGGGCCTCGGCCATCCAGTGGGCGTCGGGGGTGCGGGTCAGGGGCACGTTCGAGCCCCACATCATCAGGTAGGAGGAGTTCCACCAGTCACCGGATTCGGGAACATCGGTCTGGTCGCCGAAGACCTGTGGGGATGCTGGGGGCAGGTCGGCGTACCAGTCGTAGAACGACAGCATCGAACCGCCGATGAGCTGGTGGAAGCGGGCACCCGAGGAGAACGAGACCGGACTCATCGCGGGGATGGGGGAGAATCCGGTGGTGCGGTCGGGTCCGAGGTACTTCACGGTGTAGACATAGGCGGCGGCGACGATCTCGACGGCCTCGGCCCAGGTCGCGCGCACGAGTCCGCCCTTGCCGCGAACCGATTTGTACCGGCGGGCCTTGACCGGGTCCTCGACGATGGACTTCCACGCCAGGACCGGGTCGTGTCCGTTGGCGGCCTTGGCCTCGCGGAACAGGCGCAGCAGGGCGCCTCTGACATAGGGATAGCGGACACGGGTGGGGGAGTAGGTGTACCACGAGAACGATGCGCCGCGGGGGCAGCCGCGCGGCTCGTACTCGGGCATATCGGGGCCCGGGCTGGGGTAGTCGGTGGCCTGGGACTCCCAGGTGATCAGTCCGTCCTTGACGTAGACGTGCCAGGAGCACGAACCGGTGCAGTTGACTCCGTGGGTGGAGCGGACGACCTTGTCGTGGGACCAGCGGTTGCGGTAGAAGGAGTCGCCCTGGCGCCCGCCCTTGAGGTGGAGCTCGCGCTTGTCGTCTGAGACCTCGGCCCGCGGGGTGAAGAACTTCCGGCTGCCGATGAGCGCATCCATGAGCGAATTGTCGGTGCCCGGGCGGTCGGTCCTGGGCACCGAGGACTCCGCAGACGTGTGCCCTGCGCTGCGCTGTGCCATGTTCTCGGTGGTCATGACCGTGTCTCCTTGTCGTCGTCGCTGGTCTGTGGCTGCGTGGGGCCGCCCTCGTCCGCGGTGTCGCGGGGCCTCGAGGCGGTGTCACCGGCGGCTGCGGCTTCGGGCGCCGGCGGGTTCGTGCCGATCCAGAGTGTGATCAGGAGCGCGATCACCGTGAAGCCGGCGAGCAGCAGCAGCCCCAGTGAGTAGTCCTGGGTCGCCGACCACATCGCGCCGAGCAGGATCGGTGGGACGAATCCGCCCAGTCCTCCGGCGGCACCGACGAAGCCGGTGATCGAGCCGACCCGGGCCGGATCAGAGCGTTGGGCGATGAGCGCGAAGGTCGCGCCCGAGGCCAGACCGAAGCCCGCCGACATGGCGATGAATTCGGAGGTGTAGACGATGAATGCCAAGGGGTGGAACGACAGGGCGATGGCGCAGATGGCGATGATCGAGTAGGCGACGCCGAGGGTCTTGACCGCACCGAGGCGGTCGGAGAGGACACCGCCGATGGGGCGGGTGGCGACGGCGACGATGACGAAGCCGGCCATGCGCAGGGAGGCATCGGTGGGTTCGAGATCGTAGGAGTTGTTGAGGAAGGTCGGCAGGTAGACGGAGAACGCGACGTAGCCGCCGAAGGCGAGCGCGTAGAGGTAGGCCGCCTGCCAGGTCAGCTTCACCGACATCGTCTGGCCCAGGGTGGAGATGAGGCTCTGGCGCACGGGCTGCCAGTCGGGCGGGTTGCGCATCATCGCGAAGGCCAGCACCGCGTAGACGATGAGGACGACGGCCGCGACGACGAAGGGCAGCTGCTCCCAGATGTTGTGCAGGGGCACGGTGGTGAAGGCCGCGATCGCGGTGCCGCCCATGCCCATTCCGTAGACGCCGATGGCCGATCCGCGCGATTCCTTGGGGAACCAGCGGTTGACATAGGGCACGCCGACGGCGAAGCTCGTGCCGGCCACGCCGAGGAAGAACCCGCCGACGATGAGTGTGGCGTAGTTGTACTGGCCGATGAAGCCGATGAAGAGCACGGGGATGACCGTGATCAGGGCGATGAATGACATCATGAAGCGCCCGCCGAGGCGGTCGGTCAGCGCTCCGACGACGATCCGCCCGAGCGATCCGACGAGGACGGGCACGGCCACGAGCAGTGCCGAGTCGTCGGTGAGCTCCTCGTTGACGAAGTGGGGGCCTAACGGGCTGATGATCGACCAGGCCCAGAACGTCACCGTGAACCCGAGGGTGGCGAAGATGAGTGCTCGGGTCCGCTGCGCGTTCGTCACCGGTGCTGATGACCCGGCCGTGCCGGTCTGTGATCGAGACATTTCAGGCTGTGACATCTTCCACCCTCCTGGACGAATGTGCCGTATGTCTTCGATGACAGCAGAGTTGGTCGGAAAGTGGAACTGTTTCCACCGTGTTTAATCCCCGAGGCCGACAGGTGCGCCCGAACAGGGGCTGAAACATCGCCTCACAAGGTCACGAAGTGATTTAGGATACACTTCCGTGATCGATTCTACAGTTCGTAGAAAAGCGTATGATCGTACCATGTCGATCACGGTGATGATTCTCAGCGGCGGCCGCTCCCGGCGGTTCGGCGGCGTCCACAAGCCCGGTGTCAGCCTCGGCGGGCAGACGGTGATCTCGAGGATTCTCGGCACCGTCCGTGCGGCCGTGCCGGACGCGAAGGTATGGGTGGCCGGCACGCTCGAGGGGCTGACCGCCGCCGAGGCGGAATCGGTCGGAAACGTCAGGGAGGAACCCGAGTTCTCGGGGCCGCTGGCCGGAATCGATGCCGCGGCCCAGGCGATGGGCGAGTCCGAGGTCACGCTGATCCTGGCCGGGGACATGCCGCTGGTGCCCGCGGTCCACCTCCGGGAGCTCATCGCGGCCTGCCGGGCCTCCGGCCTGCCCGCGGCCGGAGCCGACGACCGCGGCAAGCTCCAGTTCCTCTGCGCCGCCTGGCCCACCGCGCTGCTGCGCCGGCGCCTGGCCGAGATCGGTCGGACACAGGACCGGGCGGTCAAGCTCCTCTTCGACGGGCTCGAGGTGGCACCGGTCGACGTCGACCCGTCGACGATCGTCGACTTCGACACCCGTGAGGAGTACGAGCGCATCCGCGGGAAGCTCGAGTCGGCCGACCCGGACGCGGGCACGGAGTCCGTGGGGGCGGATGCTCCGCGAGGCGGCCGGGCCGTTCCCGATCAGGTGCTGCGGATGCGCGACCGTGCCGCGGCCGAACTGCCGGCGGGGGCGTCGATGAGCGATGCCGAGGTCGCCGCCGTGCTCGAATTCGCCTCGCACATCAAGCATTCGGACTCATCGCTGAGCCCGGTCGTCGCCGCGTTCCTCGCCGGCAGGCTCCATGCCGCCGGCTCGGACGGGGCGTCGGTGACAGAGGCTCTGGCCGAGGTCGAGAGGATCCTCACTCGGTCTCGCGACTGAGCCCGCCCACGAGGTCGTCGACGAAGGACAGCCCGCGGTCGTTGAGATCGGTGCAGGCTGCGGAGTCTGTGCGGCTCGAGGGGTCTGCATCGGCGGCGCAGCCGGCGAGGAAGGTGCCGAAGGGCCCGGCCGCTCGGGTCCCCGTGTCGGCGGACCACCGTGCGCTGGCGCCCAGCAGGGCTGTGACGAGTTCGCCGGCGCGGGTCTTCGTGAGTGGGATCCCCAGCTCTCGAGCGGCGTCGCAGAGCTCGTCCCTCATCGTCGCGATGCGCTCCGGTGAGTAGTCCTTGGCCATGTCGTCCTCCTTGGGCACCGAGACTAACGCAGTCGCAGCCGGCCAGGCGGCGGTTTCGACCGTGACTAATCCTCGGCGAAAGACTCGGTGAGACTCGTTACCATTGACGGGCGAGACGGCGGAACAGGCGAGTGCGGGGGTGGTGCCATGGGCAAGCGCAGACTCAGGGAAGCGGTGCCGGTCATCCTGCTCACCGGCTACCTCGGCGCGGGGAAGACGAGCCTGCTCAACCACCTGCTGCGCCATCCCGACGCCCGCATCGGGGTCGTCGTCAACGATTTCGGCGAGCTCAACATCGATGCCGGCCTCGTCGTCGGTCAGGTCGACGAACCGTTCTCGATCTCCGGCGGGTGCATCTGTTGCCTGAGCGACGACTCCTCGCTGGAGGATGCGCTGGTGGCGATGACCGACCCGAGCCTGCGCCTGGACGCGATCATCGTCGAGGCCAGCGGGTTCGCCGAGCCCCTGACACTGGCGCGGATGGTCACGCGCATGGGCCACCACCGATTCCACCTCGGCGGGGTCATCGATGTCGTCGACGCGCCCATGCACTTTCACACCGTCGACACCTCGGACCTGCCGCCGCTGCGCTATGCCGCCACGACGCTGGTGCTGGTCAACAAGCTCGACCAGCTCCCGGCCGGCGAACGCGAGACCGCGGTCGAGGCCGTCCGCGACCGCGTCCACCAGCGCAATCCGCGCGTGATCGTCATCGGCACTCATCACGCCCGACTCGACCCCGCCCTGATCTTCGACCCGGGGGCGGGGGAGCGCGACCACCGGCGCCGAGGTGCGGGCGAGCCCGACGCGGAACCGATCCAGCCCGAGCTGCCGATCCGCGAGCTGCTGCGTCAGGCCTATGCGGAGGCCGCGGGCGATCAGTCCGGCGAGGAGGCGAGGCCGCACCGGCATGCGCAGTCGGTGACCGTCACCGGCACCGGACCGGCCGATCCGGATGCGGTGATGGACTTCGTCGAGGATCTGCCGGCCGGGGTGTACCGGGTCAAGGGGACTGTGCTGATCCGGGATCGCGGGCGCAGCCGGGCCTTCGGAGTGCAGGCCGTCGGCCCGAACGTCTACGTCGCCGATGACAGCCGCCTGCAGGCGCCGACCGGCGACGGCAGCGTGCTCGTCGTCATCGGCGAGGACTTCGATGAGGACGCGGTCCGCCGCCGTGCCGTCAGCGCCCTCGAACCGGCCGGAGACGCCGCGGCCCCGCGCGGTGCCGGAGTCGAACGACTGCTTCACCACGTACGACTTCACAGCTGAGTCCGCACGGTCGGGACGTGCGTCCCTCGAGCGTCGTCGTTCGGGCGGCCGCGCGGGCCGGCGGTGGCTCTCAGGCCTCGGACAGGCCGGGCAGCTGCGCGGCGGCGAAGCGGATGTGCTCTTCGGTCAGCTGCGCGGCGTCCTCGCCGCGCCCGGCGACGATGGCGGCCGTGATCTCACGGTGCTGCGCCTGCAGTCGGGACATCAGGGCCTGCTGGTCGTCGACCCTGTTGAAGGCCGCGAAGATCGATCCGCGCAGGGACGTGCGGATCGCGGCGGTGAGGTCGGAGAAGAGCTGGTTGCCCGCCGCCTGAGCGATGGCGACGTGGAACGCGGTGTCGGCATCGTTGAAGACCTCGAGGCTGACGCCCGGTGTGTCCATCATCGCCAGCTGAGCGTTGATCGCGGCCACGGCGTCCTCATCGGCGCGCGCGGCCGCGAGGACCGCGCTCGAGCGTTCGAGCTGGACGCGCGTGTCCAGCACATCGCTGATACTGAAGTTCGCCAAAGCGACGTGGAGGCGGAGGAAGCGGGTGAGCGCGGCCGAGGGCATGGCGGCGATGAAGGTGCCCGCACCCCGGCCCGAACCGCCGGCGGATCGGACCACGCCGAGGCTGTCGAGCACGCGCAGGGCCTCGCGGACGCTGGCGCGACTGACGCCGAGCTTGTCCGCGAGATCGCGTTCGGCCGGCAGGGGGTCGCCGACTGTCAGGGAGCCGGCCATGATCTGCTCCTCGACGGCGTCGATGACCAGCTCATAGGTGTTCGCCCGGGACACGGGCCTCCACATCGGACTCGCGGGCGCCTCGGCGCCGTCCGATCGCTGCTGCCGAGTCTCGTCCCTGTCTTCACTCACGGTCTCTCCCACCCGGCCATCATGTCATGCCCCTCCTCACGCCGCCTCCTGCGTTCTCGCGCTCCTCGCCTTCTCGCGCGCCTCCCGGCCCGACGGTGGGGAGCGGCCCGACGGTGGGAAGCGTCCGACGGTCGGAACCGCACGGCGGCGGCAGTCGCCCGCAGGATCATTTGACGCAGCTCACGTATCGGTCCTATTCTCACATTAATGGTCTGACCTCACTGAGGTCATGCTGAAAACGTTCATTCATTCGAGTTCGGAGCGCGTTCACAGGGGAACCGCCTCAACGTGGGCAAGCACCGGCTGTGTTGGAGAGTTGATGTACACACCCGAAATCGCGCCGGTGGCCGACAGTCTGCTGTGGTCCGCGCTGCTGGCGATCCTGCCCCTCCTGACGATCTTCATCACCCTCGGTGCCCTCAAATGGAAGGCCCACTGGGCCGGGCTGACCGCTGTGGCCGTCGCGCTCATCGTCGCGATCGCCGCCTACGGAATGCCGGTCGGACTGGCTGGGCTGGCGGCGACGCAGGGCTTCGCCTTCGGCCTGTTCCCCATCATGTGGATCGTCATCACCGCGATCTGGCTCTATGAGCTCACTGTGCGCTCGGGCCATTTCGAGGACCTGCGGCTGGTCATCAATGTCATCTCCGATGATCCGCGCATCCAGGCGATCATCATCGCCTTCTGCTTCGGCGGCCTCCTGGAGGCGCTCGCCGGCTTCGGCGCACCCGTGGCGATCACCGGCGTCATGCTC